>Ga0116227_10016981_pt1 | contig 10287 bp, 12 predicted proteins | sample S1TSphgellanicum_FD_89693 | JGI IMG/M metagenome (GOLD analysis project Ga0116227, IMG submission 89693) | Host-associated microbial communities from peat moss isolated from Minnesota, USA - S1T2_Fb - Sphagnum magellanicum MG | ecosystem: Host-associated > Plants > Peat moss > Unclassified...
ATTGGTTACAACGACCCAACCTACTGTTGAAGCTACATTAACTTGTGCATATTGTCAATAGGTTGGACATGAGTTCAAGAATTGTCCTTTTGTGGATGATAAATTGAAAAAAATAATGACAAAGGAACTCCAAACTTCTTTACAACTTGTGGTACTAAGCACATTGGCGACCCATGTCAATGTACATGTACAACAAACTCATACATAACCAAGTTTGGCTACCAATCCAATACAAGTTAATCAACTTGTAGGTTGAACACAACCTATTACACCATTAATAGTAGGGCAACCTAAAACTATACCATACCCAATGTGGTATATAGTACCATCTTTTATACATATGGATCGTAACATGTACTCAATGTACTATTTAGAAATTGAAGGACTTTATCCATTGATTTTTAGAAAGAAGAAGGGGTATGTAATCGATGTCATTCAACTAGAACAAGTGCCACCTATTGAATAATTGGTGTAGAACCAATATCCTGTTGGAATTCCCACTTCAAGACTAGAACAAATGGTTTTTGTCACAAGAAATGTGCTTGTTCCACAAGCGACAACAACTATTTTACTTATCAAAATACCTATTACCACTGGGCTACCAGTACGTGGTACTGGTGTTCCTATTTAGTAGCCTAGAAAGGTTAATTCATATCCACAATATGGTGGAGAACCACTTGGAGGTTCACATAATGGAGGATCTCCAAGAGGAGGATCACCTAATTGAAACCCACCTAGAGGACCGCCACCAAATCCACATGTTGGATTTTATGGATGGCAAGCACCTGATTAAGGATATTTATGCCACAAGGTATTAACCAGTTTCAGTTCTATCTTAACCAACTAGTAAATTGCCATACCGCAAGTTCCAATATCCCACGTATGCAAAGGATACTAATCTTGATGCTCACATTAGAATTTTCAAGAAAACAATTAGATTCAATGGTGAGACCATGGAGGCAAACATCAATAACCTAATTGGTTTTACTTTACAACATTGCATCTCATAATGGGGTGAGAACTTTGTACAAGATCATCTTAGCTACACCTTTGATGAGCTTAAACAAACATTTTGTAAACGTTTTTAAATTGTGAATAATAATGATGAAGTCTATATGCAGTTAAAAAATCTTCAAGAATAAGTTGGTGAACGAGTAGAAGTTTATTACGAATGCTTGCTTAAATTGGTTAATTGTTTACAAGTGAAAACTATTGATGTTTTCCTTACTACCATATTAAGAACAGGTATGACAACCATACTTTAAATTGGCAACAATAGGTATGACAAGAAATACTCTAATTAAGCATAAGGAAGTTGTAATAATTTGTGAGGAAAGTGGATTGGTTATTAGCAAACTATAACACTTTGATAACTCAACTAAAGTTCAAACTGGTTGCACAACCCATTGTCACCTATACAACTTCTAAGCAACAATTAACTTGTTTAAATTGTGGTAAAATGGTTCATGCAAAAGAAACTTGTGATAACAAAAAGAGGGAAGAATTGGCAGTTCTTGTTGTACCCACTAAAGTTGCTAAATTGGTAACTAAGGTGATTGCACAACCTGTTAAACTAGCTAGAATGCCATTAAGATATCCTTGTATTATCTATTATAATTTGGAACATCATGTTCCTAATTGTCCTAGAAAGATAAAAGTTCAAAATATATTGTAAACTAAACCAAAAATTACTCCTATTATAACAACAAAAAATCTTAAACCTAGTAATGTCCTATTCAATGTAATTGCAACTGTCACAACACATAGCCAAACATTAGATCAATAGGTTTTAAAAGAACAAAAATTGGTGAAAGTAACAACAACAGCTAATTGGTGAGCAAAGGAACAATTACATGATTTTTTTATTCATACTATGAGGGAATTATAGGGAAGTGATTCAACGTTGTAAGCATTCGTTGATTTAAATAGACCACTTCATTCAAACTAGGTTGGTTTACTAGAACTAGTAAGTCAACCAATTACAAATAAGCCACATGTTCAATTGACATCACAAACCATGACATCAAAGAAGATTTTGGAGGAGATTTTGAAAGACATGAATACTCAAGTTTTGGAGACTAAGTATGTGATTAACTTTGGACAACTTTTGAAGATTGTATTAAACATCAAATGGTACATTTTCAAACCAGTCAAGCCTTTTCAATTGGTCCAACCTAAACTTGTTCAACTAAACCTGCTTGTGCAACAATAGCTATTGATCATTAAATGGTTATGATTCAAGTCCGAGTTAGTAAAATTTTTATTGATAATGTGCTAATTGATGGAGGATTTGGGGTTAACATCATTATTAAAAATACAATTAGGTCTATCAAAACCTAATCCAATGCCTTATAATTTGCATATGTTAGATCAAACCATAGCCAAGGCACTTGGTCTTATTAGGGATCTGAAAATATTTGTTCACGGAATACCCTATACAGTTACATTTACTGTTATCAATAGTAATGTACTGGATTATAGTTATTCAATGTTACTTGGACGCCCATGGTTGAGAGATGCAAAAGTATCCCACAATTAGGGAACCAATATTGTAACCATACAAGGAACTGGTACAGTAAGAACCATACTTACCAATAAACTTGGTATTCAAACCAAAGGACCAGAAATCTTAATTTGTTATGATTTCCATTTTGGAATATCTAATGATGAAAAGGATGTGATGTTTGCCATTGAGTTAAATATGTTTTCAACAAGAACTATAGGAATACCTACTCATACTAAACATGTTCCTAAAATGGTTTGCATACCAGATATTATCATGGCAAAACCAATCTTAAAACAACCTGTTGTACCAATAGATGTATTAGCTGTGAAATTAGTTATACCACTTGATATTGTCAAACAACATTTACCTAAAACTTTCTTCCACCCAGAAGTTGGAGAAATGATTGTTGATGAGACATTTGCCTAGGAATGAATATAAGATTTAACCATAGCATGTTGGATTGTTACTGAGGATAAACAATTGACTAAAGTCAATTTGGGTACCAAGGAGAATGTGTAACATGTGAAAGTGAACTTTACACTTGAACCAATTGTCAAATATCAATTGATTGAGATTTTAAAGGAGTTCAAAGATGTATTTGCCCATACATATAAAGACTTGAAAGGTATACCACTAGAGATTGCACAACATCTGATTGAACTAACACCATAGCACCATTTGTTCATCAAGCAAGGTACCAATTAAATCCCAATTATGTTGCCAATATCAAACATGATATAAACAAGCTACTTATTGTTGGTTTCTATCAAACTAGTTGAGGAAACAACCTGGCTGTTTCCAATGGTGGTTGTTCTTAAGAAGAATGGGAAGTTGAGGATCTATGTTGATTTTAAAAAATTCAATGTAACAACAAAGAAGGATCTTTACATGTTGCCTTTTATAGATGAGGTTATCAACATAATTACTGGACATGAAGTTTATACCTTTCTAGACGGGTTTTCAAGATATCATTAGATATTAATTACACTAAAAGACCAGCACAAAACCGCCTTTGTAACATACTAGGGGCTTTTGTGTGGGTTGTGATGCCATTTGGTGTCAAAAATGGACTGCCCATTTATTAGAGGGCAACAACTAAAGTTTTTCATGAATACATTGATGTATTCATAAAGATATTTCTTGATGACTTTACTATTGTTAGTGACCTATCAAACCACCTTGAAAAGCTGAAAAAATGTTTTCTTAAATGTAGAGAGTTCAATATTAATTTAAACCCTAATAAGTGTGCATTCATGGTGTTTTCAAGAACCATTTTAGGATTCATAATGTCCAAAGAAGGCAAGGTCATGGATCCTAAGAAGGTTGAAGCCTTAGTAAACATGTCAGTACTTACTACCCCACGGGAGATTCAAGTTTTCAATGGGATGGCCCAATTTTATAGGTGTTTCATAAAAAACTTTATTTCAATCATGTCACCTATCACTAAGTTGCTCAAAAAGTTTGAAGTATTTGAGTGGACTAAAGAGTGCCAAAATGATTGGGAGGAAATAAAAAACCAGTACATACAAGCCCCTATTTTGATTAGTCTAAAGTAGGAACTTGAGTTTCACATTCATACGAATGCATTTCAATTAGTAGTAGGAGCCATACTAGCACAGAACCCTACTAGTAAGTTTGACCAACTTATTATGTATGTTTCCAAATTGTTAAACTCAGCCAAGAGAAATTATATCATTATTAAAATAGAAGCCTTAGATATGGTTTATGCCTTACACAAATTCAGACATTATTTAGTGGGTGACTAGTTTGTGTTTTGTGTTGATCACATGGCCCTTGTGTACTTGGTTAATAAGCCACAAGTTTCTAGCATAATAGTTAGGTGATTATTGTTATTTTTGGAATATGACTTCAAAATTGTTTATAAGCTTGGTAGATCCCATTTGATGGCAAATGCATTGAGTAGATTGCCCAATTAAACATAACTAGTTGGTGTACCTAATCAAACCACTAATGCTCACATGTTCACCTTACAACAAAAGTGGTTGCAGAATGTTTACAATGATCTAATAGAGGGGATAATGCCAAAAAGATTTACAACTTCACAATGACAATATTTAGCCCAAAGAGTTAAGATGTTTGTGTTACAAAACAAGATACTTTACAAATTTGGGCAAGACAACATGTTTTATCATGTTTTGCAACATGAATGGGTGCCAACTATATTATAGGAACTACATATAAATGGAGTTGGTGGAAGATATTTTTCTTTAGAAAAAAATAAATCTTGATGCCGATGTTTGGTGGCCAACCATGAATAGGGAAGTTCGTGAATCTTGTCAAATATGTGATTTATGCCAATAAATAGGTAACCTATTAGCACAAAATATGGCAAAATGAATTACTACTATGTCTTAAAAACTTTCTAGAAATGGGGATCGAATTTTATTAGACCTATTAAACTGGCAAGTTGTTATTCTGGCAATTGATATATTTTAGTTGTCACAGATTGTGTTATTAAATGGGTGGAGGCTAGAGCCTTGTGCATTAATACAGTTGTTGTTACTACAAAGTTCTTATATGACCATATTCTTACCCAGTTTGGTTGTCCACTTACTATTATAATAGATCAAGGTACCCATTTCATTAATGATGTTATTTGTTATTCAACTAGTCATTTCATCTTGAAACACACCAACTCTACTATCTATTATCCACAAGCTGAATCTATTAACAAAGTTTTTGGTACATTACTCATGAAATTGGTGAATGAAAATTGAAATGATTGGGATGAACACATGTCCACAATTCTATTTTCTTATATAATTGCTTTCAAGGTTGGAATTGGTCACATTCCATTTCAACTTGTTTATGGATTATTCCCATTACTACTTATAGAGTATTTGCTACCATTCAAGCCAAGGCAAACATATGATCCAAACCTTGTTAGAGTTTTAACTAGCCGCTTGTTAGAGTTAGAGAAATTGCAAGAAAACCAATTAATAGCCCAAGACCTAATAAATTCTAACCAATGGAATTGGTCATTATGGTTTCAAAATTGGTTTATTGAAACAAAATATCAATTTGGGGATTATGTTTTATGGTTTCCAGGGGCTGTCAAGGTACATACCCTTAAGTTTTAGAAATGATGGTTTGGACCATACATGATCCAATATTATTTACTTAATAATATAATACTAATAATAATTATTGATAAATTCAATCCCAACCCATTATTGATTAACACTAACAAGTTGAAACCTTATAGGTTCATAGAGGATCAAACACTTTAACATGTTCTAGTGAAGCCTAGTGATTTTTTATTGGAGGAACTAGTAAAGGTGAAGTATTTTGATAACTTGTCTAATTAGTAACAAGTTGGGGAAACCTATTATGACAACTTGTCAAAAAAAAATTTGGTTGATATTATTCATCATGGGAACTTGTTTGTCAAAAAACCAATTCAAACAACATCAATTTGACAATAGACCATTTAATTAAAAGCAAATTCAACAATAATTTCATTGAACCAGAACTAGTTCAACAAGGTGATAATAACATGTTGATAAGGCAATCGGTTCAAAACCAATTTGTTTCCCTTAATTCTACGCAAAGTAATGATGTATCAATAAAACTAATTACAAGTGTCAACTTCTTAGGGATACTATGCTCTAAAAGTTGTGTCGTTCTCCAAGCCTACCAATTTCCATCTTTTAGCCACAGTACAAAGAACCAACGTGTCTTTTGGAATGTCTTTTCACTTTTTCACTTTGGCTTTCCTTATATTTTTTACTCTATCAAAACGAGTGCCTTAGACTAGTTAAAAGAGAGAACAAACAAGAGGGACATAGAATTGAGAAGAAAGAGGGAAAAGAAAGAAACAAAGGAAAGAAAATTGCAAAGAGTTAGAAAGGAAGTTTTTAGAACAACCAGAATAATCTATATTGAACCGCTTGCATCAAGATCACCTCTTGCATGTCATGAGTGTAATGAGAGTTCTAGAGAAAAAAAATGTATGGGAAGAAATTTTAAAAGCATTGAGGCGTTATGCTACTATAGGAGAGGGACTTGAAAAAACTTTGAAGGACCTTCAAAATCACATTACACCATTTACACATGCATTCATTGTTATAAGTGATTCTGAAGAAGAATAAGTTCAAGATAGAACCATAAAGAAAGCAGAATAGGCTCAATAACTTACTAAAGCTGAGTGACCAACAACATTTTCATCAAAACCGGTTGAAGGAGGGCTTTTTGAAGTAGAAATTGGGTCTCCTAACATACCTATTATGATACCTACCAAATCTTGCTCCAAATACATGATGAGACGTTGGAGAAAAGAACAAGTCGGGGAGGGCAGTTCACCTACCAAGGTTACTCGGAAGTGAGCACTTGTTGAAGCAAAAGAGATACAAAAGATATTTTAGTGGATCCGAATTGGATCCAAAGAAAGGCAATGGGCAAAATGAGCCAGTTTAAGAGGTTTGTTTATTGTTCATTAGATAGTTCCATGATCGGTCTTGTTGGAGGGATTTTTGTGAACATGGGAGTCCATAAAGGATGGACGAATTTGAGCAATTGTCAATGGTGAGAGAATTACCATTGATTAAACATTAATTGTGAAGCAATTTGGTGTTAGTGTTGAAGGAGGAATGGATGCAGCCAATGCACTGGTCAAAGAAGCTCAAGTGGCCTTAAAGAATATCCCTAGACCAAATGCATTTGTCAATAAATAGCAGTGGAACATTATCAAGATGAAGGAATAATTTCATGTGAGGTTTGTAACAATCCTACAAATCATCTATCAACGTGAAAGGTTAGCATATTTCAACAACCACATTTCCATCACTTTGAACTTGGCAAACAAAGGAAGAAACTTAATTGGTGTTCCATTATGCTAACACAAATTTCCATAGGGTTAACCCGATGGATTGAACATAAAAAAATAGATAGAAATAAGATTAGTAGCATTTAATTGAAAGGCAACAACCTGTTACTCTAGACCTATTATAGATGTTTGTTTACATCATTGATTTCCTTTATCAGAGGAGGATACACCCCTTGATTATCCAAAACCACCATTAGTACATGGGAGAAAGGAAAATAGGACTATTGTGGAACAATATAAAAAAGCTTCTCCTGAGGTGGTGACCAAAGAACAATTTATAAATGAACAACGATCAATACGTTTAGCAAACATGTTGCCACAACTAGTTTGGTAATCACAATGGGTGAAAGTATGAACCAAACCATCTACACCTAGGGACCGGTTGAGTCCAAAACCAACCAGTTCACCACCAAAGAAAAACCTTGTACCTATCAACAAATTACGGTGATGGAAGGAGGCAATGAAAACATGGAAGCTGATATCACCACACAACAAGTTTATGAGTTAATCAAAATGGAAAGTGACTAGTTCATGGAGGAACGAAGTGAACCTAATTTTGAATAGGTATCCAATCAAGAACCTTTACGTGTTCAGGAAACTTTTTCTCCTATAGAACATGTTAATAACCCGTTGTAAACAAGTGCAGAATTAATCAGCTAGTTTAGCCTAACCCTATTGAGTTAGCACAAGTTAAACCTATTTATATTTTTCCTGAAACATCGGCAGCCTATGCCCAACAGGAGAACCTAAAACATGTTACTTTTTTCTTTAAACAAGTAGCCTTAATTGCTTAGACATGGCCTCAGATAGTAGATAACCTAATTAATATGAAATTCAAATACAACAATCTTGATAACCTATTAGAGGATACAAATAACCAATTACAAGCCCATTGTTTAGAATTGGTTAATCACAAGCAAGTCTTGCAAAATAGAGATAAAGATTTAGTTGTTATAAAAGCCCAACTCCTCAAACAACAAAAAGAAAACAAGCACTCGGTTGCTAAAGTTGTTGAAGTTGAAAGAATAATTAAGAAAGTTGAAACCTTATAATCTAAGTACAATGAGCTAACCCAAGCCCATTTCAAAACACATAATGACCTTAAGACCCTACACACTAACTTGGACCGGTTAACAAAAGATTATGGTAAAATGGAAGCCATTAGTGTACAATGGGAGAAGACTATGTTGGAGTTAGAAAGTACTTGTTTGTAGCAAAAAGAGTAGTTGATAGAAGTCAACATTGAAACGGAGAATTGTACCTATGAACTTTGGGTACATATTCAAAAATTGAAAGGTGAATTGGAAACACTTCACAAATCACTTAGTAAAGTTTTTCAACCTACTTACATGGACAACAAGTTGAAGGAATTTGAAGAATTACTTTTGGACAATGCCTTACTCAAGGTGCAAAACTGAACACTAGTTGAAAAAAACCCAAAGTGGAAGGAATGGTGGCAAATAGTGTAGGAGATTACTGAAGAATAAATTTACAAGAGTTTGGACATTACTTGTGTAGATGAAGAGGCCTACTTGAATGAATTGGTTGCATACTAGTTCCATTTTAAGGGCTACAAGTATGACCGGCTCATTGGCAAACTTGTTGAGGTACCTGTTGATGTTTTTAAGAGGAATTCACATGAATGATCAACTACTATGGCTATAAGTTTTTGGAGCAAACCTATTGTTACCACCAATGAAGAACTTGAACCCATCAAAGGAAGAACAGAGCTGGCTATTGTTCCTTATACATTATTTTTACCCATAGAGCCTATGGAAATGCATGTTGTTTTTAGCACTCATGTAAAAGTCTTGGAAGAACCTATCACTCCAAAACCTGTACCATTAATTTTACCAGAAATTAGAGTAGGCATAGAGGTTATGTTGATTGATAATGTTATTCATGCCTCTAAAGTTCTTAGAACTCCGGATATAGTATTGAAGGAAACACCTGTTATGGAGAGACCAAATCATCATCCAATTCTTTTGGTTGAACTTGTTGATACTATAGGTGAACAACTTCTTGATGATCTAGCTGCAAGGGTTAAAGATGTGGTTATGGGTGATTAATTTGGAAAATGAAATCTATATTTCAAGGGGGGTAATGTTAACCCAATTTTTCAGTGTATATATTAACTGGTTTATTTAACTAGTAAGGAGTAAGACATTTTGATTGAAAATACTTTAATTTTCTAATTAACAAGTTCAAAACATAATTGGTTTGTTACAAGAACTAGTAACCGAATAGTTGTAGTAACCGATTGGCTAACAAAATAGGAAAATTTGAACTTGTGACTAGTAATTTTAATTTTGAATTGTATTGGCTAGTGACTATTTAAGTTACAAAAACACTATGAGTTGATATGAGTTGATATAACTAGGAGGATTTGAACATAGAGAGGATCAGAATTCCTTTCCATTGGTGGTGACAAAAAAGTTCATTTTTATTCATTTGCATAAATTTTTTCATCAAAGAAAAATTTGGGTATTTCCATTTTTTTGGGTTGTTTTGCATATTGGAATTAGAACCAATGTTTATGGAACTAAGACCCAAAATTAGGTCAATTTGAAATAAGGTTTCAAATTTCCAAAATTTTGGGTTATTTTGCATATTGTGGTTAAAATCAAAGATTATGAAATTGATATTCAAAACTAGTCCAATCTAATATATTAATTCACTACGTCTATCAGTCAGTCTGTCAGTCAGTCTGATGGGGGTTTTGGGGGGTGGGGGAGGGTGAGGCCGGTGAAGCAGCGGGCGACTGGTGTTAGTCTATGACGGGGGTTAGACCACCACGGTTTCCGTGTACAAACCGTCTCCACAAAACATTGCAGCCGTCAGAAGGGTAGGAATGACGGTCGGATCACATCCCTCTCCCACCACACCAGAGGCGGATATAAAAACCTTCCCCCCCCCCCCCCCCCCCCCCCCCCCC
>Ga0116227_10016982_pt1 | contig 10285 bp, 7 predicted proteins | sample S1TSphgellanicum_FD_89693 | JGI IMG/M metagenome (GOLD analysis project Ga0116227, IMG submission 89693) | Host-associated microbial communities from peat moss isolated from Minnesota, USA - S1T2_Fb - Sphagnum magellanicum MG | ecosystem: Host-associated > Plants > Peat moss > Unclassified...
CGAACCACGATTTCGTCCGGAAAATGGACGACCATGGAAGGTTCAACCAACTCCGGCGAAACATCAATACCAAGTCGAGCGTTGAGGATCCTGTGGACGCCGCGCGCCCCGAACCCACCGATGAGGGTCGCTCCGACGTCAAAACGATAACCGTCGCGCTGGTAGAACGACGCGCATCCGCCCGGTACGTTATGGCGTTCCACTACAAGGGTCCTTACGTTGCGAAAGGTCAGTTCGGCGGCTGCCGTCAATCCGGCGACCCCCGCCCCGACAACGATCGCATCGTACCGCTCAAATTCGGCCATGATCCTTAGAGGCGGGCAAGCCTCGTTTCGGTCCAAGTGGGAACGGGTAAGCCCGGATTTGAGTTACCGGGGTGTCCCCAGGTACAGCTCCAAAAAAACTTTATTAGGAGGCTTATAGTGAAACGACTCGTTTCGCAACCGCTCGCCCTGTTGGCGATGGTTGCGTTCGGGATCGTGACCTTTGCGGTGTCGGCGTTATCGCCGGCTTTCGCGCAAAGCTCGACGCCGGCGCCCGATTTCGGCACGCCGCCGTCCGGAGAAGTCCCGATCCTTTTCAACGACCAGCACGTCTACTCGAAACCCGACAAATTGAAGCAAGGTCGTGTCCTGGCCGCATTGGTACGCGGGAAGACGATCCTTGTTCCTCTTCGCTCGATGTTCGAGCAGATGGGTGCGACGGTCTCGTACAACGCGTCGACGAAAACCGTCGACGTTTCCAAGCCCGGTGCCGACGTCCAAGTGACGGTCGGTAAGCCCGAAGTCGTGATCAACGGCGAGAGCCGTCCGCTGGACGTCCCGCCCGAGATCTACAAGGGATCGCTCGTGGTCCCGGTTCGCGTCATCTCCGAAGGCATGGGCGCGTACGTCCTCTGGGTCGCCGACAAGCGCCTCGTGGTCGTTCGTTATCTGCCGGCTCCGGTTCCGACCCCGCCGCCGCCGACCCCGGCGCCGACGCTGGCTCCGACCCCGGCTCCGACCGTCGCGCCGACGGCGACCCCGACTCCGACCCCGGTCCAAACGCCGTCGGTTGAAGTCTACATCGCGGCCGACGCGTTGTTCAGCCCCAAGGTGTACAATGAGTTCAGCCCCGGCAACACGGGCCGGACGAACGTCACCGCACGTGGCGGCATCACCTTCAGCTACGACAACATCGCGTTCTTGGCCGAAGGCGACTACAGCCACTTCGTGTACCCGCACCGGTCGTCGACGGGTTCGCCGAACGGTCCGTTCTACTCGCCGAACATCCCCTGCGGTGCTGCCGGCGGTGCTCCGGTCGGCGACTCGGGTTGCGTCAGCACCCTGGGCCCGATCACCGGTTCCGCGTACGTTCCCTCGTTCGACGCCTACGATTCCGACCTCGACGGCCGCTTCGGTATCGGCATCGCCAATCCGAAGATCTTCGTGGTCGGCAGCTATCTCACGCGTTGGACCAACTACGGCTACCCGCGCCTGAACGGCGTCGGCGGCGGTCTCGAGAAGCTTCCGTCGTTCGATCAACCGATCGACATCTACGGCAGCGTCCTCTACTATCCGTCGCTTTCGGGTAACTACACCGACATCTTCGGAAACAACCAACAGCTCCAGTACCGGCTCCTGAAGTATCAGGCTGGTATCACGCTCAACGTTCCGAAGTCACCGTTGTTCCTCGACTTCGGTTACCTCGGCGACAAAGCGAACGTGAAGCAGAACGCTCCGTCGGACATTGACGAGCACTCCCTCTACGGCGGGCTCGGCCTCCACTTCTAATCCAAGTGGCGGTCCCGCCGGCGGGCTAACAGGAAAGCCCCTCGCTCCCGGGCGAGGGGCTTTTCCTTTGTGGAGCGGGCTACCGAGCGCCTCGATCTTTCGTTAGCCGTATTATTTTTCGCGGCTCCGCGGCTGCCCACGCGATGCCGAAACTCTAAGGGTGACTCGGTTCCTCAGCGCGCTGGCCGTTCTCTCGGCAGCGCTCGCGCGGTCCGCACGCGCGTCGGCGCGACCTCTTCCCGTGCGTGCCGTCGCGCCGCTGCTCGCCGGCTCGCTACTCTTCGTCGCGGCGGCCGCCGGGGCTTCGCCGCGAGCTGACTCCGGGTTGGCGCTCGTGACCGGTTCTGCGACGGCAGGCGACGTGCACGTGTACCGCATCCGCGTCGTCGCACGTGACCGCGCCGTCGTCGTGCTCTTGCCTGCCGCCGCTCGCGACGCGACACTCGAGGTCAACGGCATCGTGCGCCAGCAAGCCGGCGGTGGCGCATCGGTCGGTGTCGGCGTCTTGGGCCACGCGGCGCCGACGCTGACGCTGGCCAACCTGGGTCCGCGCGATCGCGTCAGTATCACCGTGCGAGGCTCGAACGCCGCGCTGCGCTTCGCGGACGGCAGCGTCGTGGCGTTTGCGCGCGACGTCGGCCTCGCGAGCGGCGCCTACTACGCGGTCCTCGCGACGCTGGCGGTCGTGCAAATCGTGGCGTGCGTCGTCCTGCGCGATCCGGCGATCGCCTGGTATCTGGGCTTCACGTTCTCGCTGCTGGGCCTCGAATTCGCGCGCAATGACGCGGTGCCGTTCGGTCTGAACCTGGCCGCGCAGGTCGTGTTGCGAGCGACCTTCATGCTCTGCATCCTCGGGTTCAGCGCGACCTATTTGAAACTGCGAACGGCCGCGCCGCGCCTGTTCGCACTCGCCGCCGCCGTGAACGTCGTGCCCTCGATCATCGTCGCGCTCGCCACCCTCGTGACGCGCGTCGCGGCCTCGATCGTAGCCCTCTCCGTGATCGATCTTGCCGGCATCCTGGTGCTGTTCGCGGCGGCGATCTTTCGACGCCGGCAGGGGTACGTCGCCGCGACGTATCTGGGGATCGGCCTGCTCGGTCTCCCGCTGGTCTTGGTCGCGACGATCGCCGCGAAGCTTGCGGGGATCGCGGCTCCGGCCCTGAGCCAATGGGGCTTCGAAGCCGGCTCGAGCTTCGACGTGTTCGCCTTTTCGATCGCGATCCTGATGCGCTTCCAATTCGACGCCGTCGAGCGGGACCGGGTCCGCCAGGTCATGTATACCGCCACCTACGATGCGACGCACGACTCGCTGACCGGTCTGTTAAACAGGCGCGGCCTCGAAGCGCGGATGAGCGCGCTGCGCTCGATCGAATCGACCTTGCTCTACGTCGACCTCGACGGATTCAAAGCCGTCAACGATGCGGGCGGACATGCGGCCGGCGACGCGGCGCTCAAGGCCGTCGGCCGCATCCTGCGCGATTGCGTTCGCCTTCCCGACGTCGTAGCTCGAGTCGGCGGCGACGAGTTCGTCGTCCTGCTGGTCGACTTTCTCGATCCGGCGAGGGTAACCAGCGTGATCGACCGGATCTCGGCAGAGATCTCGAAATACCGGCCGCTCGGCGACAACCCGCTTCGCATCGGCGCCTCGATCGGCCGCGCCACGACGAACGCCGGTCTGACGGCGGACGCAACGATCGCAGCCGCCGATACGGATGCGTATCGCGTCAAAGCGGAGCACTACGCCTCCCGCCGGCGGTGAACGAAGGTGAGACGCCTGAAACTGCGCCCGGGAAACAATAGGCCGCGCCGCACGCACCGTCGTAAAAATGCGATGTCGCGCGGACGCGATGGCGTGGCCCACGCCCAGGAAATTCCCGCACGGAGGAACCCTTGACTCGACTAGGCGCGGTCGCATTCGCAACGGCGTTTGCCTCCGTCCTCGAAATTGCATCGCTCGGCGCACGTCCGGCGCAGGCGGCGCAAGCGGATTTCGGCGCGCCGCCGTCCGGCGAGATCCCGATCATCTTCAACGACCGGCACGTGTACGCGAAACCCGATCGCCTGCGTTCCGGGCGCGTCCTGGCCGCGCTCGTGCGCCGAGGAACGATCCTGGTTCCGTTGCGCTCGCTTTTCGAGCAAATGGGCGCATCGGTCGCGTACGACCGGACGACCAAGACGATCGACGTAACGAAAGCCGGCGCGTCCGTTCGCGTGACCGTCGGTAAACCCGAAGTCACGATCAACGGCGAAACCCGCCCCCTCGACGTTCCGCCCGAGATCGACGGCGGGTCGGTCCTCGTGCCCCTACGCGTCATCTCCGAAGGCATGGGCGCGTTCGTCATGTGGCTGCCCGACAAGCGCATCGTCGTCGTCCGCTACCTCGCGGCGCCCGCGCCGACGGCACCGCCCGCACCCGAGCCCGTCCCCACTGCGGCACCGACGCCCACGACTTCGTTGCCGCCCACGCCCGCGCCGACGGCGACGCCGGCGCGGAAACCCAAACCCGCCGCCGAGCGCTTCGTCGTCGGCGACTACGTCTTCTCGCCCAAGGTTTACACCGAACTGAGCCCTGGCAACTCAGGCGGCTCCTCGTTCCATCTGGCAGCCGCCGCCGAGTTCGCCCTCTTCAACCTTCCATGGATGCTCGAAGGCGACTTCCGAAGCTTCCGGTACCCGCACAAGACCGGCGCCGTGACGGGCATCGGGGGTCAAGGGCAAGCGTTCATACCGAGCTTTGAAGCGCGCGACGACGACTTCGACGGTCGCTTCGGCCTCAAGATCAGCGACCCGCGGATCTACGTCGGCATCGGCTACGTCTTCCGCAACACGAATTACGAAGGCGGCTTGCTACCAACCCAGGTTCACGGCCTCGGCGGCGGCCTCGAGAAGCTCCCCGATCTCGACAAGGGCTTCTCGCTATATGGAAGCGCCTATTACTTCCCAGCCGCCACGACCGACGACGGCCAGGTTGAAGGCAACGGCGCCTTCGGCTCCGTCCAATACCGCATTTTGAAGTACGGGATCGGCGGCACGTTCAATTTGGGCAAGAGCCCGGTGTTTCTCGACCTAGGATACTTGGGAGACCAACTCTTCGTGAAGCAGGAAGCGCCCATCGGTCAGAGCCACACCGGGACCTACGCGGGTCTCGGAATCCACTTTTAGCCGGCTAGTGGATCGTGGTCACGTCCGCGGAACTCGTGATCGGCTGCGCCAATGTGGCCGGAGCCGGGCTCGGATTCACCGCGGCCGCCGTCGAACCCGAGCCTGCGTTGGTCAGGGTCGCCGGCGCCGGCGCCGGTGAACCCAGCGGCTGCAGGTGCTCGACCGCCAACGTCTTCTGCAACTGATGCGCCTGCCCGGACTTGGCGTAGTCGTGGAAGAGCCACATCGCGCACGCGTGAGCGTGAGCGCGAGCATCGAGCGTCAGGACCTTCGTATAAAGGCGCTGGAGCAGGTAGATCGTTTTGGGGATTTGGGTGTCGGTGGGATACTTTCGTTCCCAATCGTGCACGGCTCGTTCGGTGAGCTGTGCGGACGCCACCGTTTGCGACGCGATGTCGTGATTGACGTCGTAGCGCAGACCGAGGTCGCGAATCGTGTTCCGCATCCCGATGAAGCTCAATTTGAGCGGCCCGAAGTACTCATCGGCCGGCGCGAGCACGACGGTCGACGGTTTAGCGGTCGCTTTTTGAGTGGAGTGCGGTGAGGTAGCTGATGGTGCCGCGGGGCTGCCGGCGGCGAAAGCTACTGAGGTCGATGCCGTGCCCATACAGGAAGCGGCACCAATCGAAAAAACAAGCCCAATGACTCGCTTCACGTTATGAATCCTTCTGGGTGGAGCGTGGAGCCGTCGTTGGGGAGAAACGTTTCGTGGCAAACCGAAAGATACCCGTCGCCGTCGTGCAGACTACCGCACACGACCGATTTGATTTCGATTCCCGCTGGCCGCGCATCGAAGAGCTTACCGATGAAGCCGGAAAGCGCGGTGCTAAACTGATCGTTCTTCCCGAAGGTACGGTTCCTGCATACGTACTCGGCATGGAACCGCTCGCTTTACAGCAACTTGACAGAGCGACCGCCGGTTTGGGAGCGGTCGCACAGTGTTACGGGGCGACCATCGTGTTCGGCGGCGCAAGAGTGGTGAACGGGCGCACATACAACGCGGCGATCGCGATCGGGCCCGAGGGCCGCGAGCTCGGCCACGCGGCAAAACAGTTTCTGTGGCACTTCGACCGCCGCTGGTACGCCCCGGGCGCCACCCTCGACCCGATCGACACCCCCGTGGGGCGCCTCGGTTTGCTGGTTTGCGCCGACGGACGCATCCCCACGATCGCAGCTACCCTGGCGGAACGCGGCGCCGAGTTGCTGGTCATGCCGACGGCCTGGGTCACGAGCGGGCGCGATCCGGCCGCCCTCGAGAACCTGCAAGCCGACCTGATGGCCAACGTGCGCGCGCGGGAGAACGGGCTGCCGTTCGTCGTCGCGAACAAGGCGGGCGTCGAACTGCGGAGCGTTGCCTATTGCGGAAAGAGCGCGCTGATCGACGCCGATGGCGCGTTCGTCGCGCGGGGCAGCGAGCGGCGCGAGGAGATCGTCTTCGGCGAGCTGACCGTGGGTCGCCGCGGCGAGCCCGCGCGCGGCGAACTCGCGCCGGTCGAGGCTCGGGACGACGCGCGAGCCCGCGCGCGGATCGCCTTCACCCTTGCGGACCAGCCCGCCGACGTCTCGCACTTCGCGCTCATGGCGGGTTACGCGGACGCGGACATCCTCATCGCGCGCGCGCAAAACGGGTCCGCGGACGGCCTGCGCGCGCTCGGGGTCTCGGCGAACCTCGCGGGAACGGTGCTCGAAGCGGACGGCCTGCGGATCGGCGTGATCGATGATGACACGATGCTCTCGCCGCGCGGCCTCGTTCGCGCGCGGCTCAGCGGCCTCGACTGCTTCCTGTGGCAAACCGCCGGCGAGGACGCGGCCTGGGTCGTGCCATTCGCCCGAACGCGGGCCGCCGAGCTTCGGGCGTTCATCGTGGTTTTCGATGCGGGCGCCGGACGCGCGTTCGCCGTCGACCCGGACGGCGCGGTCGTCGCCGGAACCTTCGACGATTTCCAAATGGCATCGTTCGTATACGACCGCGCGCGGGCCGCGGCCACGACCGTCGCACCGACGACGGACGTCTTCGCGGGTCTGCGCACGGCCGAGGCAATCCGCGAACGACCGCCGGCGATCGCCGGCTTCGACGCGCGCAGCGAGGCCGGCGCGGAACCAGCCAGAGCGGAAACGGCCAACGCGTGACCCTTCGACAGGCTCCCTTCGACCCGAAGATATCAGGGTGACTATGCTTAGTTTTGATGCGGCGGCGGCGCGGGCGCTCGATACGGCGGCCGCCAGCGGCGCGACCTACGCCGACATCCGGTTCGAGGACGGGCGCAGCGAACGCATCGAGGTTCGCAACGGCGTGCTCGCCACGCTGAGCGATGCGACGAGCCTCGGCTACGGCATCCGCGCTTTCTACGACGGCGCCTGGGGCTTCGCCGCGAGCTCAGACCTCAGCGACGCGGGTCTCGACGCAACGGCCGCCCAGGCCGTGGCCATCGCGAAGGCCGGCGCGGCCGTGGCCGCGCGGCGGTTCGCCGAAGCGCCCACCGATCGGCACGTCGACGAGTTCGCCACGCCGGTCGCTCGCGATCCGGCGAGCGTGCCGCTGGGCGAACGGGTGGCGCTGCTGCTCGAGGCCGAGCGCGCGCTGCGCGCGACCCCGCAGGTTCGCGCCGGCCGCGCCTGGATCGACCTGTGGCGAACCGACAAGAGCTTCTACAGCACGATCGGCTCGCGGATCGTGCAGCGCATCTACCAGACGGGAAGCGGCATCTCGGCGCTCGCGGTCGGGGCGGACGACGCACAGGACCGAACCTATCCCGGCGACGTCGGGCTCTACCAGACCGGCGGCTGGGAGATCGTCGAAGCCGCGGCGCTGACCGAGAACGCGCAGCGCATCGGCGAGGAGGCGACGGCGCTGCTGACGGCGCCGCAGTGTCCGGCGGGCGAGCTGGACGTCGTACTCGGCAGTTCGCAGGTCTCGCTGCAGATACACGAATCGTGCGGTCACGCCGCCGAACTCGATCGCGTCATGGGCTGGGAAGCGAATTTCTCGGGCACCAGTTTCCTGGATCCCGCGCAGCTCGGAACCTTACGTTACGGTTCGGACCGCGTGTCGATCGAAATCGATAACCTGATGCCGCGCGGCCTGGCAAGCGTCGCGTACGACGACGAGGGCGCGCGCAGCGTCCGATCGGACATCGTGCGCGACGGGCTGCTGGTCGGCTTCGAGATGTCCCGTGACACCGCGCGCACGATCGGCCGCGAAACCAACGCTTGCGTGCGAGCCTCCAGCTGGCGCAGCGTCCCGATGGTTCGCATGTGCAACCTGAGCCTAGCGCCGGGCGACGTTCCCTTCGAGGCGCTTTTCGACGGCATCGCGCACGGAATCTACATGGAATCGAACCGGTCGTGGTCGATCGACGACCATCGGCTCAACTTTCAGTTCGGCTGCCAGATCGGCTGGGAAATCGTCAACGGCAAGCGGACGCGGCTCGTCAAGAATCCGACCTACGCCGGCGTCACGCCGCAGTTCTGGAACGCCTGCGATGCAATCGCCGACGCGGGTTCGTGGGTCGCCTGGGGCACGCCGAACTGCGGCAAGGGCGAACCGATGCAGACCGGTCGCACGACCCAAGGCGCTGCGCCCGCGCGCTTCCGGAAGGTCCGAGTCGGCGTAGGTTACGATGGATAGAAGCGCGCGCGAAACGCTCGCCACCCGGTTGTTGAACGTCGCGGGCGAAGGCCAACTCGAAGCCGTCGTCCACGACGAAGCCGTCGCGCTGACGCGCTTTACACAGAATGCGATCCATCAGAACCTCGCCGAGCGGGATACGAGCGTCCGCGTGCGCGCTATCGTCGACGGCCGCACCGGCGTCGCCGTTACCAACGATCTGAGCGACGCGTCGCTGCGGGCCGTCGTCGAGCGCGCGCGCGCGGTGGCCGCCTTCGCGCCGCGCGAGGTCGACGCGGCGGGCCTCGCCGCCAACGCCGAACCCGCCGCGCCGCCGCGCGCTTTCGTCGCCGCCACCGCCGACGCGTCACCGGCGGACCGCGCGCGCATCGCCGCCGACGCGATCGGCGCCGTCGAACGCGCCGGCCTGTGGGCCGCCGGCTTCGTCACCACCTCGCGCTCCGGGCTGACGATCGCGAATTCCAGCGGCACGCTCGTTTCGTTCGACGGCACGGACAGCGGCCTCAACGTCAAAGCCAACGGCCCCGACGCAAGCGGCTTCGCCGAACGCTACTCCGGCGACGTCGCCGCTCTCGACGGCAACGCCCTCGGCGCGCTCGCCGCGCAGAAGGCCGTTTCGGGCGCGCACCCCGCCGCCGTCGAGCCTGGGCCTTGGACCGTGATCCTCGAACCGGCGGCCTTCGGCGAACTGCTCTCGCACCTGACCGAACACTTCTCCGCGCAAGCCTTCGACGAAGGCTCGTCATTCTTGTGCGACGGCCTCGACCGCGCCTACATGGGCCCGAGCGTCACGCTGGCCGACGACTTCGCGCACCCGCTGTTCGCCGGCCGCCCCTTCGATTTCGAAGGCTACCCGACGCGCCAACTTCCGCTAATCGCAAACGGTGTCGCCAAACACGTCGTCACCGATGCGACTTGGGCCAAGAAGCTCGGCTTGCCCAACACAGGCCACGGCTTACCGGCTCCGTCCGCGAGCGGGCCCGAGCCCGAACACATCGTCGTCTCCGGCGGCGAAAAGACCCTCGACCAGCTGATTGCCGAAACCGGTCACGGCCTTTTGATCACGCGCTTCTGGTACATCCGCTCCGTCGATCAGCGCAAGACGATCGTCACCGGCATGACGCGCGACGGCACCTTCGAAATCCGCGACGGCCGGCTCACCGGCTCCGTCCGCAACTTGCGCTTCAACCAGAGCATCCTCGAAGCTTTGAACCACGTCGAGTTCTCCTCGACCCAGCAGCGCACGGCGGGCTACTCTTACAACATCGTCACGCCGGCCGCGAAGATCGAAAACTTCCACTTCACGAGCACGACGGACTTCTGACGGCAACCGCGGTACGGACGCGATAGCCGAAATCGTTAGTCGCTGCCCGGCGGGGGCTCGCGGACGCGGGGCAGCGACTAACGGTTACGTAACGGCGAACAGAAACTCAGCTTTAGCCTTGGAGCGAGGCGCGGCGGGCGGCGCGGGTGGCGCTGGAGGGTTGGACGATGTCGAGGAGCGCGCCGACGACCGCGGGGTCGAACTGCTTCCCGCTTCCGGCACGCAGTTCGTCGAGGGCGGCCGGGAACGGCAAGGCTTCGCGGAAGGCGCGTTTGCTGATCATCGCATGAAAGGAATCGGAGACGGCGATGATTTTCGCGAGGATCGGGATCGCGTCGCCTTCGAGTCCGTCCGGATAGCCGCGGCCGTCCATGCGTTCGTGGTGGGAGCGGACGGCCG
>Ga0116227_10016983_pt1 | contig 10285 bp, 12 predicted proteins | sample S1TSphgellanicum_FD_89693 | JGI IMG/M metagenome (GOLD analysis project Ga0116227, IMG submission 89693) | Host-associated microbial communities from peat moss isolated from Minnesota, USA - S1T2_Fb - Sphagnum magellanicum MG | ecosystem: Host-associated > Plants > Peat moss > Unclassified...
AAGAATACATGCTAAAAGCAAACGAGATTGTAGCGGAGTCTCTCATTAACAGAAAAATACCCCTTATCTTCCGTATCCACGAAGAACCCTCTTCGGAAAGCAAAGAGGACTTTTTCACCCTGGCAAGGCTTCTCGGTTTTTCACTCCCGCCGAAACCGACTTCTCAAGAAGTCCAAAAGCTTTTCGAACATGCCAAGACAACCCCCTATGCTCAGCAACTTTCGATTTCGTTCATCCGAAGCATGAAACTTGCGATCTACTCTTCGGAAAACATCGGCCACTACGGTCTTGCATTGGAAAAATACTGCCACTTCACAAGCCCCATCAGACGGTACCCCGACTTGGTTGTACAAAGACTGCTCTTCGACGGACAAAAAGATAAAGACCTGGCACCCGTGGCTCAAAGATGCTCCGATAAAGAAAGAGTGAGTTTCAAAGCGGAGCAAAGCGTCAAAACGCTGAAAAAACTACGCTTGCTCCAAAAGTGGTTTGAAGAAGACAATCAGAGGCAGTACGTCTGCCAAGTCACCAAGATCAGACCTTTTTCTCTCGGATTCGAACTCTCTCCCGTCGGAATCGAAGGTTCTTTACACGTCTCGGAAATCAAGGGCGATTACTTCGTCTACGAAGAAGAAAAAAACCGATTCCTGGGTAAACGCACGGGAATTACTTTCGGAGTCGGAGATACCGTTACCATGCGTCTGCTTTCCGTGGATCTTGTTCTTCTCGAAGCTAAGTGGGAGCGAGCCTTGGAGGGTTCTTCCGAAGAACCGAAAAAAAACAAGAACAAAAAAAGACGGAGATGATAAGTTAGATGGAAAAACCCCAAGGAAACATGAGAAAGCACTTTATCACGGGACTCGTCATCTTGCTTCCCGTTGCCATCACTATTGCCGTTATACTGTTCTTGATCAACTTTTTCACAAAACCCTTTATTAGCTTCGTATCGAGCATCATCTGTACTTGGAATCTGTTTCCGAACGGCCTCTTCTTTATAAACCAAGAACATATAATCCAATACATAAGTCAGATCCTTATCCTGTTCATGCTCTTCGGCGCTGCCGTTTTTTTAGGCATGTTTGCAAGATGGTTTCTACTCAACTCGTTCTTCAAAGTCTGCGATAAAATCTTACACAAAATACCCGTGGTGAACACGGTGTATAAGACTTCTCAGGACATCATTAAAACCGTTTTCTCGTCGGACAAAAACTCCTTTAAACAGGTTGTACTAGTTCCCTTTCCGAGAAACGGTGTATACGTTCTCGGACTTATAGCAAGAGAGTCTCCGATAGCGTGTAGGACTGCCTCCGGTGAAGAGCTGATCTCCGTTTTAATCCCGACAACACCGAATCCCACAACAGGCTTCTTGCTCATGTTTAAAAAAGAAGAGATTATTTTTGTCGATATCAAAACCGAAGAAGCGGTGAAGTATATTGTTTCGTGCGGGCTCATTCTACCGGAACACTCTCGGCCACAATAAATGAGAGTCATTTTTTACACGGTCAAAAATGCGGAGGAGAAAGTACGGTATTTACTCGTTCCGGTTCTGTATCATTTTAACAGGAGCGAAAAAATCAAAATCGTAGTCCCCGATCAAAAGACGCGGGATTTTATCGACACTCTTCTTTGGAAACACCCCGAAGAGGGGTTTCTACCCCACTGCACCTCACTCCCTGCTCCTTTTGAAGACGGGGTGTATATTTCTCTGCAAAAAGAGGTCCAGGGATACCCTTTCGTCTTCAATCTTTCGCCCGATCCTTATCATCCTTCCGGCACTTGCAATACGCTCTATGAACTTGAAGACATTTCAACACCCGGAAAAAAAGCCGTATTTGAAAAGAAATTCGCCTTCTATAAAAACCTGGGTTGCAGGGTGGCTGCGGGGCGAACTGATAAGAACGCATAAGCACGGTCATTTTTACAATCGAATTACAACTTTGGCTATTTGCATCCAATTATCTATAAATAAAATTTTATATAATAATAAAAAAAAATTTATTTATAATATTAACAATTATAAATTAAAATTAAGCACGGATTATCCGTATTGTTAAATACGGATAATCTATGTCGGTAAGTAGAATTAGTTTGGATGGTAAGTCGTCTTCCGAGATGCTGTTGTTAGGGATTGCGACGAGATTTTTTAAGATCTTCACGATAACTCTTGAGGAAGCTACGAAAGGAGCCGTTGCGGGTGGCGTCATTGTATCTTCATTACCGGGAATCGATCACGGGAAGATTAAATTTAAATAATCGATAAAGCAAGTTTTCGTTCCGCTCAGCATCAAACCTTTCTCCTTGCAAAAATATAAAAATGCATGGAAAAATGGAGAACCTTTTTAACATAAAACACCCCTTTAATAAGAAGTTCAAAAATGCAAATCACCCCTTATAAGGTAGCCCAAATTACAACGTCTAGTACTTGTATTCACTGTATCGGCCTCAACTGCCGTCATTATACTGAAATTATCTTAATCGACGGTAGAATATACCGAGGAAAGGTAGGCTCGACCTACCTTAACGCATTAGCTCGCGAAGTTGACTACCGCAGATTTAGGGTAATAAGCGAAAATTCGGAAGAATCCGCTCATTTTTATATTCAACACGCATTAAAGCAGTCTATAATGACTCACTTTCTGGAGAAGAGTTGGAAAAGTTCGAGAACCGCTTCCGACGTTCTCGAACGCCTGTTTATCGGAGTAGAGAAAAATAGATTTTAACTTCTGAGAGTTCTTACCAGTATCGTCTTGGGACCCAAAAGCCCCGTCTCTTCCACCGTAAGTTCAAACTGATCAATCCTAACGCTTTCCCCTTCGCGAGGAGCGTGACCGAGAGCCAGCTCCATCGCTTGAGCAAGGGTTTTCGCGTGCTTAAACCTGATATCTACAAGATACGAGGTTTTAAACTCCTCGAGAGGCATGTCGCCCGGAAAAGCTCTGTCGAGGGCAATTTGGTGCACCGTCGGCATTGCATCGGCAAACGAGTTCCAAAGATCTTTCCTGCCGAAGATCTCATCAACAATCTGATCGAGAGTCAAAATCCCTATCGCCGCGCCCGTAGAGTTCAGCACAACGGCAACGCTTTGATTGTTTTTTCGAAATTGCTTCAAAATCTGTAAAATTGTAGCCGACTCGGCAATAAACCAGGGAGCTCTCGAGTGTTCTCTGATTTTTTTCGAATCCGCAATCCGAAGCAAATCTCTCGGATATGCTATCGCGACAATATTGCTCCGATTTTTATGAAAAAGAGGGACATAAGGGATATATTCTTCGAGCAGTAGCGGTCTCATGTCTGCAAGCGTTGCCTGAGCAAAGAGCATTTTGACGTCTTTTAAAGAGGTCATAAGCTCTTTGGCTACCTTGGCCTTCAAAGAGAAAATACTTGCAACTACGGTATCAAGCTCGTCTTTTTCCCGGCTAAAATATTTCTCTTCTCTTGATTCGATGATGTTTTGCAGCTCTTCCCGACTGAGGTATACATCGCCCTCAAGGTTCGATCCAAAAAACTTATGAATCCATTTACAAAGAAGGTCGATCATCCAAATAAAAGGTCGAAGTGCCAAAGCCATAACATACAAAAACGTGACTCCCAGCATTACGGCATGTTCCGCATAGCGCCTACCCGCAAACATCGGAGCGATCTCGGCAAATACGAGAACTAAAAACGCTTGAGTAAGAGGTGCCCAGAAAGGGCTGGCACCGATTCCCTCGTAAAATTTACGTGCACACTCCGAACCGATCAGAAGTGAGGCGTTAACGCAAACAAGAGTAGTGCCGAATAAAAGCGGGGGATGACGCAGCAGATATTCAAGGCAAAGAGCGCTTTTGTATTTCTTGCTTATATAGTATTGCAATCGTATCTTATTAAAAGATACGCAAGCCATTTCCATCATGGCAAAAAAAGACTGCGCCACGATGCACAGAAAAGCAAAAAGCAAGAACCGGTTCCAAGACTCCAAAAATTACCCCCGGCTTTTAGCTTTAAACAAACCCGTAAGCCGTCTGACATATACTCGCCTGATCCTTGTCGAATCCGCAGACAATATATGAAAAAGAAAGTCCTTCGTCCGGTACTTCGTTCCCGGCTTCGGAATATCTCCGAGTTGCTCGGTAAGCCAGCCGCCGATCGTTACCATAAGATTTTCGCTTTTTAAAGCTATGCCGAAAATATCTTCAAACTCGGAGAGTTCGAGCTTTCCGCTTGCAATGATTACATCATTGCCCGCTCTTGTAAAAAACACTTCTTGGTCTCTTCTGTCGGTTATTTCCCCGACGACTTCTTCTACGAGATCTTCCATGGTAATAATTCCGGTTATGGACCCATATTCATCGACCACGACGGCGATCGATTCTTTCTTCTCATAAAATTGCCGAAGCAAAACGTCCCCTTTCATCGATTCGGGTACGAAAAAAGGCTTTTTAACAAACGCTGCCAAATCTTTCGTTTCTTTAATTGCTTGCTTATTGTTGAAAAAAATACGACTCGACACGATCCCGATCAATTTATCAAGCCCCCCTTCGCAGAAAGGAATCCTGGTGCATTCCTGATCTACAAAAAGGTGAACAAGGCGACTTAAGGGTTCTCCCGTTTGGAAATAGATCACCTCTTCTCTCGGCCTCATCAGTTCTTTTATGGTCATTTCCTGAAGGTAGATATACCCTCGGACGAGCTCGGTCTCTTCGGGCAGCAGAATTCCTCGATCTTTCGAGTCTTTTAAAGCGTGTTGGAGTTCGTCGATCGAGATCTCTTTTTCCTTATGCAAAAAGAAAAAGACGATCGGGGTCACAAAATTTGTGATGACGGAAAGCATTTTTCTTACGGGAAACAAAAAACTCTGTATTCGGGATAAAGCGGGAGCGATACAGTAAGAGATTCGAACGTTGTTACCGATAGCCAAAGACTTGGGAATCATTTCCCCTAAAATCAGATTGATCGCAAGAGGTACCCCTATGTTCAGGACCCAACTGTCTTTTTTTTCAAAAATGGTTGAGACCAGAGTCTGAATACCGAGGCTGATTACAATGATCAAAATGATCAGGGTAATAAGAAGCTCTCTCGGACCGGACAGAAGCCGGGCTACTTGTTTTTTTCGAGTGTCGAGATCTCTTTTGAAGGCTTTTATTTGCATTGAAGAAAGAGAAAAAAGAGCAGTTTCAGCTCCCGAGAACACCGCTAGGGCGAGCACCGAAAATACAAGTAGTATTACAAGAAAGATTGTTATCACAAAAAAGTATTATTCATCTTTTTTAAAGTACACCTTCATTTGTCCTTCCGGAACTACGCCGAGACGTTTTTTGAGCACCATTTCAAGCCAAGCATCGTCATCTCGGCTGCTAAGTTCCAAAGTCAGTTCTTCCCTCTCTTCGATTAGCAATCGCTTCAAAGATTCCACTTTTTGGATCTTATCTCTTAATTCCGCGCAGGTCTTGGATTTTTTATACATTGCCTCGCCGTATAGTGAAAAACAGCCGATTGCTACGAACATAACCCACCCAGATCCCCATTTTTGTTTCCAATCGGGCTTCTCTTCCTTCCGTACGGCACTGTACTTTGTTACACCTTTAGTCATATCCCGGCAACCCGCGCATCACACCAACCCCTAAATCCGATTGTAAGGAAGCATATATTTTTTGCCACTAAAATAGCTTACGCTAGGAAACGGGCAGAGTAATACCCGCTTGTTTCATATACTTACCTCCTCTGTCCGCATAAGAAACCAGGCACGCTTCCTCCCCTTTGTAAAAGAGAACCTGCGCCAGCCCTTCGTTTGCATAAATTTTTGCGGGAAGAGGTGTTGTATTGGAAATCTCGAGGGTCACATACCCTTCCCATCCGGGTTCAAAAGGAGTCACGTTCACTATGATACCGCATCTTGCGTAGGTAGATTTTCCGATACACATCGTCAAAACGTCTCTCGGGATTCTGAAATACTCTACGCTTCTGGCCAAAGCAAACGAATTGGGAGGGATAATACACTCGTCCGTTTTCATCGAAACGAAAGATTTTTCGCTGAAATTTTTAGGATCGACAAGACAATTATGTACATTGGTAAATACCATGAATTCATCGGAGACTCTAAGGTCGTAACCGTAGCTGGAAAGACCGTAACTGATCACCTTGTTGCCGTGCTCGTCGAACCTCACTTGTGCTTCGGTAAAAGGCTCGATCATTCCTTCGGTTTCGGCCATTTCTTTAATCCATCGATCGGATTGTAAACTCATATAAGTCCTCTCTGTTGTTGTATCCGGAATGCATTATATATAGCGCGTGAAATAGTTTTCCTGCTAGAGTTTTCCTAAAGGGCAGGAATAATGCAAAAAGAAAGCTATATAGAATCTACTTGGACGCAATCCGACGAGGTATTCGAGAAGCCTCTCAGACCGGAAAGCCTGGACGATTTTCTGGGGCAGGAAAGCATTAGAGACAGACTTGAAGTGTTAATCTTAGCTGCAAAACAAAGATCCGATCCGATCTCTCATTGCCTTTTTTACGGACCTCCGGGACTCGGGAAAACAACACTGGCCAATATCGTTGCAAAGTCCATGGGAACAAGGCTCGTGGTAACGTCGGGACCCATTTTGGAAAAAGCGGGAGACCTTGCAGGGATCTTAACGAATCTGCAACCCGGCGATCTGCTCTTCATCGACGAGATCCACAGATTGAACCGCACGGTTGAGGAGTATCTCTACCCCGCGATGGAAGATTTCGTCCTCGATATCATGATCGATTCGGGGCCGAGCGCAAGAAGCGTTCAAGTAAAACTCAACCCCTTCACCCTGATCGGAGCGACGACTCGAGCGGGACTTTTAACGGGACCCATGCGTTCCCGATTTCCTTTTTCCTGCAGGCTGGACTATTACCCCGCACCGATTCTTATGAAAATCATCAGACGTTCTTCTTCGATTTTACATCTTCCTCTCGAAGAAGAGGCCGCTCTCGAGATCGCAAGACGTTCAAGAGGAACCCCTCGTATAGCAAACAATCTTCTTCGATGGGTTAGAGACTACTCTCAAATAAAAACGGAGAAGAAAACCGATCTCGAATCGGTCAAGGCCGCCCTCGATATGATCGCCATCGATAATAAAGGTCTTGACGAGATGGATAAAAAAATCTTACAAATACTAATTGATCACTACGGCGGCGGGCCCGTGGGTATTAGCACGCTCGCTATCGCCGTCGGAGAAGAAGCCGAGACAATCGCCGAGCTATATGAACCGTATCTGATTTTACAAGGGTTTATGAAAAGAACGCCAAGAGGCAGAGAAGCAACCGCCGGTGCCTATATACATCTCGGAAGAGAGGTACCTTCCAAACTTAACGGAGAAAATGCATGAAACCCATATCCTTATTATTAGCCCTGACCGTTACAACCTTGCCGATAACGAGCCCGGTCTTTTCGAAAGCCGAAGAGATCCCGACCGACGTAACACGGAAGAACAAGCCTGCAACAATTAAGATTCTTCTTCGGGAAAAAGAGCCGAATTTTCTGCTCGAAGTAAAAGGGCCCCACAAAATCTTTTGCCCTCACACCGATATTTTGCTCGCAAATGCTTCTTCGGCAAAAAGAGCCGTCATCAAACCCGGTTCAAACGGTCTGTCTTGGGGAGAATTATTTCCCGGCAGCAAGGGTATTAGAATTGTCCCCTCAGACAACATGTCTTCCATTTTCGTAAACGGGATACAGTATAAGGGCTGCGTGGAAATTTATGACATGGACGGATCTCTTCGTGCAATCAACGAAGCGAGTATAGAAGACTTCCTCAAGTCTTGCTTGGCGACGAGTTTCTTCGACCTGGAAGAGCCCGAAGCCTTAAACGCTTTGGCGATCGTTCTCAGAACGCAAGCCTATCACCTCGCAACAAAAGAAAGATCAGCTCCCTGGCACGTCACGGCAAAAGACGCCAATTACGGGGGGTTTGCCGTCACATTCCAAAACATGCCTCTTGAAAAAGCCATCAATGCAACCGGACAAGCCGTGTTAACATACAAAAATGAACCTTTTCCTACGGGTTGGACGGAAAACAGCGCGGGAGTAACCGCTTCGTTTTCTTCAATTTTTAAGCAGGGAACGCCCACTCCGAGAGGAGCGAAGATTCAAGGAATGGAGTCGGAAAGACTCAAAAGCGCTTGGTCTTTTCAGATCGCCAAAGACCAACTTGCCAAACTCGCCAAACTCGCACAAGTGTCTTCGGTGTCGGCCTTTTCGGAGAAACATTCGGGTAAAGTCTACGCAGTAAAAATCGATAATGAAAAAGAGGGGAAAACCGTAGACTTTTTCGAGCTCCAAAAAGCGCTCGGAAAATCAAAGCTGAAAAGCAATGATTTCACGATCGAAGTGCTCGACAACACCGTTCGATTCAAAGGTTACGGGGAAGGAAACGGAGTCGGCCTTTGTCTTCATTCGGCAGGTTTAATGGCCAAGCAAGGACTGAATGCAAAAGAGATTTTATCCAAGTTCTTTCCCGAAGCAAATCTGGAAAAAATGGAAAAAATCTCCGCAGAGTAGTTTTCTATTACTAAGCCGGTACGCGAAAGACCGTATACCGGCTTTTCTCAGCTGATATTCATCTGATCCGAATAATAAACCAATCCACCCGGTCCGAGTTCCCGTCCGTCCTCCTTTTTTTCCGCAATAACATACCCTTCTTCAACAAGGCGCTCATTGTTCGGAATAACATAGTCTTCTTCAAAGAGAAGGTTATCGTTCGGATTGACCACAATCCAGTCCGGAGGTAGGGGCTCTTTTTTTTGGGGGGGAGAGGGAGCGGTGCTTACCCTACCGGTTAAATTCCCGGCTTCTTGAACCGAGTTGCTGTTTGTGTCTTTTCTTAACGGAATGCGTTGGGCCGCCCGGTTGATACGTTCTTTGAGATGTTTGTTCTCCTCTTCAGATCCCTCGGGTCCGCCGGGGAAAGGGTTGCCGTCTTCTCGGATCACGGGGCCCCAATTACGTTCGCCTATCTTTGAAGAATCCATTTTTTATACTCAATTGGTTGAAACTGTAAGAAACATACCTTTCGGACGCAAAAGAGATCAAGTAAAAAAATTGCGGTAAAGGAGTCACGGAACAAGAGTGCGAGACGGCGAGGGAATCACGATGAAAGTTGCGAGGGAATTGGCTCGGATGGATTGCAAGACGCGTCTTAGACCAAACTTTATTTGACAATGGACACCCGGAAACGAACAATCGGGAATTGTGGCTGTTTTAGGGAGTATTCTTTATTTGAGGGCTGCATTAAAGAAACTGAAAAGAAAAATACGTTTTTGAAACGGGACGAGATCGGTCTTCTTCAAATTGTATATCAACTTACGGGCAGACATGTGCAAACGGATAGCGGGGCCCCTCTCAAGAATACCCGATCGGTAAAGGGTATCTTTTATTGAAAAAAATGAACGTTTTCTTTTCGTCCGGTTATCTTTCAAAATCTTTTTTCACGGGAGCTGATGAGAGGTGAAAATTACCGTAGTAAAAAAAAAAGAATTTCTCTAAACTACTTTCTTCCGGTCTCAAGTTTGCCGGGGACTTTTTGAAGGAAACAGATCGAACCCGGTCAGAACCGGAAGGTGGCAGCCGTAAGGTCTTCCTTTCTTGTCGAGAATGTTCCCCGGCTTTTTTATCAAAAACTAAACGTAATTCCCGTGTATATCCCGTGTACGATAATATAACCGGTATCGGACATATTGTAAGGAGTTAGCATGTACGAGTCGGTTAAACTTGCAGAGCTTCGGTCAATTTGATCGGGAGCAAGAGCTAGCCCCCCGAAGAAAAGCATTTGATACCCCGCGTGTATATTTAAAAAATCGTAAGGCTGAACCCCTGCCCCCGCTGCCGCCTGTGCAAACGCCCCGGCGGTCGTTTTTTGCCGAGTGTTGTTTCTCAATGTAATAGTATTGTGATCGTCTCCTAAAAACACTTTCCCGTTAATTCTGTTGAGATCAACGCCCCCTTTCAGAAGGAGATCCCAATAAAACGTCTTAAACGGTCTGATTTTGAAATCAATACCGACTTGTATTCCGATAAGATCATTTCTTGTTTTGATAGTATATGAACTGTATCCTAATTTTTTGTAAGAATTCCCGTCGAATTTTTCGGAACCGTTTGAAAATCGGATTCCCATAATGCCCGTAAAAGCAAAAAATGAATGCCTGCTCCGGCTGAACGTTTTAAGGTAGTTTATTTCAGCAGTATAAAACTGCGATTTGTACCTTGCGGTGATTTTATCGGCGCCGTAAAAATCGCCCGCAAAAGAAGCATCCGTGAAAGGATAGAACAAGGAAGCCGGCC
>Ga0116227_10016985_pt1 | contig 10284 bp, 4 predicted proteins | sample S1TSphgellanicum_FD_89693 | JGI IMG/M metagenome (GOLD analysis project Ga0116227, IMG submission 89693) | Host-associated microbial communities from peat moss isolated from Minnesota, USA - S1T2_Fb - Sphagnum magellanicum MG | ecosystem: Host-associated > Plants > Peat moss > Unclassified...
AAAAGCGACATCGCTAAATTATACATGATCAATTCTATTCCGCAGAACTTCCTGCTCGATCCGCAAGGTCGCATTATTGCTACCAACCTGCGGGGTGAAGCATTGGAGCAACAGCTTGAAAAAATATTACACTAAACCATTTCTCCATTTTCCGGCATGGTATCTGCATAATGCCTATAACGAATTATTTATTCGGTGAAATGGATGACAATGGACCACCCGTCCCGGTTTCCCGGGACGGGTTTTTTTATGGAAAAATGTAATTTATTTTATTACTTTTAATACGTGTAATACTGACAATTAATTTATTCCACGTATATGAAGTACATTCACCGGATATTATTAATGGTACCTGTTATCATCAGCGCGTGCCAGTCCAACAAGCCCCCTGTTGCCACACTTCCCTTGACAGAGGCACAACAACGTTTACCTGAAAATGCCGTAGGCGGACTCAAAACCGCTGCAGGACTGCAAACAACCCTGTTTGCCAGCGAGCCTGCCATCAGGAATCCCACTAACATGGATATCGATGAAAAAGGACGGGTATGGGTGACCGAAGCTTATAATTATCGTAACGAATTGAATCCCAGTCATCCCTACAAGGCCGCCGGTGATCGCATCATGATCCTGGAAGACCTGGACGGCGACGGAAAGGCAGACACGGCCAAAGTATTTTACCAGGATACCTGCATTAATGCCGCACTGGGTATCTGCGTACTGGGAAATAAAGTCATCGTATCCTGTAGTCCGAACGTATTTATTTTTACCGATACTGATGGCGATGATAAAGCCGATAAAAAAGAACTGCTTTTCCGCGGCATCGGTGGGGTGCAGCATGACCACGCGATCCACGCATTTACCTTTGGCCCGGATGGCAAGCTGTATTTCAATTTCGGTAATGCGGGCGACAGCATCCTCGATAAAAATGGGAATGTGATCCGTGATACAGATGGGAACCTCATTGCCAACAAAGGAAAGCCTTATCGCCAGGGAATGATTTTCCGCTGCGATGAAGACGGCAGTAACCTGGAAGTAATGGCGCACAACTTCCGCAACAACTACGAAGTAGGCGTGGATGCCTTTGGCAATATGTGGCAGAGCGATAATGACGATGATGGTAACCGGGGCGTTCGTATCAATTATATCCTGGAACATGGCAACTACGGCTATACGGATGAGATCACCGGCGCCAGCTGGCAGTCCCGCCGTATGAATATGGAAGACTCTATTCCTTACCGTCACTGGCACCTCAATGATCCGGGCGTAGTACCTAATTTATTACAAACCGGTTCGGGTTCACCTACCGGTATGGTGATTTATGAAGGAGACCTGCTGCCGGCTGTTTTCCGTAACCAGATGATTCACGGAGAACCCGGTCATAATGTAGTACGCTCCTATCCCGTAAAGAAATCCGGCGCCGGTTATACTGCCACCATAGAAAATATCCTGGAAAGCGCTTCGGATCAGTGGTTCCGTCCATCGGATGTATGTATTGCACCAGATGGTTCCCTGTTTGTGGCCGACTGGTACGATCCGGGTGTAGGCGGCCACCAGGTAGGCGACCTCGACAGGGGCCGTGTATTTCGTATAGCCCCCACCGGTAGCAGCTATAAAATTAAGCCGCCGGTGTTGAATACCGCTGCCGATGCAGTGACTGCGCTGAAAAATCCGAATCTCAGCACCCGCTACCTGGCATGGACAAAGCTGCGTAGCATGGGCGCTGCCGCAGAGAAAGAACTGAAGGAAATGTACCAGAGCAGTAATCCCCGCTACCAGGCACGTGCCTTATGGCTGCTTAGTAAGCTGCCTAACGGCGCCGACTATGTGAAAACTGCCCTGCAGGATAAAAATGAAGACATCCGTGTCACCGCCATCCGCGCCGCCAAAGAAACCGGTGTGGCCTATGGCAATATGCTGGTAACAGATACTTCTGCCGCCGTGCGCCGCCAACTGTTGTTGTCCATGTATCATAGCCATGAAAAAGAGATGCCCCTGAACTGGGCTTTACTGGCTGCTCAATACGATGGCAAAGATCGCTGGTACCTGGAAGCGCTGGGCATTGCCGCAGATGGTAACTGGGCCTCCTGCTTTAATGAATGGCGTAAACTGCCGGTTAATACAAAACACCCGGCTTCCGATCATGATATTATCTGGCGTGCCCGAACACCGGCCGCGCTGCCTTTGCTCGCCGCCCTGATCGAGGAACCGACGCAGGACCCGCTGGCGAATAAACGCTATTTCCGCGCTTTTGATTTTTACCCCGCAGCAGAAAAAACACCGGTATTACTCGGCCTGCTGAAAGGAGATCATCCCAAACAAGCGTATATCAATGCACTGGCCTTTATGCAGCTCGATGCCTCCGCTGTCCCCAAAACACCGGCCATGGCGGAATTGCTGCATAGCAGTCTACTGGTATTTAAAGGACAGATGGAGTTCATGGACCTTGTATCAAAATATCAACTCCGCGATCAGAACGAAACCCTGCTGCAAATGGTGCTGGACGCCAAACGCGACGACCTCTCCGGCTACGCCATGAAAACCCTGCTGCAATGCGGTGGTAAACCCATGGTCATCAAAGCCATGTCGAATAAAGACTCCAGCGCATTCACCCTGGTAAATGCCATCGGCAGGGGGCAGGATCGCATGAACCGGGAATTGCTCAGTTCCGTGATGCGGAATAACGTATACGCGCTGCCGTTAAGACAACAAGCCACCCGTAATCTTGGTCATGGTTGGGATGGATATGGAGATCTGTGGGAAATGGTGGAACGTAAAATATTACCGGCTGATCTTGATACCGTGGCACAGGCCGTACTTACCCACGCCTGGAGACAGGATATCAAAGCCAAAGCCGTAGCGCATTACCAGCCTGCGGGCGTACACCACGACCTGGCACCTGTAGATAAACTGGTGACCCTCCCGGGTGACATCTCCGGAGGAAAAAAAGTATTCAGTAATTATTGCGCCACCTGCCACCTGGCGGGTAATACCGGCGTTAACTTCGGACCGGCCTTGACAGAAATCGGCAGCAAGCTTACAAAAAGTGCGCTCTATGATGCCATCATTGAACCGGATGCCGGTATCAGCTTTGGCTTTGAAGGATACTTCTTTAAATTGAAAGATGGCTCCACAGTATTGGGGTACATTGCCAGCGAAACCAAAGAGGAAGTAGATGTACGTACCGCCGGAGGACAAGGTGTGAAAATTCAGAAGAACACGATTGTATCGAAAAAGGCGTATGAACACTCGCTGATGCCTACCGGCCTGGCTGCAGCCATGTCGCAACAGGAACTGGTAGACCTGGTGACTTACCTGTCTTCTCTGAAAAAGTAGGCAGCACTTTTATCTTTCGAGGATAGCTACAACGCCCATGCCACCGGCGGTGCAGATAGAGATCAATGCCCTGCCGCTACCCCGTTGTTGCAGTATTTTAGCGGTTTGTGCTACGATCCGTGCGCCGGTGGCCGCAAACGGATGACCAATAGCTACGCTGCCGCCTTTTGTATTCAGCTTGCTGCGATCAATGCTTCCCAGCGGTGTGTCCCAGCCCAGTCTTTTGCAATAGGCGGCATCTTCCCAGGCCTTCAGTGTGCAGAGTACCTGTCCGCTGAAGGCTTCGTGGATTTCATATACATCGAAGTCCTGTAGTTTCAGGTGATTACGTTTCAGCATACGCGCCACGGCATAAGTGGGCGCCATGAGCAGTCCTTCGCCGTTGACATAATCTACTGCCGCTGTTTCAGCATCTACCAGGTGCGCCAGTACCGGCCAGTTTTGTTGCTGTGCATATTCTTCGGAAGCCATCAGCAAAGCGGATGCACCATCGGTATACAGCGTGCTGTTGCCGGCCGTGAGAGAACCGTTCCCACTGAAATCGAAGGCCGGTTTTAGGGCAGCGAGTTTCTCCGGTGTAGTATCTGCGCGGATGATGGTATCTTTTTTTACGCCTTTGAAGGGAATCAGCAGGTCATTGAAAAAACCTTCTTCATAGGCTTTAGCGGCATTGATATGACTCCGGTAAGCCAATGCGTCCTGCTCTTCCCGGGTAATGCCCCATTCTTTCACCATCTTTTCGGTATGCTGTCCCATCGACAAACCCGTTCTTGGTTCTACGATGGAAGGGTATAACGGTTTCAGGTCTTTCAACCGGATAGCCGCCGCTATTTTCAGTCGTTGGGAAAATGTTTTGGCGGCCCGCAGATCAGTCAGCTTCCAGGCCAGCTCCCGCTGAAACAACAAGGGAATATCGCTGTTGGTATCACTGCCACCGCTGATGGCGGTATCTATCTGTCCGCAGGCAATACGTAGTCCGAGTTGAATAGTGGTATCCAGACTGGTACCACAGGCTCTCAGTACGCCATATGCCGGCGTATGCGGATCGAGCGTAGTGCCCAGCACACATTCCCGGGCAAAATTCCAATCGGTAGATCGGTTCAACAGCGCGCCCAGTGCTACTTCTCCCAGTCGTTTACCAGATAGCCCGTATTTTTCCACCAGTCCGTTTAAACAGGTGGTGAGCATTTCCTGGTTGCTGATATGATTATATTCTTTAAAGGACTTGACGAAAGGAATGCGTAATCCGCCGATGATAGCGACTTTTTTCATGGGGAAGTGCTTTCATTAAAGTTAATGAATATGTAGTAACCCAACAATCACCGTCAACATTTATAAACTATACAGATGATTCACCGGATTGGGTACTGGTTTGCCTTCCAGCGCCGCGATCACATTCTGTGCGGCAATGCGCGACATGGCATTCCGGGTTTCCAAAGTAGCAGAACCAATATGTGGTAACACGGCCACGGTGGGCATATTCAGCAACGGATTATCCGGATGCATGGGTTCCGGATTGGTTACATCCAGCCCGGCGCCCCAGATAACGCCTTCCTGTAAAGCGGCTATCAGATCGGGTTCATTGTGGATACCTCCCCGTGCCGCATTGACAAAAATGGCGGTGGGCTTCATTTTACGGAAGGTGTCTTTATTAAATTTCTCTTTTGTTTCTGGTGTAAGAGAAGTGTGTACACTGATCACATCGCTTTGTTGTAACAACTCATCAAAGGTAACAAAGGTAGCATCGAGTGCTTTTTCTGCGGTTTCGTTGCGGTGCCGGTTACAGTAAATGATTTTCATGCCGAAGGCAGAACGACAGCGTTGTGCCATTACTGCGCCGATGTTTCCCAGTCCCCATATGCCCAGCGTTTTCCCTTCTATATCTATACCGAGATTGGCGGTAGGTGTAGAGAATCCCCAGTCGCCGTTTAAAATTCTTTTATGCTGATAAAAAGCTTTGCGTGCTACAGACAGCATCAGTAAGAAGGCGGTGTCGGCGGTGGCATCGCTTAATACGCCGGGAGTGTTAGTGATCTGAAGCCCCAGTTCTGTGGCTGCTTTCAGGTCTACGTTGTCATAGCCAACGGATAACAGGCTGATGACTTTCAGGTGTCTGCATTGTTCAAAAAAAGCACGGTCCAGTTTTTCGCCACCGGCAAACAGCAGTGCATCATTTTCTTTACAAAACTGTACTCTTTGTGCGGGTGTCATTTCACGGGGTTCTGACCACTGTGTAACGGTAAAGCCTGCACGTTGCAGTAATGATAATCCTTCTTCGGGAATAACCCTGGTGGTGAATACTTTCATTAGTTCGATTTATTTGCCCTGAAATTTCTTTTCCATAGTTTCCATACTTCAAACCATAATACCGATGCAGCGCTGATGGCTGCACAGATCAGCAGCTCCTGCAACGAAAGATTGGTAATGCTGAAGAACCTTGCTACCGGAGGAATGTACAGCATCGTAGCCAACAGTAGTAGCGTAATGACAATGACGCCCACCATTAGTTTATTCCGGTTGCGCATACTGTGTATAAAGGAGTAATAGAACGAACGGTTCACCAAGGTAAGAAAAATATTGGCCAGCACCAATGTGGTAAACACCATGCTCCGCGTTACAATTTCTCCGTAGCCCTGTGCCACGCTCCACTGATAGGCGCTGAGTACGCCGGCGGTAATGATCAGTCCCTGGAGGATGCTCACGTTCATTTCCCGGAACGACAGGAACGTTTGTGTAATAGGCCGTGGAGGCTGCAACATGGCATTTTTTTCCATGGGTTCGTTTTCATACACAATAGAGCAGGTAGGCCCCATGATAATTTCCAGGAAAATAACATGCACAGGCGTGAAAATATTCGGATAGATCCATCCCAGAAAAAGCGGGAGCGATACCGTGAGAATAATGGGAATATGAATAGAAATAATATACTGTACTGCTTTCCTGATATTGGTATAAATTCTTCGCCCCATGGCGATAGCGTCTACCATGTTGCTAAGGTCATCATTCACGAGGATCAGCGCTGCGGCCTGTTTGGCGATCTCTGTTCCTTTTTTGCCCATGGCAATACCGATGTGTGCGGCTTTCAGGGCGGGGCCGTCGTTGACGCCGTCGCCCGTCATGGCTACGATCTCGTTGTCGGCTTTGAGCGCATTGATAGCGGCGAGTTTGGCTTCGGGAAACATGCGGGTAAAGATGTTGACCGACTGTAAAGTCGCCAGCCTTTTTTGATCATCCATCTGCATCAGGGTATCGCCGTTCACGGCTTCATCTGCTTGTTGCAAACCGGCCAATCCGGCAATGGCGCGGGTAGTAACGGCATTGTCGCCGGTAATGATTTTTACTTTGATACCTGCCTGGTAAAAATGCCGGAATACTTCATTGATATTATCTTTAGGCGGATCATAAAAGGCCAGTAACCCGCTGAAGTTAAACGGTAATTCCTGTTGTGTTGCCGGATAATCGCTACCAGTAAAGCCGGAGGTAGCAACTCCCAATACCCGGTAACCTTTTTGCGCTAAAGCATTTACCTGGTCCGTGATCGTTTGTTGTTCTTTTTCCGGGAGATGGCAAACCTGCAGGATCGCTTCCGGCGCTCCTTTCGCGGCCACGATGCGTTGTCCCGCGGCGTTTTCGTGGATATGCGTCATCATGGGCGGTTTGCCATCCAATGGATATTCATGTACCATAGTATAATCGGGTCGTGCATCCGTGGATCCCATTTCTTCGTATAGGCGGTGCAGTGTTTTCTCCATGGGATCGAACGGCACCGGCTCACTGGCCCACATGGCAGTGGTGATCAGTGCTTCCGGAAAGTGACCGGCTTCATACAACGTATGGTCGGCGCCGTTATATACCGCCTGCAAGGTCATTTTATTCTGGGTAATGGTACCTGTTTTATCGGTGCAGATAATGGTGGCACTGCCCAGTGCTTCTACGGTGCGGATCTTTTTTACAATGATGCCCATCTGCATCAGTCGCCGGGAACCCAATGCCATAAAGGTGGTGAAGGCAACCGGGATTTCTTCCGGGAGAATAGACATGGCCAGTGTAAGCCCTTTCAGCAAACTATCCGTGATACTGCCGCTGCGGATGAAATTAAATAACCATACGGCGAAGAACACGACTGCGCCGGCTACGGCCATCCATTTCACAAACTGCCGGATCTGCAATTGTAACAGGGTAGGTTCTTCTTTGATGTTGAGGATCGCAGCTCCCAGTTGTCCTATTTTGGTGTGGACGCCGATCTGCCGCACTTCGCAGATGGCCAGTCCGGATACCACTACGGTGCCACTGTATACCTGCTTATCTTCACTGTCGGATTGCTTGAATACGACAAAGGCTTCGCCGGTCAGCGCCGATTCATTCACCGAGAAATCATTGCTGTGTACTATAACACCATCGGCATTGATCGTACTTCCTTCAGATACCAGCATCATATCTCCCACTACTATTTCACTGGTAGGAATACTGATCAGTACACCCCCGCGTATTACCTTGCTGAGCGGTTCATTCATGGCTTCCAATGCTTCCAGCGCTTTGCGGCTGCGACTGTCCTGGTAAAAGGAAATGCCAGATACCAGCGCAATAGCGGCGAGCATAAAGTAAGCTTCTCCCAGTTCACCCATCACAAAATAGATGGCGGTTACCGCTATCAGCAATACCAGCATGGGTTCTTCCACCACTTCTTTCAGCACGGCCATCAACATGTTGGTGGTGGGCGCCGGCGGAATATTGCTGCCATATTGTTGTCTTGACGCATGAACTGCAGCCTCGTCCAAACCTTTGATAAGCTCCGGTAAATTGCTCTGTCCAGCCATGAAGGGGGATTTGGTGAAAGTGCCTCCTTAAATTTACGAATTATGAATTAAGGAATTGATATTCATAATTTTGAAGTGGTTTAGCGGGTAGCGGGCGCCGAAACCCCGCACCCGCGTTGTTCGAAAACGAACAATGTTCCTACGGAAGTGGACAATATTTGGTGTAATATGATATGCAAATGATTGATTATCAGATGCGTTTGATTCCGGCACCCTTTTTTATATCATTGCTGCAAATACTTGTATAATGTTCAGGAACTATTGTAAGATCGCTTTTAGAAATGGGATGAGAAATAAATTCACCTCGTTTGTAAATATAGGTGGACTGGCCATCAGTCTTACTAGCTTTCTGTTGATCCTGTTGTATCTCAATTTTGAACTGAGTTACGACCTTTGGGATCCGTCACTGAAAAGCGTATACCGGGTGTCGCAGCAAACGGAAAGCAACTATGCCAATAACCCGGCGCCTGCGCCATTGGCGCCGCTACTGGCAGAGTATATGCCCGAAGTACAGGCGTATACCCGTATTGTTCCAGCCGGTAATCATCAATCGCTGGTGAGTTACGACAACGTTAAAATATATCAGAAAGATGTAGTGATGGCAGACAGTGGTTTCCTGGATGTATTCCCTTATCATTTGCTGGCAGGCAATGTTACTAGCGCGCTCAGGGAACCGGCTTCTGCATTGATTACCCAGGCGGTTAGTGAGAAATTGTTTGGTAAAGCAGATCCCATCGGTAAGGTCATCAAAATATATAACAAGACGCCGTTTACGGTGACCGGTGTGATCGCTGCACCTGCAACGCCTTCGCATATCGCTGCCGCCATTGTGCTCAGGGATCCGTTTACGGCGCAGAACAGTGGCTGGGGGAATATTTCCTATATTTCGTATATCCGTTTAAGAAAGCCGGTAGCAACGGCGGTGCTGGAAGATAAAATCAACCGTACCTTCTATGATCATCACCTGAAAACGGGCGCGGAAGATTATGCCGCCTATGTAAAGGCAGGTAATGTACCTTCTCTGATCACCGATGCCGTGCCGGATATCCATAATTTCCCCCGTTTAGGCAGCAGTCCTTTTAAAACCACGATGATCCTATTTGGACTGGCGGGTTTGCTGCTGCTGAGCGGCGCCCTGAATTCCAGTAACCTGTCCCTGGTAAAAACGCTGAAGCGTTCACGGGAAGTGGGTGTACGAAAAGTGATGGGATCCAGTCGTATGCAGATCCTTACGCAGTTTATGCTGGAAGTAGCCATACAATGTAGTATCAGTCTGGTGCTGGCATTGGGCATGAGTATGTTGTTGCTGCCGGTATTTAACCAGTTGTTCGGCCTCTCGTTGTCCTTCTCCGGACAATTTTATTCGTATAAAATGATCGTACAGTGTGTGGCCGTGCTGGTGGCTATTGTACTCATATCAGGATTGTATCCGGCTATCCTGTTTGCGCGTCAGGGTGTGGTGAATGTAATGAAGGGACACTTCAGTACAGGTGCTACGGGTAAGCGTTTCAGTCATTCGCTGATCATTGCCCAGTTTGCGGTATCTGTATTCTTTATCGTGAGTGTGCTGGTAATGGCAGATCAGATGAATTTTATGAAACACCGGGATATTGGTTTCAATCCGGCACAGGTGGTACAGATAGAAGCCAATCAGCCGACCCGTGAAAAGGATTTTGAGCAAACGAGGGCCAAATTGCTGCGTGTGCCGGGTGTACAGCTGGTATCCAAAACAACGGCAGTACCGGGCAGTATGGTAGATACCTCTTTTCATAGTTTTCATTATGCGGGAAGCAGCAAGCAGTTTTCTTCTGTGAGGGTGAGTACTGATTTTTTTGCCACACTGGGGATTTTGGTGTTAACGGGTCGTATGTTTTCGGATGCGCATCCGGAAGACCAGGATAATACGGCGATCATCAATGAGTCGGCCGCAAAGAGCCTGGGGGTAAGGGATCCTGTTGGCTCCCGGATCAGTTATGCCAGCTGCGACAGCGTACCTTACCAGATAGTAGGGGTGGTGAAGGATTTCCAGGTACAGGGCTTCGATAGTTATGTACGGCCTACATTATATAGTATTTCCAATGCGCATTGTACTTACCAGTCGGGCGGCGCTTTGCTGGTAAAAGTAAATACTGCC
>Ga0116227_10016986_pt1 | contig 10284 bp, 12 predicted proteins | sample S1TSphgellanicum_FD_89693 | JGI IMG/M metagenome (GOLD analysis project Ga0116227, IMG submission 89693) | Host-associated microbial communities from peat moss isolated from Minnesota, USA - S1T2_Fb - Sphagnum magellanicum MG | ecosystem: Host-associated > Plants > Peat moss > Unclassified...
ATTAAAAGCTACGAAAAATTGATTGCTGGCTAGGCTTAAAAATGGTATGTGTATTTACGCCACACGGTACTAGTAGATGATCGCGTATTCCAATTGGATTAAAATGTTGTTCAGCCTCCTGCTGAATCACATTTGCCTGACATTGACGTTCTACAAGATAGGTATGAACTTCATTTCGATGTCTGAGGTAGTAACCAATAACCAAGTAGATATCTGGCAGTTGTAGCGATGGATACTGCTCTCCTATTTCCTCTGGCGTGCATCCCTCAAGAAAAGCAGTCACAACAGTGTCTAGGGTGACGCGAGTTTTCCCAACTCGAACCACACCTTCGGGAGTCATTTCTAGAGGGGCGGTTTCAGAAACTATGGTTAATTCCATAAAGCTCAGATCATTAGGCGTTTCTTTATTATATGCGATATTATATGCGATCGCTGGCAGGCGTTAGCGCGTCTGGGAGCACAGCCACAGCGGTTATTAAGCCAATAACCAATTTCACTAGTTGATCATTTATAGCAATGCCCATACCTAATCCCACACCCTAATCTATCCACAATTAATATTAGCCCCCATGCATGAACACATCGGGTGTTTCTGGTGGAGAAAAACTGGCGTATATGTCATGTTCTCTCTCAACGAAGACAACAGACAATGCCTGATAAGCTTCTGTCCAAGCTGCGATCACTTCTTCTGTAGCTACTTCTCGCTTGCAGTAAGCTCTCTCCTACAATAGGATATTGTTCTGGTGAAACATGGGTCTGAACATGGCGATGAGCAATCTTTTCTACCATTGATTTTAAAGCAGGTAGATTGTCAATTTGAGTGGCATAGCTATAAACTGCTGTAGCCAATCTTGCTGGCTGAGAACCATTTGCTTGATCAGACATATTAAACTGTTCTCTAAGCTCTGGATACTTGTGGAACATAATTTCATACATTCGAGTTGTGATTTTAGACCCGTGCTTTTTCAACTCAGGCGCTGTAGACTTAACAATGTCTATCGTTTGTTGGCTAACCATAGTTTCTTTAACCGCAATGATTTTTGACTAATACCAATTTAACTAACCGACCTGAACTACGATTTGAGCAAGGACGGATTGAGGAAGACTCAGGAGGCGAAAAGTTTGACCTAATGTTTTCCAATGCAGCTTTTGGGGGCATTGCCCGTCAGTCCAAACACCCAAGTAAAAGCGTGATGACAAATACGCCAGCCATCACGCATGTAGGAAAACAATGGACTAAGTGGTTACGGGAAGCTAGTTCCCGCCCACATCCATTTTAATCCGATAAATTGTATTAAATTATACAATAAATTTTTCAGTAAAAAGCGTGATGATCAAATAGGCGAAATCATCACGCTTCGTAAAACATTCCAAGAATAAAATTAGTTCCGTTATTCTATTCTAGCTGGGTTAATTGTATTAAAGAATACAAAAGTTATTTGACATCGTAAGTGCTACTCTAAACCTGTGGTCTTACATTGAAGAATCATCCATTTGGATATCGAGAAAGTGGCATTGAATCCGTCTTTTCTCGTTTGACAGCATCGGGAGTGATGGCTACATACTGTTCAGGGGTCAGGGTTGCCAACCGAATATCGACTTGTTTTGGCACAATCTTCAGCTGATATAGCAGATCAGCAACCTGCTGCTGAGCGCTAATGACTGCCTCGGTGATCGGTTTCATGTTGAAGCTTCTCCTCGTCAGCAATAGCTCCATAGTTGGAACATCAACCTTGATCTTCGGTGCCAGGATTTTAGCCGCCTCATGCCTGTTGTTATTTGCCCACTGCCCAACCTTGTAGTACTCTTCCAGAATCGCTTTGAGCAGTTCGGGATTATTCGTTGCAAAGTCTCGGGAAGCGAGGTAATAGCTTCCAGGCGTTTTAATTCCTTTGGCATTTCGCAGAACGCGAATACTCCCTTCGCGCTGGAACTGTAGTAGAGATGGGTCAATCGCTACAAAGGCATCTACCGTCTTGTTCAGAAATGCCGAGCGTCCATCAGCTATCGTCAGGTTTACTGGTTGGATATCGCTGAATTTCAGCCCTACTTCTTCGAGCGCTTTCACCAGGAAATATGTCAGAGCAGTACCTCTGGCATAGGCAACTTTCTTGCCTTTGAGATCCGCCATCGTGCGAATCGGAGAGTCTTTTGGAACGATAATCGCTTCACCGTCCCCACTCGAAGCTGGCATGTTGACCAGATATACCAAATTGGTGCCGGCTGCCTGGGCAAAAATTGGCGGTGTTTCTCCCGTCGGTCCCAAGTCGATGCTGCCCACATTTAAAGCTTCCAGTAGGGGAGGACCGGAAATGAATTGGGTCCACTGCACATCAACTCTCTGAGGATTCAGGCGTTTCTCGATCACTCCCTTCTCATGGGCGAGATCCCCAGAAGTTTGGTAGCCAAGTCGAACTACCCTGGTACTGTTTTTTGTCGTACTGCAGCTAGCTAAAGCAGTAGAAAAAGCCATAAACCCATAACAGGCATAGAAAAAATGACGTCTGGATATCGTTGAGTGCATCTCAATGTGTTGTCTGAACATGGTTCCCCTCTTGGTCTTTTTACTTAGCCCGGAGTCATCCTCAGAAAATCACCTGCATTATCTTCTGTTATAAAAATACGGTAAATTGCTAAAGATATAGTAGTATAACTTGATAATGAGGCGAAATCAAGTCTCAGATAGTACTCACGCATATGCAGGTCCTCAAAGGGCTAACTCCTGGTTGAACAGTTTTGGGAGTGGACGCCTTGCAACAGTTATACTTCTGGGAAACACCTATATGCTGTGCTGCTCTCAATTGCGATCATTGCGATTAGATGTCGGCAGTTGAATCATCTCAGAAAAACGTGAATACTTAACCGCATCCTTCGGGGGACCATCCGCCGACACTGCAAGTAACCCAATTTTTAGATCCTCGAAATAAATCACACCCCCAATACGTCCTTTAACTTGGAAAGGTCCATGAAATAAACGATACTTTGCAATGTAGATCAGGAAAAAGTCCGTAATCTTTATTGCCCTGCCAAACAAATGCTCACAAGTTTTGTGGAGGACAGCATCTAGGTATTCATTATAGGCAGGCTCACCCAGTTCAGTAAATTTTGGATCATCCGCAAAATGATCCATATAAAATAACCATATATGGGACAAGTCTGCTTCATTCTTCAGTTTTTGCTTAAGTTCCTGCAATCGGTCGATTTTCATAGTGAGGAGATGGGGTAAGCAGACAGCACTGTTAAAAATTTACCACAGCCCCGACTGTCTAATTAATATTTTTAGTGAAGGAAGAAAGCTCTTAAGGCTCTTGAAGTTAAGAATGAAGGACTGGGAGATTCTCGATATTTAGGCAACAATTCTTCATGAACACAGCAGTATTGCTTTATTGGTACACATGTACTAGAATAGAAGAGCAGACATCAATTTCTCAGGTGTTGCGTTTACAGACAAGAGAAACTCGTACTTAGGCAGGGTTAAAGGGGATTTCCTCTTTAACCTTTTTTGTAATGTTGGGCAACTACTCAACTTACCCAAATTTATAAAAAAGCCCGGTGCATAAAAGCAACCAGGCTAAATATTAAGGACAACTAATTCCTACCAACAACTAATTAAGCAGAAGCTTGCTCCAAGTTCACTTTGACGACTTTGTTCTTTTCTTGAGTAGTCTTAGGCAGTGTCAAATTCAAAATGCCATCTTTGTATTCTGCTGTTACGTTGGTATTTTCAACTCGAGCAGATAGAGGAATGACACGTTGGAATTTACCATAGTGGAATTCAGTGACCGTCCGACCATTGTCTTCGGTCTTCTTCTCGGACTTCCGCTCACCACTGATAGCAACAGCGTAGTCAGCCATTGCCAAAGTGCATCATGTTGACTTTGAGTCGATAGCAAAGCGCATTTTATTTGACCTGAAGATGGGAAGGCAGGCTTCTGACTTGTAAGTGAGGAGTAGGGAGTAGGGAGTGGGGAGTGGGGAGTAGGGAAATGGGGTAAAACACCACTTTCATGCATGGCGGTGAAATTTTTTCACTGGGACTGCCTTGTGACGAGAGATAACACACAATTGGTTTTTTCTGTCAATGCGTAAGTCCTAAGTTCTTATCAGTTTTCTAATGTTAAGCAATATTTCGCCAACAGTGTCTTTGCTGCTTTTGGCCCAAAAGATTAGGCGATCGCCTGTCTATGGTAGTAGTTTTAGGGATGATATGAGAAGCGATCGCCTACAGATTGAGGGATTACCAGGGATTACCTAGGATGAATGTGATATCGAGGTGACATCCCTGGATTGACAATAGCAGCCAACTCTGCGTCGGACAATTTGCTCAGTTCATTCTCCAGTTCTTCAAGTGTGAAGTCATAGCCACCCTCTTGAGCAATCTTGATGAAGGCTTTCGGGTTAGATGCCGCTTTGAGTCTTTCCTTTAATGCTTGATCTTGTTTGACTGCTTTCAAAAGTTGGGCTGCATTCTTCTGGGCTATCATAGTTTATCTCCTGCTTTAAATCTGAGATTTAAATGCAATAATTTGACTCCTGTGGTTTCGCCAAATTCAGCTAGAGGAGCCTACTAACTGAGCTCATATACTTCGATCTTGAACCAAGGAAGACAATGTACGATTTATCTTGACAAAACTTCACATTAAACTTTCTTATTCATCTTTTTTTCAAGTATTTCTACTACTGGTGCGACGCCATTTTCTGAACTGAATCTAAGTAGCGCAGAATCATGAAACAAACTAAACCATTACTTAAATTTCAGTATCAAGGCAATACTGCACAGGTTTTAGGGGAAAGGGGAAAGGGAAAGAAAAGTCCTTTACCCGTCGGAATTGTCAAGGCTAACAAAGTGCAAGCTGTGACAAGAGTTTTCATAATCTAGTTTTGCAAACGTCACCAAGTTAAGTTAATAATTTACGACCCGAAGCAGGAGGAGATACTGCAATGGATAAAATAGAACGATATCGACAATTTATCAAACAAATTTTGACAGAACATGCACAAATGAGTTCTGTTAAAGGGAACAGGGAACAGGGAACAGGGAACAGCGTAGGTTTTGGACGGGGATTTGACCCCGTCCAAAACAAAGCCGCCTATAGAGGCGGGGGTCTCTAACTCCCGAGGATCATCGAGAAATCTTAACCAAGAACGGGGAACAGTGAGGAACGAACTGTTTCCCGTTCCCCGTTCCCTGTTCCCTGGTTTGATGAAGATGCTGTGAAATCGCAGTTAATTTTTGACAATGAGAATGACCATTATCAATTAGGTTATGTTGGCTGGCAGGGAGATAAGCGTGTATTTGGTCCAGTGATGCATTTTGATATTTTAAACGGGAAAATATGGATTCAATATAACGGTACAGAGGAACTTGTTGCTGATAGGTTAGTCGAGTTGGGTGTACCTCCCTCTGATATTGTTATTGGCTTTTATTCGCCTTTTAAACGCCAATTTACTTCTTATTCTGTAGAATAGCCAAATAGCGGAGTCAACCAGAGTTAAGCACCGTATTTGTTCACTTTCGCGGCTCCTCTATAGTCGCTTCCAGCAGCAAACGGGGCTGTAGTGCAGTAGGAACCTTTAGGCAGTCAACCCAAGCCTGATACAATCAAAATGGGAGGTGACAATTTCCCGTTCTAGTTTGATTGCATACCTATGCCATTACTGGCGAACCCTGTGTGGGATAGGCTTTCTTCTGCATCTCGGTCGATAGCATTCATGGAAACGCACCCATGCCTCATGCCCTTCAGGGGTAGAATGAGTTTAAGTTTTCTACAATTGTGCAACGCTTAATACCTCCTCTCTGATAAAGTAATTCTTACCTCCTGCAATATCTTGAAAATTAATAGGCACGCTTGCGATGAAAGTCCTTCATGGTACTTGGATACCGAATGCGGTAAGTGACTTTATTCAGCTAGGGTCTTTTTACCTATGGGTAGAAACCCCTGTCCTTCAAGGAAGCCGCATCAACGATCAACAGATTCACCCCGGACATTTGGCACAAGCTGAATTGGCAACTTTTTTAGTGGAGGAGTTGGGAATCAAAGAATCAGCAGGTAAATTAAGCGATCGCCTATCCCCTAAATACTTTGCCCTGCCAACTGCCAAGAATCAACCTCTCCCTTCACCTGAATTGACCAAGTATCTAGAAGTCGAAACTCCTGAGGAGTATGAAGGGTTTGAATACTGGAAAGTGGATTGCTATGAAGCGGCAGTTACTGCCAAAACTAATGATTTTCAAACTCCGAAAGCTATCAATGTGATCAAACTCCTCAACGATATCCACTTTTTAGCACTATACAACTCCAATGAAATTCAACTGGGTTCAGATCTCTTGTTTTGGTATCACTACACGCAAGCTTTTAAGCAAGTGATTCTGAAAGACCAGTATATTCCCGCTTTAAAGTATCGGCAATTAGAAGTTACCAAAACGAAGAAAAAAGGCAAGCAACAGACATCGCAGCCGTTTGAAATCTACGCAACATGGGAAATTATTTCTCTTGCATACGAATCAAACATAAAAAAATACCTTGACTATATACCACTAATTTGTGTGTCTGGTTCAGTAGCACCCAGCAATCCAGTGGAGTTTTTTGACAAAGAAACGCTGTTACGTCACTTTTCTGAGTCCCTGCTTTACGATTTGGTCACCCACACACCCTCAACTGCTGCTTTTGACAAGCAGATTGCCGACTCTTTACTCCACCATTGCCTATATCCCAATCGACACAACCCATTCACCACAGATGCAGATCTAGAAGAATACAAACAATGGATTGTTTGGAAAACCAAAATAACCCGTACCCAAAGCGACTCTCCCTTTAATCTTTGCTTGCAGTTGCACTCTGCTACCGCAGAAAACATGGACAACTGGCAGATTCAGTTTCTAGTAGCAAGCAAACAAGACCCCTCCTTGAAATTGGCGCTGGCTGACTATTGGACAATGAGTCAAAAAACCAAAACAGGAGTACACACGCAGTTTGGCAAAGAGTTTGAAACTCATCTGCTACTGAATCTGGGATACGCAGCGCGGATGTATCCTAAATTATGGCAGGGATTGGAAACTGATCGCCCTACTGGATTGCGACTGACTTTAGAAGAAGCATTTGACTTCCTTAAAGAAAGCGCTTGGGTGTTAGAAGATGCAGGCTTTAAAGTCATTGTACCTGCCTGGTATACCCCAACTGGTCGCCGTCGTGCCAAGATTCGCTTGAAAACATCTGCTTACAAGCAATCTGCAACTAAGAGTAAAACAAAAAGCTATTTTGGTTTAGACTCGCTGGTGCAGTATCAGTACGATTTGGCGATTGGTGATCAAGTCGTGACTCCCCAAGAATGGGAACAACTTATCAACGCCAAAGCACCCCTAGTGCATTTTCGCGGTCAGTGGATGGAATTAGACCGAGATAAAATGCAGCAGTTGTTAGAATTCTGGCAGTCCCACGCTGACGAACAACCACAGATGACCCTGCTGGAGTTGTTGCAACGCAGTGCGGAAGCTGGGGAAGAGTGGGAAGTTGAACATGACCAAACCTTGTCCGAAATGATGACCAAGCTGCAAGACAAAAGCCAGTTGGAGCCAGTTTCTGACCTGCCTTTGCAAGGTACTCTACGAGAATACCAAAAGCGAGGCGTATCTTGGTTGCATTACCTGGAACGCTTGGGATTAAATGGCTGTCTAGCAGACGACATGGGCTTAGGAAAGTCTGTGCAGGTTATTGCCCGATTAGTGCAGGAGAGGGAGTTGTATAGGGCAGGAGGGGCAGGGGAGGCAGGAGAAAAATCTTCCTCCGCCCCCTTGTTACCTACTTTACTCATCGCCCCTACATCTGTGGTGGGGAATTGGGAGAAGGAAATTGCTAAGTTTGCGCCGCATTTGAAAACGATGGTGCATCATGGTGGCGATCGCCTTCAGAGTGTAAATTTTAAAGTAGCAAGTCTACAGCATGATGTCGTGATTACCTCATTTACCCTAGCTCGCAAAGATGAAAAGCTACTAAGCAGCTTAGAGTGGGAAAGGATCGTGCTGGATGAGGCGCAAAACATCAAAAATCCCAAGGCTGCCCAGACCAAGGCTATTCTAAAACTATCTGCCAAACATCGACTGGCGTTAACCGGAACTCCGGTAGAAAACCGCTTACTGGATCTGTGGTCAATTTTTAACTTTCTCAATCCTGGCTATTTGGGTAAAGAGGCGCAGTTTCGCAAGTCCTTTGAGATTCCAATTCAGAAGGACAATGACCGAGTAAAATCAGCTACTCTCAAGAAACTGGTTGAACCCCTCATCTTACGACGCGTCAAGACAGATCAGTCCATCATCAATGATTTGCCAGACAAAGTTGAACAAAAACTATACACCAACCTAACGAAAGAACAGGCATCGCTTTATGAAGTCGTTGTTAAAGATGTGGAGGAAAAACTGCAAACAGCAGAGGGCATCCAACGCAAGGGATTGATCCTTTCTACCCTGATGAAGTTGAAGCAGATTTGCAACCATCCAGCACAATTTTTGCAAGATGGGAGCGAATTTGCCCCAGAGCGATCGCACAAACTCAGTCGATTAGCAGAGATGGTAGAAGAGGCTATTTCCGAAGGAGAAAGCCTACTCATCTTCAGTCAATTTACTGAAATTTGCGAAAGTTTAGAGAAATATATAAAACATACTTTGCGTTGCAATACTTACTACCTGCACGGTGGCACCAGCCGCAAACGTCGAGAAACAATGATTGCAGAATTCCAAGAACCAGATACAGAACCCTCCGTTTTTATACTTTCCCTAAAAGCAGGTGGTGTGGGCATTACCCTCACCAAAGCCAACCACGTCTTCCACTTCGACCGTTGGTGGAACCCAGCAGTAGAGAATCAAGCAACAGATCGTGCTTTCCGCATAGGTCAAAAGAAAAACGTCTTTGTCCATAAATTTGTTGCCATTGGCACTCTAGAAGAACGCATTGACCAAATGATAGAAGACAAGAAAAAACTCTCCTCCGCTGTAGTAGGCAGTGATGAATCGTGGCTAACAGAACTAGACAACGAAGCTTTTAAACAACTGATTGCGTTGAACAAAAGCGCAATTCTGGAGTAAAAGTTCTCATCCTCTTCTTAACTAAATAGGACTTATATGGCGAAATTTAGTCGTACATGGTGGGGCGATCGCTTCATAAAAGCACTAGAAGCTTTCACCGATGAAGGCAGACTACAACGAGGACGCTCTTATGCTAGTGGCGGTAAAGTTAAGAGCTTTGAAATTGAGCAAAATCACATCACCGCCCAAGTCAAAGGGTCAGTTAATCCCTATTATGGAGTCTACAAAGAACCAACATACAACATTTCAATTGACATTACACCCATTGCCAAGACACGCTGGGGTGAAGCCATCCAAAAGCTTTCATCCAAAGCCAGCATCGTTTCCCGACTCCTCCTCAATGAAGTACCAGAAAACATCGAAGACACATTTTCTGATTTAGGACTGCACCTATTACCTCACAGCAGAAAAGACTTCACAACGAGATGCTCTTGTCCAGACTCTGCTAATCCCTGCAAACACATTGCCGGAGTCTATTACTTAGTAGCCTCCCAACTAGATCATAACCCATTTCTACTGTTTGAACTGCGGGGATTATCCAAAGCACAACTGCAAGCAAAACTAGCTGAGTCACCGTTAGGTAAAGCACTGTCAGAGGAACTGAACGCTAAAGCAATTTCCCTAGAACCCTCCACCTCATTCTATACAAAGCTTACTAAGCAACAGATTACCCAACAGCCAACTCCCAGAGAGTTTTGGTTAGGCACTCTTCGATTACCCCAAACAATTGAAGTCCCAACCCAAAGCAGTGTATCGGCAATTTTGATTAAGAAACAAGGAGATTTTCCGGCTTTCTGGCAAAAGGATAATTCCTTTATTGAAGCAATGGAGGAGTTGTATAAGCGGGTGAAGACGAAAAACCAAAATTTGATGTGAAAAACCTCACCTCCAACCCCTCACTCTTAAGATGCACATTTTATAACCCTTATACAGCAGGGCTTTCAGAAAGTGAAGAAAAATGTGCATCTTTCATATGTTGCTAGTGGCGTAAGCCGCTAGTTAAAGGCTGATATCTTGCACCTGGGCTGTCAGCCAGCTAGCGATTTAAATCGCTGGCTAATAGCTAAAGTCCTCTCAAGAGGACTGTTCAAGGATTTCAGTCCATTTCAATGGACTTAACCCGGATTTCTCACTCATATTTCAACAATAAGCCTGAGATGCCCATACAGTCTGGACTTGAGATAAAATACCACCATCCCATGCTG
>Ga0116227_10016987_pt1 | contig 10284 bp, 7 predicted proteins | sample S1TSphgellanicum_FD_89693 | JGI IMG/M metagenome (GOLD analysis project Ga0116227, IMG submission 89693) | Host-associated microbial communities from peat moss isolated from Minnesota, USA - S1T2_Fb - Sphagnum magellanicum MG | ecosystem: Host-associated > Plants > Peat moss > Unclassified...
ACGTGGCGCACTTCATGCGCAGCCTCGGCATCAACACCCCGGAGCAGCTGCGCCAGGTCGATCATCGCGCCGTCATCGCCTGGGAGCGAATGATGCGCGAGCAGGACGGCGCCGCCGCGTCCACGATCCGCCGGCGGCTCGCGGCACTCTCCAGCCTGTTCACGCACCTGGTCCGGCACAGTGCCGCCATCCGCAATCCTGTGGTGGACGTGCAGCGGCCGCGCATCAACCGGGAGGAAGGCAGCACCGCGGCGTTCTCGAAGGCACAGGCGCGCCGGCTGCTCGATGCGCCCCCGTCCGACACGGTTGCAGGGGCGCGGGACCGCGCCATCCTTTCGGTCGGCCTGCAGGTCGGATTGCGACGCGCCGAGATCGCCGGCCTCACTGTGGGTGACCTGCACCAGAACCGGGGTTTTGAGGCGCTGCGCGTCACCCGCAAAGGTGGCAGGCGAGATGCGCTGGCGATTAACCCGCAGACCGCCACGCGCATCCGCGCCTATCTGGACCTCGCCGGCCATGGCGGCGACCATGCTGGCCCGCTGTTCCGGCCGCTGCGTGGCAACGCCAAGGCGCATGATCCGGCCGGCCATATGGACCCGGACGCGATCGATCGCATCCTCCGGAAATATGCGGCGGGCATTGGACTGTCGCGCGGCTATTCCGCGCACTCGATGCGGGCGACATTCATCACCACGGCGCTAAAGAATGGCGCGGCGCTTGAGGACGTGCAAAAGGCCGCAGGCCATCGTGACCCATCAACAACGAAGCTCTACGACCGCCGGGGTTATAACCCGGAAAAGGCGGCGAGCTTCTTTGCAACTCACTAATGAAGGGCCTGCCCTGTGAATGATGCCAGCTTTTAATACCCGCGTGATGTGTTTTCGTTGTTGGTCGATGCCGTCCCTGCGCTTTGCGAAGCTACAAGAAAACACAACGAAGAACACACCGTGCGATCATTCGGGCACTAAATCACAAATTCTCTCTAGCGATACGATATTTTTAGCAGCCTCGAGCATTGCGCCAGCCCACCGGAATCATCTCTCAGTGGACCCAAGCGGACAGTAGATCCAAGCGGATATTCCGCTGAGGAATCGCCCTTGTTTGCGTCTACATACTGTGTATGTCCGCACAAGAATATTTTTTATTGAAAGTGAGTGGGCCATAATCTTCTCCACCTCTCGCCGGGCAACGACGGGCACGCGCTAACTCGGTCCGAACGACAACTGCAATAACTCGTCAATGAGTTGCCGCATGTCGGCCGGCGTGGCCGCCGTCTGTTTGAAGCCGCGCACGGCGCTCACCAGGACATGCGCCATTCGGCCGGGAGCGATGCGCGATGCCACCGGAAGGGTTTCGCTCAGCTTCGCCACGACGGGCGCGATCGTCGCCTCGAAGATCGCATAACCATGCTCGCGGGAGGCCTGCGCGAACGCGTGATTGCAATCGACTAGTTCCTCCGCCGCGGGCGATGCCCTCGTCAGCTCGAACGGACCGACCGCCCAAATTTCGAAGGCGCGCGCCAGTTTGTCCTTTGGCAACGCGGTCTGCGCCATCGCCGCTTCGACCTGCGCGATGGTTTCGTCGACCCAACCCAGATACGCCTCGATGAAAATCTCTTCCTTGTTCTTGAACAGAACATACAACGCCGGGCGCGACAGGCCCGCAGCCTCGGCTATCATCCGCCGCCGCCAGCAATGCCAGCAAGGACGGCGCATCCGTACGGTTGCCGGATCGTTCCGACGCCTCCGGTCGTGCGCGCGTTATCGCTTTATTGGGCTTCATGAAAACGGATCGTAGACGGATTTTCGAAACATACAAGGTTCTGTTCCATCATAACTCCCTGCTAGTTCGGTCTTGATGGGACTCTGGGAACCTCATCAGCTCGAGCACACGAAACCACAAAGTCTCCATTTTGGGATCAGCGCCGTGCTTGCCGTTTCTGTGATACCGGTATGCGCCTTGGGTCCCAATAATCATACGGCCTGCGTGCCCCGACGCCTGGGCCATAGTCGCCGAACAAGCAAGCCGTTCCTTCGCTGGTGCTAAATCCGACGTTGGCGGCAATTCACGCGATCCTCACCGCCGTCGGCGTCGCTGCGGTTTTCGGCAGATTCAACGTCATACATTACATCTTCCTTACAGCATAAGCCGCACGAGCTCGCGACTACACCCCTTCGATCAAAGCCCTTCCGATGACGGCATCCTTCTGACCAGTTTCACCGGTCAGCTCGCTTCGGGACGGGGAGGCCACTTCACTCCACGCCACTGGGTGCTGCGTGTTGGATCGGCGGTACTGATTCCGGTGGTGATCACGCAAACGTCGGCAAAGGCTGGAGATTTTTTATTTTAACCGAACCTGAAGTGACTTTTGGCTGGGCAGTTTTAATCGAACTGAACCGGTCTCTCTTTCGAAAGAAACCTTGGATCCATGATTTTTCCGAACTCTCAACATCTCCCATGTCAGTCTTCAGTCGCATTTTCTGATGAAGTGTGACGCGCGGCAATCACGAGATAGACCGCGGGCAGCACAAAGAGCGTGAACAATGTTCCAATCGAGAGCCCGCTTGCGATCACCAGCCCCATATTGAACCGCGCCGCAGCCCCTGCCCCGGATGCCATGATAAGCGGAACCACGCCGAACACCATCGCCGCCGTGGTCATCAGGACCGGCCGCAGCCGGATTCCGGCGGCGTAGATGATCGCTTCCAGCTTCGACTTTCCGCCCTCTTGCGCCGTCTTGGCGACCTCGACGATCAGAATGCCGTGCTTGCTGATCAGGCCCATCAGTGTCACCAGCCCGACTTCGGTGTAAATGTTGAGCGTCGCTCCCCCTAAACCAAGGTTGATAAACACGAGCGCGCCCGCCACAGACATCGGAATTGACACCAGGATCACCAGCGGGTCGCGGAAACTATTGAACAACGCCACGAGACAAAGGAAGATGACAATCAGCGATAGGGCGAAAGTGCTGACAAAGCTGCTTGACTCGTGAACAAACTGCCGCAATGGGCCCGCGTAGTCGATCGACACATCCGCCGGCAATGTGCGCTTGGCCAGCGCCTGCAAGGCATGCAGGGCATCGGCCTGCGAGATACCTGGTGCCGGCACACCGGAGATCGTTGCGGAATTGACCTGCTGGAAGTGTGTGACGGCTTCCGGCTCGGTCTCCATGTGGACAGAGGCAATTGCCGATAATGGGATCGGGATGCTGTTCACGGTCGCGATCTGATAGTTCATTACTTGTTCAATCGTGAGGCGGGATTGTTGCTGCACCTGCCCGATGACCTGATAGGATCTGGAGTCCAAACTAAAATAATTTGCATACCCGCCGCCCAACAGGCCGCCCAGTGCAGTGCTCACTTGGGCCATCGTCAGCCCTAGCTGTGCCGCCTTATCGCGGTCGATTTCGATCATTTCCTGTGGCAGGTCGACTTTGAGGTCGCTGTCGATGAACATGAACATTCCACTCGCTTTGGCATCTGCAAGAAATTGTTGCGCCTCCGGGTATAACGTGGCGATCGGCTGAGTCGATTTCAGCACGAACTGGATTGATAGCCCGAACGCTCCCGGGAGTGCAGGTGGCACGAAAGCGCCGACATATTGCCCGGCAATGCTATCGATCTTTGGCTGTAAATCGAACTGAATCGACGTTGCGCTCCGTGCGCGCTGGTCCCACGGCATGAGAGTCACACCGGCGATCGACTGGGAAGGAGTTTCGATTTGGAACGTCTGCGCGGCTTCGGGGATTTTCTCCATGATGCCAGCCACCTGGCGGTCGAATAGCTGCTTCTGCTCCAGCGTCGCATCCGGAGCGGAATTAGCCGTTAGCATAACGAGACCCTGGTCCTCCGTCGGGGCCAACTCACTGGTTGCACTTGTATACAGGAAATAAATGCTGCTTATCACAAGAACCGCAAAAATCAGCGTTACTGGAAATGTACGCAAGCTCGCGCGCAAGAGTCTTTCATAACCCTTCGCAACCACGCCAAACACGCGGTCGATAACGTCGACCACGTATCGTACCCATGCGGTACCTTGGCTATGCAGCTGAAGAAACATACCGCACATCATCGGTGACAAAGTTAACGCGGCGATTGCAGAAATCGTCACCGCGCCCACAAGTGTAAAGGCGAACTCGCTGAACAATTCTCCGGTCAGCCCACCCTGGAAACCGATCGGGATATAGACGGCGACCAACACGATTGTCATCGCGACAATCGGTTTGGCTAAATCGCGCGCCGCTTTCATAGCGGCTTCCCGTGGCCGCATGCCCTCGCTCAGGTGACGATTGACGCTCTCGACCACGATGATGGCATCATCCACAACCAGCCCGATCGCCAGCACCATCGCCAGCAGTGTGAGGAGGTTGATCGAGAAACCCAGCACGAGCATGACGCCGAAGGTCCCTACCAGCGATAATGGAATGGCAATGACCGGGATCAAGACGGATGCCGGCGAGCCCAGGAAGGCAAACACCACTAATGTGACGATCAAAATCGTGACCATCAGCGTGGTCTCCACGTCGCTGATCGACTTATCCACGAACACCGAGGCGTCATAAAGGACGGCACTCTGAATATCGCCCGGAAGAGCCTGCTGGATCGCCGGTAGCGCCGCCTTCACGCCGCTGATGACGGCAAGAAGACTGGCAGAAGGCACTGTCTGGATGCCAAGATATACCGCCTGCTTGCCGTTATAAGAGACGCTGGATTCATAGCTGTCAGCCCCCAAAGTAACATTCGCCACATCACTCAGACGGATAATGCCGCCATTCACCTGCTTGATCACGAGGTTGCGGTACTGTTCAACCGAATGAAGGTCTGTCGATGCGGACAAATTGAACTGCACCATCTGACCTTTTGTATTGCCAAGACCGGAAATCGTGCTGTTGTTTGAGAGAGCGTTGGTCACATCCGTCGCCGTCAAGCCGTAAGCGGAGAGTTTCTGCGGATCGAGCCAAGCGCGCAGCGCGAAGTTTTGCCCACCGAGTAACTCCGCCGTTTGTACCCCTGGTATGGCCTGCAATACGGGTTCCACGTTGCGAACGAGATAATCCGTGATCTGATTCGGTGCTAAATCTTTGCTGGAGAATCCGATCAGGAGTGGATCGATAGTCTGTCCGACCGCGACCGAGATGCTTGGCTGCTGGGCACCACTTGGCAGCTGGTTGGCAACAGAATTGACCTTGGCGTTGATCTCAGTAATCGCCTTATCGGGATCGAAGTTGAGTATCAGGTTCACCGAGATTGTGCTCGTGCCGGCGGTGCTTTGCGATGTCATATAATCGATACCATTCGCTTGGGCGATCGCATTCTCCAATGGCGTGGTTATAAATCCGGCGACTGTCTGCGGATCCGCGCCGTAATAGGCCGTGGTCACGGTGACAACCGCGCTTTCGGTTTTTGGGTATTCCAGGATTGGCAGTTCCGTATACGCCTTGACCCCGATCACCACGATCATCAGACTGACAACGCAGGCCAATGCTGGGCGACGAATGAAGATGTCGTTAAATCTCATATTTGCCGTCCTACTAATGATCTTGCGGGACGGGGTTTGCGTCGTCGGTCGGCTGCACGGAGTTATCGATTTTGACTGCCATGTTGTTGTGCAGCTTGAGCTGTCCGCTGGTAACGATGGAGTCCCGTGAGGTAAGACCCCTTAGGATGCTGACCTGATCGCCGCGCGTGGCGCCAGTGGTGACGAATTGTTGGCGGGCAATGTTCTGCTGTTGGCCGTTCGCATCCGCGCTGCTATGGATCACATAGACCAGGCTGCCATAGGAATCATAGGCAACCGTCGTCTGGGGAATGGTGACCAGAGACTGCACCGGACCCGAGCTCATGGTAACGGTCGCGAACATGCCGGGAAGCAAGGCACCGTCCGGGTTAGCTATGGTGGCGCGCACCTCCAGCATGCGGCTGCTTGAATCAACCTTTGAATTGAAGGCGGATACTGCCCCACCAAAGCTCTTGCCGGGAAATGCGTCGAGAGTCACGGCAACCTTCAGACCGACCGCGATCTGGCCCCGCGCCTTTTGCGGAACATAGAAATCCACGAACATCGGATCGAGCGCCTGCAGCGTTACAACAGTCGTACCGGCGGCCATATATTGCCCCAGATCGACTTGGCGCAAACCAAGCTGTCCCGCGAATGGCGCAGAAAGCGTCTTCTCGTCGATAACCGCCTGCTGTGCGACCACCGCCGCGCCAGCGACCTTATAATCGCCGGCATCCGTATCGACCGTCGACTGTGCGACCCCCTGTGACCGCAGCTCCCGCACATCACGCCTGTACGTCGTGGCATCGACATCGGCTGTTGCCTGCAACTGCTGCAGCTTGGCCTCGTCATCATTGAGACGTAGCCGCAACAGCACCCCTCCCGCTGCCACATCCTGACCCGACTCAAAGGCGATATCATCGACGACGCCTCCGACTTCCAATGCCAAATCGGCCCCGTTAGAGGCGCGCAGCGATCCCACAGCGGTCATTGTCATCTGCCACGGTTCAATTGTCGCAGCCATCGTGGAGACTGTCGGTTGCGCTGCGTTGATATTCGCAATCATCTGTGTTAGAGCGCCAGCTTTAAAGAGATGGAAGCCAATCAGCCCACCCGCAAGTAGTGCCATCACGAGCAACATAAGCCCGAGCCGCAGCCATACGCGGGGGCGGTGCCGGATCGCCGTTTCGGAAGGAACATAGAGAGAGATCATGGATTGAATACCCCACAGCATTGCTCGACTTTTGCGTCCACATCGGATCGGTGCCACCAACCTCCACCAAGCGCCTGAAACAAGTCGACGGTGTCGGTGAAGCGGGCTGCTTGTGCGATCACAAGGTTCAGCCGGGCGCTTTGATCAATTTGCTCGGCCGTCAGCACGTTGAGATACGTTCCACCACCAGCCGCGTATTGGGCCTGCGCAACGGCGAGGCTTGCATCCGAAGTCTTCTGTGCATCCAAGTCGGCGGCCAACGTCTCGGCGTCGCGTTGAATGGCCACCAGGGCATCGGCCACATTCTGGAACGCGGTATTTACGGTGCTACTATACTGCGCCGCCGCCACATCCACAGCTGCATCGGCAGCATGCTTCTTTGCCCGAAGAGTGCCGCCCTCGAAAATCGGCTGCGTCAAGCTGCTGGCAATGCTCCAAACGATTCCAGCCGGACTAAACAGGCTGGATACGCCATCCCCGTCACGCCCATAGGTACCGGTGAGTGAGATCTGCGGCAGCATGTTGGCTACGGCGATTCCAACGTTGGCCGTCGCGGAATGTAGCAGTGCCGCGTAGGCCTGTATGTCTGGCCGTTGCTCGACAAGGCTGGATGGTAGGGACACCGGCAGTTCGCCTGGCAGCGTCAGGTCTGACAGGTTAAACGTGGAGGCTGCATACTGGCTTGGAACACCACCCAGATATACCGCTAGCTGGTCTTGCTCCTGCTCGAGCTGCTTTTGCAAACCTGGCAATGTCGCGATTTCAGCGTCGAGATTCGATTGCTGTTGCAACACATCGACCTGGCTCACCCCACCCAGTGCAAAACGCTGCTTGGTAACATTCAGGGCTTCTTGATAGCTACTAACGATTTCATTGGTAGTGTCAATTTGAGCCTGCAATGAGGCTTCGGTGATGGCCGCATCGACAACATCGGCGATGAGCGTCAGATCGGCAGCCTCCAGCTCGTAATGCTCATAGTCGGCCTCCGCCCTGAGCTGCTCCACCTGCCGGCGAACGCCGCCGAAAGCGTCCAATGTGTAGGAGACGCTTAATGACCCGCTTACTGTGCTGTAGGTCGATGACCCAGCACTCTGCTCACGCTCAGCCGATGTGGTGGTGCTGAGTTGAGGATACTGGTCGCCCTGTTCTGCGCGCGTATTCTCCTGCGCCTCACGTAACGTTGCCTGGGCCGCGGCGACCGTCGGGTTGGCGACGAGCGCGCGCGCTACGAGGGCATTGATCTGCGGCGAGTGAAAGAGGGTCCACCAATCGCCTTGAATGTCACGGCCCTGAATCAGGGACTGTGCAGCGCCGCCGGGCGTGGCAGCGGAGTCAGTTTGTGCGGGTAGACCCGTTTGCGTGAGACGCGAGACGTTGGGTGCCCCCGGCGCTTCATAATTTGGCCCGACGGTGCAAGTTGCAAGCAGCAAAGGCAGCGCCACGTATCCCCGAGCAATCCGTGCGCGAACGGTATCCAACTGATTCCTAAACGACCTCATTTCTGGCAGGTCCACTGTGCTCAAGTCACGGTTGCACGGTTGGCCATGCGTGGCTCGGACCCAACAGCGCTCCGGCCTGCGCAATGTTAAAGACGGTGGCAAAAACCAGCACGATGGCTATTGCGACGAAGACCCAAAGAATCGTCTTGGTCAGACGCGGATGTTCATACATGATTATGTTCCTCTCTACGTTCAATCTATCAATGAACTGCCTTAAAAGGGCTCCCGCTAATTCGCAGCCACGGTCGCATCGCCGCTATGGGTTCATCACGTCCTATGTGCCCCGCGAGTGATTTTCCAACCTTCGTGCAGAACTGTTCTACATTCGCGCACGGCAGAACAAAGCGCACCGGCTGCCAAGGCATGTTGCTGTGATATATTACGAAAGCCACCATTGTTTGAACCGTCATAGCATCAACCACTTCTATTTCCTCACGAGCACCCCAGGGCGCGAATGGCGGCAGCGGTGCCACACCACCCTTGGCAAGATGAAAAGCCATAGCGGCCATATTAAAAGGCCAAAAATTCAGGCGGGCATTTGTAATGGTGGCACCCACGCGCATCAGATCCGAATACGTGCCGCAATTCTCGCGATCGACGATTCCGGAGTGAGAGCGGATTTCCTTGATCGCCGACAGGTAAAAGGTTGATTTCTTCGGATCTCGCAACGACAGCGGAAGTTGATATCCTTTCGAGCTAGAATACCGGGCGACACGGTCGATCCTCACCGCGCTATAAATCCCAGATCAAAGTCGCGGCCGCTGTGAGTCAGATCTTGCCTATTCGCGAGCGTAGGATTCATCCGATCGTAAGTTAGCAAGAAACCGGCTCTTGTTACCTTCTGCCCTGCACAGCCTGTTAGCGCAACGAGCAACCCGCCGAACAGTATCATGGCATGCAACACTGATTGTGCTGAATCTGATGACCGGCCCGCCATTTGCACGTTTGATCTCGTCAATGTCTCTATAAGCTCCTCTGCTTTTGGAGTGGTAGACCGATGAGACGAGCCTTCGATAACCGGCGTATTTTCTTCTGTAACAGCGTATGCCAGAGCGTCGCACTTCATAATCCGCGGGCTGTACTGACGGCATCGGCCAGAGAACCGGCAACAATGATTATGATGATGCCGGATAGAGCGATCGCCTGCGCCCGCCAGTCCGTTCTTGTGCGTGGATGGCTGACGCCACGGTTGCGGTTCTCGCATCTGTCTAGATCGATGACTCGCTTGCTGGCGATGCAAGTGCGCCCGCCCATAGCGCCGACCGGCAAAGCCACCGGCATATGAGCCATCCCATGAGCGATCCACCCGACACAAATTAGGTCGCCGCGGGAATGCCGGCCCCGCGTTTCTCGCCCGATATCGGTCGGTGTGACAAACATCATGTCGGCTTCCAGCAACAGGTCAGGTTGAGTTGCATGCACTCCGCCCACGAAATGTTGAGACACTGGGTTATTGAGGACGTGCTGCGATAGCGATTTTGAGCCATCCAAACAGGCCGATCAAAACGCAAACAATGATAATATTCAAACCGAAGATCCTTCTTTCTGCTAAATTGTCATAATGATGAAGCCCGGCTGGCGCGTGATGCTGCAAAAGGAGCCAAATTAAAAGTGGCAGAATTATTGTTGTGATCTTCAACCATCGCTCCGAGCGATGAAACGATATGGCCGCCATGACGGCGCACGGGAAATGAAAAATTGCTGATCCGGAATTCATTCCTAACACCCATATGGTAAAGACGGTGTTTGCGTTTCCAGCCAGGATCACGATGATCCGCGCCGCAAGGCTGTTCCAATTCGAGACCAAGGGGACGACCAGAAACACCGGCGCTAGTGCCATGGTTAGTAGCGCCGATGGAATCGCCTGCGAACCGGCGGAACACCATATATAAAGAGGCCAGAGTGGCAAATGGGTGCCGATAATAACGGCCACCCAGTTGGTCACGCCGACTAAGGGGTCAGGATGGGACGCAAACGCCCGGACGTAACTACACTAATCAAAACGGAGACGGCTGATAGTCCGGGAATAAGAGCTGCCGGCAATCCCAAGAAAATACTCGATGCACCCCGTCATAT
>Ga0116227_10016988_pt1 | contig 10284 bp, 5 predicted proteins | sample S1TSphgellanicum_FD_89693 | JGI IMG/M metagenome (GOLD analysis project Ga0116227, IMG submission 89693) | Host-associated microbial communities from peat moss isolated from Minnesota, USA - S1T2_Fb - Sphagnum magellanicum MG | ecosystem: Host-associated > Plants > Peat moss > Unclassified...
TAAATTTGTGTAAAGAAAAAAAACTTTAGACACCCTTTTCAATAAAAAAAGTGGGTTGGGTTAATTTAATTTTTTAATTCCTTTTTTTTTTTTTTTCTTTTTTAGCAATTTTTTTAAAAAAAATTTTAACAAAAGGGAATTTCTGACAGAATATTCTTTTACAACAATTTAATTCCAAACAAAAGAATTTTTTTTAAAAAACAAATTTAACAAAAGGGAATTCCAAACAGAATATTCCAAAAAAAATTTGCCATCAATAATACCAGATATATAACCTATCACATACCAGCTAAAAATCAGCCTTGAACCCTAATACCAGGACCAGGTTGATATGAAAGTTTTTTAAAAAAAATTGCAATAGTACCAGTACTGGAGGCTGCTGGTATGAAATTTTTTAAAAGAAAAAGATCCAATACCAGTAACAACAGGTATTTTGAAAAGGGTTTTGTAGGAGCATTTTTTAAGAGAGTGCTTAATAAGGCGTGAGAGCTAGTGCATTAGTGCAGAGCGCGAGGAAAAGCTCATGATCCAGGACGTACTGTGTCCTGGCAGCTAGCTAGCTAGCTAGCTAGCTATTCATGCATGATTCTTCTGTGGGGTTCTTAATTTTGTCGTCAAATTTTGATCTGTGCAGTCTAACATCCACAGTACTACTAGTTGCTGCGGAGATCTTGGAGATTCAAATATATATATCTAGAAAGCAAACTCCGATAGATCGATCGATCTCAATCATGCATAGTACCAGCCTAACTGGATGTTTAAGCTGGCCTCTCAAAAAACTGTCAAGAACTGTTCCTTGAATTGCAGTTGGAGACTGAGGTAGCTCAGATCATATATATATATATATATACTAGTGCGCCAAATCTGTGTTTGTATGTACTATGACATTTTCTGAAGGAACCGGATCATGAGTTGCACAAAAGTAAGGTTTTTGAGTACAGATATATATAACAGTTGTGTACTACGTCTAGTACATGAATGCAGCAGCAGCAGCTATTATCTCTTTATATGACAAATTTGCTCAAAATACAGTTTTCAAAGGCAATATATTTCTGGTTCAACTGAATAATCAGCAGGATGATCGAGACTAGGGAAGTAGTGCATGAGGATGTGGACTAGGTGGATCATCTGAACTAGTAGCTGCTTCAGGCTGAGCAGCTCCTGGGTTCTCTCTGACCGGCCTCTGACCCTGACACTCTGCAAGTTCTAGTCTGATGGAATTCCTCATGACGGGGTTGTGATCTGGATTTGAGATTACTATGAAATGTTCCAATACGATATCAATATAAAGACGGTCATTACATTGTGCTCCATCCCAGTGTAGCTGCAAACAAGAGCTGGATCCCACTAGCCGATCAGCTGCATTTATCAGATCCTTCCATCCTAGTGTAGCTGCAAACAAGAGCTGGAGATCGACCCACTAGATCGGCTGCATTAATCAGAGATCCTCGCGGCTGGCCCGTAGCTATAATATATTTGTACTCAGAATGATGACAATGCACACACTACTAGCTCAAGATGATCATGTACTCAAGATCGATCATATTGACAATTGCAAAATGAAATCTAAATGATGTGCAGTAACTAGTACGTCATGATCGGATGCTTCAAGTGAGTACAAAATCTGCTCAGGCAAAGCTGGGACAATATTGTAATTAGGATCACCAGCTGCTGCTGACATGCTTGCAGCTGCCCTAGCTAGTGTGCTGTTTACAATCACAAAAAAGTTGAGAGCAAGTTGGATGGATCTAACACATGCATGTGCTAGGAACATGGACTGTCCACAAGAATTTATACATGTGATCGTTGTTGCAATCTGATCAACAGTAAGTCCGGCACTACAACTACTTTGATGAATACATTTAAAATTCAAGAGTTGATAAGACAAACAGCTCTGTCTGCAAAAAGGAAACCTTGTTGAAAAATAAATAACTTCAAGTCTGGGAATTCATCCTTGAAAATTGGTTGCAGGAGGAGTCATGGCATGCAATAATGAAAAGCAGCTTTTGGGAGGCAGACAAAAAACACAAAAGCAGTGGACTGATCTGACTCAATTGAGAATAATATATGCTTGAGACTCTTAGCTGAAGACTTTGAATATAGGTACAAAAGAGATCTCATGATCTATTAGTGTATGCATCATCTTCTTCTACAGGCTTTGAGCTCAATCATGATACTAGAAAATGATCTGCACACACACACATACACACAAACAAGAAGCTAGCTAGCTCCTTCAGTCCTGCAGACAAGTCCAATCTAGATCAGAATTTTTAAGGCAGCTGTGGGACATATTACATACAATTTTGTGAGCTTGCAAAGTTCAGATGATAGTGCAAAACTTGTGATGTCAGTGATAAGGAGACTGAAGTAGCATCTTCTTGTGCCCTAGATAGTCCTGAGCTAATCAGGTCAAGAAATTGAATTTCAACAACCACAACACACATGGGTGTCTGCAGCTTTGCACATGTAACCAAATGGCACAGTTTAGACTAGAGGACAAATTAGCACAGCAGGGGAACCAAAGAAAAAACAGGGGCCTTCACATGTACTATAGTTTACTAGTTTAATTTAACATATCACCTGTTTATTGTGTTTTGGCTGTAACTTAATAATTTGGACCCCCAAAATGCCAAAATTCCATCCTGTCTTGGTGCCTAGTTTGATGCTCTAGTTCCTTCCTCTTGTCTCCCCCAATATTGAGTGTATCCCAAAGGTGAGCCAAACTGGGTACCATTTCATTTCATGAAACTGGGTATCAGTTGAGAAGATAATTTGTAGGGACTTGTTCTCACAAAGGCTTTGATTTAACAGAGAATAATATGAGCAGTAATCAAATGCAAATCCAAAACTGGGGGCTGAAACTCCCCTGAGGATCAATTTTGCTGAGAAAACTAGTTTGTTTGGTCCCCTGTTTTTTATCCTGTGTATTGTTTTCATCCTGACACCTTATTGAGCTCGAATGAATTTGTAGAATTTGTTCACATTTGTAGAATCTGTTCAGTTAGGCCATCAATTCTCATTTGGAGCAACAAATGTCCATTGTATTTTCACTTGATAAGATATTTACACTTGTTTACTTTTCAATTAGATGTAAAAATAAATATTCAAAGTTTGGACTCTTTCTGGAGCAAACCCATCCTTAGGTGGTACCATTAGGAATCACACCAAGGAATGCTTAAGAAACCAAAAACATCCAAATCATTTATTTGGGCTTTTTAAAAAAAATGTTTTCATTATTATAAATTATTATTTTTTCATGTTTATCAATTGCATGCTTTAATATATGGTTTGAAGTTTATTTGAGAATTAAAATTTTATATTCTTAATTAAAATGGGCCCCTTAAAAAATTGATAATCTTAGTTTTGAAAATTCATAACTAAATCATATTTAATCAATTAATTGTCAAATAAAAACTTAAAATAGAATGAATTCCAAATTACCTCGAGAAAAAATTATTAAAAAAATCTCAAATCATGTTTCAAATTTGTGTTCCTACCAAAAATTCAAGGAAAAAAACCAACATTACATTCTTGAAACATTTTTTAAATGCAATGATTAGAAACATCAAAATACACAATATTTTGATATTAATGGGTTTTCAAAATATATGGAGCCTAATAAATCTATTCATAAAAAAATATTTATGAAAATGTTTATTTAAGTATTTCCTATGATTTTTCAAAGTTTGATGAGTCCAAGAAAATCAAAGTGTAACGTTCCTAGTGGTACCACCCAAAGACATGCTTGCCTTTAGGGTCGGGGTTCTAAAAAAAACACAAAAAAATAACAGCATGATTTTTAAACTAGTTTTACATATGACAAATTTAAGCAAGAGGGGGAAAAAAATAGTTCACACTAACATAATTCATGTGGTGATGATTTTTCACATGTTACAATATTGTACATCGATATTTAGATTTCTTTTTAAATATTAAAAATTTTAAATAATTTTTTACAAACAACTAAACATATTTTTTGCATTATTATTTTCTTACATTTATAACCTATGCCTAAAGTTAGAAATTCAAAGCCTAATGAGTATAAACAACTTGCCATTTATGGTTTTAAAAAAAAATTCTTTTTTCTTATAATCTTTTGATGAACAAAATTTTAATTTTGTGAAATTTTGATATGATTTATTTTTCAAGTTCATTCGATGAACATGTCCTTGTGTTGAGGCAAACATGCTTATGTTATAAAAAAAAGTTAAAATCAATCACATGATTTTAAGCATTTCTTTGGCATTATTTTATTTAAAAATTATAATATGAACAATTGAACCTAAATTAATTAAAGAGTCAAAAATATTTTTACACAATACATTATTGATTTTTATTTTTATTGTCTCAATACTTTAATTGTAAGAACTTTACCATACATGATAGTTTTAATATATTAAACATTATGAAAATTCAAAATCGTTCTTTGTAGTCTTTTTTATTAAACACTAATGAGCCCATTGTAAAAAACAATTCAGTGATTTTCATTAAAAACCCCTTCCACACTATCTTCATGTTTTCATCCTCATTAAAATTAATATTCTACAATTAATCACCTAACATAACCAAGATACATGATATTCAAACAATTGATGACACCTAAAGGTTGAACACAAATTGAATATATATATGTGATGGGGTTTTTTTTGGTGAACATGAAAATCTAAGTTTATTATCATGTCTCGTAATTCATGTTCAAAATTGATGTTAAGACAATTGCAAATTGTGCATAGCCACCTTTGTTTTGACACAAATGGTAGCAAACATAGTTAACATGTTCCATATGGTCTACGTTTTCAAACATCCACATGACCAAACCACCACGTTCAACCCTCCAAAAGGAGTTTTAAAAGAATATGTAATCATGACCATGCTAACACTACATAACATTCACGGAATGGAAAACATAATTTGAAATGGGTCATCTAGTCAAACACAAAAAATGACATACAATGTCATAATGTTATTACCCCCCTCTTTATTACATTGCAAGCATCTATCCTTGCATGTAAGATAATGATTGAAATGGACATTGATAGTGTCACAATTACGTATAGTAGTTCATTAAGAAGCCTCAACAACCCTAACTTATTACTTGTGACCATTATGCACATTACATGTCAATATCAAATCTTTCCATGAGGTTCCTTCATGTTACGGTTGACCCAACACCCATGCCACAACTTCAATTTTTACCATTTGCAAGTAGCACTAGTAATGAATCAATATATACTTGTCAAGGTCGTTCACCCTCAACATCAACGACTTCAACTCCATTTCCCTTCACCAAGGTTGACATCACAAACTGCCTTTTTAATAACATTAGTCAAACCCCAGTTTATCTTAATCCCTCACTGCCCAAGTTTATAAGCATGTGTTGGCACACTAATTGTGGCATTAGCTTCTGAATGAGACCAAGAACAGGCCAAGAACATTTACCATCATTTCTGCACAATTGAAATCCATCCTTGTGTCTAGACAAAGGTTTATGGTTTTATAAAGGAACAACCAACCCATTTTGCACTTACAAAACTTACCAAGAAGTTAAATCTCTAAAATCTAGAACAGGACAAAACAATACTACCTACCCACTAGTAGGTTTGTAGTCATGATGCTACAAAAAGATAGGTTTTAGGTACACTTGAGGGATCCCAGGCCATACAGGTCCATAACAACAGCATCTATTTGGCATTGGGTAAGGAGTACCTTATGAAAACACACAAAAGAGTACAGACAACTTAAAAGTGTTGTAACTTCTGTCTGTTTACAAAGGTACTTGCAAATGGCATGAGCATTGATGGCAAGATGTGCTCAATGCTCACTAAGTTTTAACATTTGATGGCTTTTAACTTTGGAAATTTTCATTACTTCACGGATAACAGTGCAGAAGGGTTAAAAGAGAGACATTAGGGGATGAAAGAAGGGTCCAAACAAGGGATGACTTTACAGATTTCTTTAGTATATCAAAATGCTCTAGAATTTTTGAAGACAAAATCACATCCAGGATGTCTTTTTTAATTTTTCTAACTTGGGTTTAGAACAAGTTACCCACATGGCAACATAGAGTCATATGTTGTAGAAGTTCTTGACACATGATATGGCTCACCTAGGAGAGTCAAAATTTAATGCTAATTAATGCTGGGGATCCTCGCCAATGGACCTACTTGAGGAATTTGGAAAAAAAAAAAAAAAAAAAAACCCTGATTGCAATAAAAAAAATATTGCACAAATATTGGAAATTAATTCAGTTTTTGTCTCAAATAGATGTGAGAGCAATCTACTTGGAACCAAAAAAAAAAGCTCCAAACTAGGCTGGAAGTTTCAATTTTTTGAGGAAGAGAGTCTGGTGGTCTCCTTGATTCGAAGCAATTCTAGGCTTGGTGTTCTTCGAGGGTTTTCACCCATCTCCTTGCATGACTTGCTTTGCGTTGCTGGTGATGGGTTTAGGTCTTTGATTTCATGTTTTCTCCTCTTAGGGCTTCCCATTGTGTGTTCTATCTGCACTTTGGGGTGTGGTCTTTTGTTTGGACTTTGGTCCTTTCTTTTTTCTTCTCTTCTTCCCTTGTAAGGTGTTTTTTCTTTAATTTTTTTTAAAATTATAATTGCATTGACATCACACAAGACAAATATTGTGGGGTTCACAATATATGCTTATGAACCAACCAATGCACATCATCTCTATCCTAAGCAATAATGTGTCAGGAAGCTAAGAGATGCAAATTCCAAATTTATATTGTGTTTTTGTCTTTCTTTCTTTCTTTCTTTCTTTCTGACAAGCCGTAGAACCAACAATATCTGGCAGGCTGAATACCATAGTACCTACCTTGGGCAATTTGACACTAATTACATTATTTTCAGAAATTTTTTTAAAAAAATTTTAAATACTTTTTCCAAATCAAAAAAATATTGTGAAAAATAATATGAATATTTAGAAATATTTCATTTGTTGAAATGAATTTTTCAAAAATTAATTAATTATTTGATGGACAAGCGTTGAAATGGCAAAGGAGGTACTACTACAGTAATAAGAAACCCCAATGGAAGTGTCTCATCACAGCTTTTGTGAAATTTAGGAGCCATTTTGCATGTGGGACACGCTGATTGTGCAAAGCACAAAATGTGAAAGGTTGTGCAAGATCTGAACTTAAGAAGGAGCTGGAGATGGAGCTGGAGCAGCTGCTGCTGCTGCTGCTGCTTGCTGCTGCTGGCACAGACAAAACAAAGTTGCAACAAACACAACACTATTTCATAGAGTCAAACAGATGTCAGCTGAAATTGCAATCCTGGGTGGTGCTGCGTATCAGCTCTGCACCCACCACCACCACCACCACCTCATCAATGTTTCAGTGCGCATTATGATTGATTGTTGGGATCATAAGGTAGTAGGAGCACCGTAAACTCATGAGTGAAAAACTGGAGGAATAGAAGAACAAAGGGTCCCAGTTGCTGCAAAAGGGTCCCAGTTGCTGCTGGCTCCTAGTAATCAAGTTAAATTTCCTTCTTCCCGAACTGAAGGACTTGGAAGAAGTTGTGCTTACAACCAGTCTAGTGAAAGAACCTCTGCAACCACCACTACTAGAGCACCCACCCAAGCAGATGGAGAAGACCTAGTATGTGGACAACAAAACATTATTTGTAGTGTTCTTGTCCCGTAGATAACCATGGTGGTTACCTATGCACTAACCATCCACAATTTTATCTACCTCTCTAGTAAACCATAATTGATGTACCAACGGTTTGTCAGCCTATCATGTAAAAGCTCCCTCGTACTTACTTTCGACATCACACTTCCTAGATAACTACTAGTAACTACCTATGTTAGTGGGTGCGTATCCTTGGTAAGTAAGTAAGTAGGTACTTAGGTAGTTGGTGGAGGCCCACATGGGCTTCCGTTGTTAAGGGGCCATGGGACCAAGGACTTTAGTCTCCTTGTCCTCAAATAATTGAAGGCCAATGGAGTTGCTCTTCTAAAATGTAAAGCACTTGGTAGTATATTTGGAGGTTACTTTATATTCATGAATATGATCCCTCCTGCAAAAGAGGAGGGATCTTACACTTATTTTGAGAATACCCTCACCCCCCATGCTTTACCCTAATGCATAGAATCCTAAACTGATTTTGGAATGCAGGGACCCCAAAAATTTATGTGATGCAAAGGAGGCTAGTAAAGGAGAAATAAAAGAGTTTTCCTTAAAGTCATCCTGTCTTCACCCTGTCTTTGGGCCTCTTTTCACCCCCACTATCTCCTCTTCACTGTCTAAACTATAAACTGTATGCTTATGAAGTGACCACCTATTTTCCTACCTACCTATCTATTTTCCTACCTATCTACCTATATACAGGACTCTATTTAGTTGCCAAAGGATGCAACACATGATGTGCCCATCACTTCAGTAAAGCACTGGGCTTCAGGTAAGGTGCTCAGCTTATTATGGTACCATTCATCCTCCTCAATTGAAAGAAATCAGCCAGGGCTTTACAAGTAGCTTTTATCAAATGCTTCTTCATTCAGGGGCTGCACTGATGGTTTGGCATTGGCTGGAAACTAGTGCATTTGGAGGTTTATGCTTGCACCTTATACCATATACCCTAGTGTCAGCTTCCACATTGACAAAAACAAATTTTTAAAAAAAAAATTTGCAAAAAATATTTAAATTCATATTCAAAATAGTGAGATTATTATTATTATTTTTCCATGATCTATGATAGTCTACTATGATACTGTGATATGAGTAGTAGAATTATTTGTATCATACCTTGTGACAAATAGGATGGGTTTACAACACCACCAACTTTCATATTTTTCCAATTTTTTTTTAAAATCATTATTTAAAGGATTATTTAAAGGATGCCTTTTGCAACAGTGTAGTCACCCAACAAAACTTGTGTCAGAAGACTTTTTGGGGGGTAGGTTAGTTTGACCTTAGTGGGTGGGTTAGGCTGAGAAAATTCCCTACAAGATGGGTGGTGGTTGGTGTGTTAAAAAGTTATGTTGTTAAATGAAAAAAGCTAATAAGAGACTCAGAGTTGGAAATCATTCCCTACAATTGTCTGCATGTTCAGAGATGGTCTGCAATTGCATGTCTGCAAAGTTCAGAATATGATTGTTTTTGGGAACAAATCTGATCTGATCTGAGAGAGAAGAGAAAGAAGAAGCAAAAAAAGGACTGGAGAAAGCCCATTTTTCCTTTAGTGTTTTGTTGAAAACACAACAGAAAAATGAGAGGAAAGGGCCAAAAGGAAATGCCAGGATGAATTAGAACATGATGCCATATTAAATGCCATTATTTGTAGAGTCTCTGGTAGGTTCCCCCCCTCCCCCTACTCTCTCACCACAGACCTAGAATCTTGGTTACTAGAGGCCACATGGCAGACAAAAGCTTCACTGAAAGTTATAAATAGGTGGGGGCAATGACAATGGCTACTCCTCTATATTCTAGGGTTTAGCCTTTAGGGAACATAACATTGATGAACTGGGACCCTGGATGCTTTCAAAAACTTGATTCAAAAAAACTAAGCCTGGGGTGTGTCATGCTGTTGCCTTTGCCATTTGCATTACAGAGTATCTTAAGGCAAAAGAAGAATTATGGAAACTCAAATATTTCACCATGCAAAAATATAATCTTCCCAAAAATCCTCTAAAAGAAACCAAAATCCTTCAAGATATTATAACTCTATAACTAATCTCAAGTTTTAACACTAGCCAAAATATTATTATCTTTCAAAAAATCCTCATATAAAAAATAGACCTATTATTATTATTGTTACCTAGTAGGGGCCTATAAAAATCCCTTAAGCTACTATAATACTCTATAATGAATCTAAACACAATATCCTTGCCTACCAAGGGAAAGCCAACAAAACCAGGGTTGTTAAAAAATTTACCAGATCTTTACACTCAGTAAGGACCCTCTAATGAGGCAGTTCTGGGAATTCAGGTCCTACACTCACCTCTCGTTGGGCCCTTATTCCCAGAATGATCCTGTTCGAGGTCCTTACCAGTGTTGGCCGGGTATGTCCATGTTGGTCAGGTTATCAACCAGGGCATACACCCGGGTATGGGTTGCCTTGACCGATGGGCAATTTGATGTGAAAAGAACCGATGATACCTTGCCTAGGCAGGCTTTTCTTTTCCCACACTCCCCCCCCCCCCCAAATCCCTTTCCTTAGTCGGGGTTGAGAGGTTTTAACGGAGGCTGGGGTTGTTGGTCTTATTGACGGTGAAAGAATGTGCCATTTTAAAAAGAAAAAGCCCTTTCATCATGGGGAGGACAATGTAATAAA
>Ga0116227_10016989_pt1 | contig 10282 bp, 4 predicted proteins | sample S1TSphgellanicum_FD_89693 | JGI IMG/M metagenome (GOLD analysis project Ga0116227, IMG submission 89693) | Host-associated microbial communities from peat moss isolated from Minnesota, USA - S1T2_Fb - Sphagnum magellanicum MG | ecosystem: Host-associated > Plants > Peat moss > Unclassified...
AGTAAATTCGAATCATTTCATTTGAACAAAATTTCAATAAAATATGAATTTTCAAAGTTTATGTTTTTGTAATGTTTAAAATGAAATAGTTGATAAATAGAATGTAATGTAACATATTATCACAACAAGTGGCATGGCATTGTAAGGATGTTTACCCCCATTCCAAAGGTCAAGGGATCAAACCTCATGGGTGGTGTTGTGTGTGGTCAGTAATGGTATGTTAACAAAATATTTTCTTATCGAATTTTTAAGCTAGGTGCCTAGGTTGATTACGTGATCGACCTACCTAGGTTAGGTTTTTAACCTAGCGTAGGTAGTGACACGTGTCAATAAATAATAGGCTTTAAAAATCATGAAATTATCAATAATATTCTATATTAAATAATTTAATTAATTTCCATACTAGTTAGTTAATTAACTAGCAAGTGAATGGTTTGGTAAATTTGTATTTCACTTGAGAGTAACCTTGTTTCACTAGGTACTAGTGAAGCAAATCATTGTGTGTAGCAACCGGTCCCTGTTCATTAGGGGGTTAAACAATTTCATTAGGTAAAACTGTCCAAATTCAGTAAAAAATCTAATGAAACCCAGAGTGAACTAGGATGCATTTCTTAGTAGTGGAATAAACCCACATTTTCAAGTGGGCGCCCACTTTGGGAGTTAAAATTTTGATGAATTCTCGAACTTTTAGAGGGTGATTGTAGGGGCCAAAACTCATTGGATTGAAAAAAAATTTATACCATTGAAAAGCTCTTGAGACTTACATGTTTGGAATGGGCTCAGATGACCCACTTAGGTGCTTAAAACATAAATTATGGCCAAAAGAAAAGTTGGGAGTCAAAGTGCTAATTTGATTTTCGACCATTAAAAGTCCGGAATCGTTCTGATTTATTTGCGTGCATGTGGCATGCCACATATCATTGAAAAATTTTCAATGAGGGCTACAACTTTGCTTTAAACCTCATCTCAATTGGAGGTTTGTACAAGAAGTTATAGACCTTCAAAGTTGTAAAAGACTCAATTTCAAGAATTTCAAGACTCCCAACTTGAAAGTCCTTGGACAAAATGACATGTGGGTGTAGGCCATGTGATTAGGCACAAGAATATTATAAGGGGGAAGGTGGTGGCTTCCCCCAAGTCCGGGCTATGGTGAGTCTTGTGAATATATGTTTGCCCGTGGTTCATTCGTGCACCAAAAGTGCTCCAACTACACATTAACCAATTTGTTGTTTGGTTTGTGTAGGTCCATGTGAAGAATCGGCTTGCTTGTCATTCATCTTAATCCCCATCTCGGAGCTCCAGCACACCCCTCTACCCCTGAAGTGTTACAAGCCAAGGAACATACCCCAATTCCTTATCCTTTCGATGTTTTCACCTTTGGACTCGTAGTTGAATTTATCAAGATGTTAGGGGGGTGTGTCACATATTATGCAAGCATTAATAATTTGAAATTTACACAATTCATTTGAGAAGAAAAACCTAAATTTCATTGTGAAAATTTGTATATTTCATAATCTTTTCAACTTTTTGAAATGTGCAAAAGTTATGCCCATTGAAAAATAATCAAGTTTTGATGTGATAATATTTCATATTTGATTTTTAAATTTGGACTAGTTAGGATGCCTATGGTTCCCATAGTTGTCAAAATATTTTCGATACCACAAGTCTTGGATTTGATCTTGGAGCTTCAATTAGGAATTTGGATTTAGATTTTTTCGAAATATTAGTTTTATTTCAAGGAGAACATATGATTCCTTTAATTAAGAAAACTTATAATGTTAAACTTGCAAAAGGGGTGCCAAATGGGTGTGAATGTTGTGGAATTTTCTTTGTTAGTTTCAAAGGTTGCCCTTATGTTACAAACACCACGAGATATGTTACCAATATGTATGTTTCATATTTATTACAATGGTATGTTTAGGATCAAACACAACATGGATATGAAATTTTTTATGGAAGCTAGTGAGATAATTTGTAATCATTTCAAGAAAATCATCAAGATTTAACTTTAGTAAAATTACAACAACCTAGTTCAACATTTGAAAATTAGATTGGCCATATTCATTTTTTGATTGTGTTAATTATGTTAAGATTCAATTATCCCCAAAACATGGTGGTTAAACATGTATGGAACATATTCATAGATTCATTTCAAACCCATTTTTGGTTATTAAAGAAAATCAAAGAATTGTTTGAAATATTTATTTCAAACCTTGTTTGATGAAGGATCAATGAAAGATTAAGCTAAATCAAATGTTATTGGATGAAACATTATTTGCAATATGATTCCTCCATTTGTGATTGTTAAGGAAAGTTAAGAATTGCTTAAATGATTCGTTGAAGGATACTTGCTCAATTGAATATTATTAGCTAAAACATTGTTTGTAATATAATTCTTTCATTTGTGATTATTAAGGAAAAAATTGTTTAAATGATTCCATGATGGATTTGTTGTCAATCCTTGTTATTCACGAAAAAAAATTGTTTAATGCTCTATAATGCAATTGATTTAGTTGACAAAAAATATTCAAAAAAACATTCATATTTGCTTATTAATGAGTTATTACACAAAACATTTTCATATTCAAAAGGTGTTCAAGATACATGTAGGTTTGTCCATGATTCAACCAAATAGGCAAACACCATTATTTTTATTATGTAAACTAAGTTTGAATTATTTGATAAACATATTTTATTTCTTTCACCTTAAAGACAACATACATATTTCACCAAAATCCCTCACAAACCAATAAGAAAAGAAATGTGGTTCATGTGCATTGAATGCCAAAACGTTTTGCAAATTTCCAAACATAGTTTCCAAATTTCAAAGTATTTTTTAAGTGCATCATTGAGTCATTAAGTGTTGTAGTATTGGGCTTTTTGAAAACCAAATTGATAATTGTTGGATATTTCAATGAAGAATATTTTATGTCAAACCATTGTTGGCACTTGTCCTTTGTACTCACGAACAATATATGGAATTTCTTTTGATGGGCATAAGACAATTTCCTTCCAAAAAACCTTCCATATCCATGAACCGCCTTCTTTCCTTGTGTTGTAATCAAAATGTGTGTTGTTAAGAATGTTAATGTAGTTGCGTAGTTAAGTCCTAATTAGGTTAATGCTAAATTGGGTTTAACATAATTAATTGTGTTTTAGCTTGAAAGTAGTTCGTGCAAATGGGGTTCAAGCTATTTCATGTTTGGGATGTAATCCCAAGTTGTGTGTTCTCAAATCACTTTTAATGATTTTATATTCTACAAGTTTGGAGTTGATGCAACATTTAAGGGGATTTTATGTTATTGATTATGTTATGGGGACAATGATAGTTGTATACACTCTTATGGTAGTGTACAATAATGTCATCCTCACAATTTCCATGATTTGAAAACCTTTTGTTAATGTGCATTGTGTTTCATCTTCATAGTTACTAGATTATGTGCATGTTTGTGCATGATTAACTGCACACTAATATTTTTGACATTTTCATTTCATTTTTCAACATATAAAATATTTAATTTAGATTTTTGTGTTACAATTATAATGGAGTTCACTACTAAAGGACGCAATGTTTATAACATATATAAATTTTTTTTATGATGGCAAGTTTCACTGACATCCAAGGTTGTGTGTGTGCAATGTGTGTTCCATCGTGCTTAAGTCAACATTTTCATATGGGTGACACATTGAAGAAGATCATGCAAGATGTATCAATTGGTTTTTTCCCTTAAGGTTATAATGAATTTGCTTGCACTTAACAAAGCGCCACATTCATCAATACTCATCTTCAAGCACAAATGCATAAAACAATATAATTTTTAATGCATAAATCTAATTGTATTTGGAAGTGGTGGTTTAGTTATTCAAAATTGATAATTGACAAATGAATTGCACCAAACATGCTCTTCTTGGCCATGGATGGGATGGAAACCATACTAAAATATTAATGGCAGTGCATGATATTGTTTTGTTTACTTAATTAGGTGTGCAATGTTTGTTTTTTTTGTACAACACAATTTTTATACCATATATTCCATTGTAGATACATTCATATATTTAAACCATGCATGTACAATACGAGTAAAACATTCCAAACAAAACAAACACCATGAAAATCTAGAATGAACTAGTAAACAACAAAATTATCCTTAAAATCACCTTGGTTTTGGCCCCCTTTTTACCCCCACCCCTTTCAAAAACTCAAATGTTGTCATTAGCAAAAGGAATTTTTAAAATTAAAAAAATTCATAAAATATTGACGATTTTCATTTCTTACACATGATTTTTCAAAAAAAATATTTGAGTTATAATAATAGTAGCAAAATCAAGATAAAATTACTTTTATCCCCAATTTTATTCAAAAAGTAATTTCACACCCATTCAAAGTCATTGCTCTTTTGTAAAAAATATTTTTACTTTTGTCTTGCATTACCATAGTACATGAATGGTTTCAGCATAGATTAAATTATTTTTTAATTATTTTTAATTTTTTAATTTTATTTATTACATGTGCCATTTTTAAAAATAATAATTATAAAATTAATAATATGCAAGTTTTCGATCGTTGGGTTTGAATTGCAGACCTTAAAATTTCAAGAACTTAGGACAAAGAGAGTGTACACACACTACATTATCCAATGAACATAACAATAATGTGTTTATTGTTTTTTATAAACATTACCTTTTGAAATTTTCAAAATTAAAAAATCTAGTGCCAAAGTTAAGATTAAAAATTTAATTAATTATTTGGCAGTTTGTTGTCAAATCCAATTAAGGAGTATGGTATACCCAAACTACATATTGCATGTAATGTTGCTGTGTTTTTTTTTTAACCCAAAAAGAACCACCTTTAATGACAACATTGAAATTCAATTATAATTTTCCAATTACATTCAAAAGGATCCTTTTGCAAGTTCACTTGCCTTTTCCTACTTGTTTCATGCACATATTTTTGCTTGGCTCAAAGGTGGTTCTTCACATGAATTTACTTTATCTTGTGGTTTTTAAAAAATATATTTCAAAGAATGGTCTTAGTGTACTCCACGAACTTCCGACCTAGTGGGGGCAAAATTCACAAAATAAAGGGCTATAATTCACTTCATCCCACATCTTAAGAATGATTTCACCCATGGGTCTTAAGTCCTAAGTCTTGATTCTTAACCTACTCTACGATGGGGCATTCCCAAAATAAGGGCCTATGTGAAGCATAACCAAGCTTAGTACCACATATTTGGGAATGCTTTCACCCATAATAAGTTTTATCTTAATGAAAAGCATGAGGCAAACGTGAGTGAAAAACAGACCACGTAATTGACAATTGGTGTTGGCTAGATATTGAAAAATGACCTAAATATCAATTCAATTTTGGGTACATGGGTATTAAATAACCTACTAGCCAATTTTATTTACACAAGATACCCAATACAAATTTTGCATGTCTAGGTATTAAGACTTATGATACCTTTGAACACTCAATTGGTAAGGTATCATTTAAAGAAAAATCAATACCATATATAGATGTGTACGTGGACCTCTTTCATTCACCTAGGTTGGTTTTTTTTTATCATCCTAATTTATTCATGTTCATACATTTTTTCATCCAAAATTTATAATCCATTTAGGTATTCATTCTTTGCCTAAAACCTAAAATGTAAACCTAAGGTCATTTTATGTCTCCATTGCCTTTTGCTTTGGTTTTCAACAACATGGCCACTTTTGGTTTTTGTCAAAACTAAAAGTTGGACCTTAGGATGGATTCCTTCAGGCTCCACCTAGATTCAATATCTATTTATAATTGTTAAATACGATTTTGTGTTTTCTTTTCAATGCTATTCTGAGCATCAATTGATTTTGCAATGGATTGATCAAAACTAGAATTAAAGAGCTACATTGGAAGTGTGTAGTTTAGTTTTCAATGCATTCTTCTTTCAACTTCTCAAAAGATTTTTAAAACAAAGTTTTAAAACAAAGCCTGAAATTAAAGGATTTTAAGTTTTTTTTTTAAGTTCGACATGACCTTATGAAGTTCATTGTCCCATGAATTTTCATAGTTCATTATTTAATTGAAGGTTAAAGTTTATTTATTTCTCATGAACCTCCACCAATATTTTTTTTAACACACTTAGAGTTGAAAGGCCAACATTCAAAACCTTATTATTGCTATGACAACTAATGTTTATGCTTGGAAGTTCAAAAACCCTATTTTACATTAAAGTCTTGAATCTTGATTCTTTGGCGAAAGTTTTCAAAGCCAAATTACTATAACATCCTTACTAAATCGTATGGCATCCAAAACCATAGGAACTTGTTTTATTTGTAATTTTTGCTTGTAATCAATAACAAGCTCCTAGTCAATTTTGGGGTTCATTGTTTTTTCCCACAAAGTTAGAAACAAATGGCAAAGATGGAAACATTCAACTTGAATGAGAACTTGCAACAATATTGTGATGATGTTGCTGATTTGGAAATGGGGAACTTAATTAAAGTGAAGGCCAACGGTTGGCTCAATTTCAACATCACTTGAGTGGACTAGCACAAGATGTTTCTAAAAACATTAAAACCCTAAACAACTTGAATGCAAAAGCAAAAATTGTATGGGAGGTATTAAAAGCTCAATTAACCTTAATCTCCCATATTTATAGTTTTGGCAATACCACCAAGAAATGGGAAGGTATGATTTCATACAATCAAAAACATGGGATTACTCATATGAAAAAACATATTTCAATTAAACATCTAGCCACTTGGTAGAGGTGGAAGACTATCAATTTAACATTTGCTACAAAGGAACAATATAATATATAGTGGGAAAAATCCAAGAAGAGGTTTGTTGTTTGTTATGGGACCATTATAGATAATTTTGGGTTAGCAAATCCTTATAAGAAAGATGATGCACAACAATTAAGATTCAAAGAGGACTTGTTATTTGTTATTAAAGCCTACATGCCCATTTCTATTATGGAGAGTCAATGGTTAAGACGCTTGGTATTCATGCGTCAAAACCCCTAGGTTATCATTCCAAACTAAATGCAAATGGTTCAATCTACCATGGAACAATATGTGACTCAACTCTAGATTCCAATGTTATGACAATAACACCTTTTGACTTGTGGATATCTAGATTTACACACAATACATTTGCCCTTGTGACTCATTTTATAAATTCACAATGGGTACCTTGCCATGTGATAGTGGGACTTTTTGAAGCCATTAATACAACTAGAGTTGCAACGATAATGCAAGTTGGGGATGTTTTGTCTTCTTTTAATTTGTTAGAGAAAGTAATTGTCTACATGAAGGATGAGGCTATGGCAATATGTCCACCCTTGCATGAACTTTTACTTCTGTTGTTAGTTATATTCCTTTGGAACTTTCAATTTTTGGACATGGTTCATGTTTTGGCCTTGCTTTTACTAAAACATGCCAATATGCTTATAATGATACTAATGTTTCTATTGGTTTTCGTGAGGTTAGTTTAAAGACCACATAATCTACGTTACGAAAAACATCACATGGATTAAGAAGTCTAGCAAAAGACACAATGAATGGTAGAGGGCATGTGTTGATGATGGGATCTCCCATTGAAAACATCCATGAAGACTAGGTTTGTTAGTAATGTGAATATGTTCCATGAAACCTTGGAATATTAAGATGCCATAAATTTTTGTTATGGGAGGTAGGATAGTTAGGAGTTATAAGGTTGTGTGTTAAATGCACACACCTAGGCAATTTGCAAGATGGTTGTTGAAACCATGTTTGTTATTTTGAAACAATGTGTCCTTGGTTAAACCTAAGGATACTAGCTACTTTCTGATGCTCTAAATGCAACACTTTCAATAAGTGTGTATGTGGAAAATGAAATGGAACAATAAAAAATTACCTCCATCAATTTTGTGAAGGGGGATTTTGAATTTGAATTTGGTGCTTTGTGCATTTGTATTCAGATGGCATAAGTCAAGGCAATCCTTGCACCAATTAGCATATGCATCTACCTACAATGCTACCAAGGCCCACAACATGCTTATGTTGATGTTGGCAATTGAATTATTTGGATTTTCTAAAAGCTTTTGTTGAAAGTGCCAAAATTATATAGATGGTGGTAGAATATGACAACAAGAGTTTGATGCCATTGTTGGCGATTGATTTTTAGTTTTTAAATCCTAACATTGATGGTGGTATTGAACTAATAATAATTGATGATGACCATAATTCCATTCTTGAGGCAGTGACATCAAATGAAATTACTTTGCAAGGGTTGGTGAAAAATGAATTATCTTTATTCCACCATCTACCAATGAAGCTAGAAAATGTTGTATTGCCTTTGAGTTGGTGGAAGATCCATGAACCTTGATTTCCCAACATTTTTTTTGTGGCTCAATAGGTTTTTGAGATTCATGGGCCCCAAATTGAAATTGAAAAAATCTTCAATGTTATTGGAATGTTGACAAGCTTGCAATGCTATAGGCTAGGAGTTGTAATGATAATGAATAATTGATCGGTTGATGCACAAACAAATTGCCCATGAGAAGGGCAATCCATTATTGAATTCTTAGTGGAAGAGGCGTGTATCATTGAGGAGAATGATAGATGTTGAATGCAACTACATATTTCAATGTCGATCATGAGTTGGCTTGATGGATACGAAAGTTGATGAGCATTCTACTCAAAATTTTGAGGAGTTTGTTTGCTTTGATTAAGATTCTACTTTTGTTAGCTTTAGTGACAATATGTAATGGTCAACTCAACTATTTATTTTTAATGATGCATAAGATTACGTCCTTTTTCAATTTTCAATTCAAAGTTTTAGTAAAATGTGATATATCATTATAGCAATAGGATAAGATTGTGAAAGCTTTGATGTTTAATCCAACATCCAACCCATCTAGTTGAGGAATAAACAATCATATTGTATTTTTGTTTCTCCTAATCAATGAACAATGTATGTAATTATCAATGTGTGAATGACTACAAGGCCTGGTTATGCTTCCATGAGAAATTTGGTTATTACTTAATCATCATGAAAATTGCTTAATGAGACTAGAAAAAAATGATCCTTAAAAAAAAAAAAAAAAAATTCTGTTTCATAAGTGGTCTAGACCTAGAGCTTGCCCAATTTTCAACAAGATCTTGAAAACCCGACCCTTATGCATACCAATTGGTTCTTATGCAATTTAAATTTTTTATTGATACCCTTATTAACTAGTTACCCTAACAAGTTGATATAAGGCGAGTCTCATAAACTTAAAAAAAAGTGCTAATATTTGATACTTTGTGTGTAAAAAGCCAAAATTTCAAAAAGCCAAATATGTGGCCTGGTGGATATTGAAAAAAATCAACATCTGGCCAAGACTGCTAATAACGATGGATGCATAAATCCTGAGGCACCTTAGGTCTAGTCCTAAGTTGCACCTAAAGCACCTTAGAAAGCCTAAGGGAACCCTCTAATAATCACAAGGTATCTAAATTAAGGCTCTTTGTTTTTGTTCTTTTGTCTTTTACTTGAAGCACAACAGCAGACCCTACCGGACAAGCCGATGGCACCCCCACGTCAAGCTGAGTGGCAGAGGGCCAACAGCGCTTTCACCTGCACGTCAGTGGGTTTGTTTGAAACCAGAACCTTTTTTTGAGGTCCCAGGGTCCCAGACAGGGGCTGTACCACAAAGCCATCACCCCTCGGACAAGCATAAGGTACCTAAATTAAGGTCCTTCTTGGGGGACGTGCGAGAAGGCGGAAAACAGGACTTGCGTTTGGTGTTTGCCGCACCATCGTCGCTCTCATTCGCTCTTGTACTCGAGAGTGCATGACGCTTGTCGTGCGGCATTATCGTCCTCGTCGGCTGTTGACAGCCAAAATAGTTGACAGCGCCTGACGACTTCCGACAAAAAACTTTGCTTCAATGAGAGAAGTTATGTGCGCAAGACAACCATGATGAACCAGCACATGTAAATCAATTCTCACTCACCACCACCAGCAACAACTGTAGCAGCATCAGCAGCAGCCATAGCTATGTACCTCTCTCGTCTGGCTTTTTGTCGCCACCCCAGATGCTTGAATGCAAGCTTCTCTTTTTTGCATTTCTCTTAACTTCAGTATCTGAAAGTTTCATGGCGATGAGTTTGAATGTGCTACTACTCCAGTGTTAATTTGTCGGCCCCCTCGCCCCCCCACTGGATCCAAGCTTTTTGTTTTGTTTTCAGTATCTGAAAGTAATCTGATTGTAATCGTAGCTGCTCTGGTAAAGATAAGTGGCGCGTACTCTAGACTTGCGAATTTGTCGCCGGC
>Ga0116227_10016990_pt1 | contig 10282 bp, 2 predicted proteins | sample S1TSphgellanicum_FD_89693 | JGI IMG/M metagenome (GOLD analysis project Ga0116227, IMG submission 89693) | Host-associated microbial communities from peat moss isolated from Minnesota, USA - S1T2_Fb - Sphagnum magellanicum MG | ecosystem: Host-associated > Plants > Peat moss > Unclassified...
AGAATATGTATTATTTTTTTGTTGTGGTATATTCTTTAATTATTTGTTCTTGGGTTGGTGGTGGGTAGTGGGTTTTGGCAGGGGAAGCCCCCCGCTCGGGTCGGTGGGGGGGGGGGGGGGGGGGGGGGGGGGGGCAGGGGGCAGTGACTAATAGAGGCCATAACTTGTATAGCGACTTCTGAGCTTTATTGTACTCATGCTTTTCTCCCGGGCTATGTTGGACTCATATTATGCTTCTGGGCTATATTGGACTCATGCTATGCATAATGGCGCATGAAAATAAAAAATGAACTCACATTAGTGTCACTGGAAATAATGTTAATAATAATGGGTCCTTTTTTCTATTTCTCTAGTATTGAATGGAAGTACCTTTTTCTCTTTTTGTTTCTTCCATTGTGCAGGAACAAAATGATTTTTTTGATTAAGGACGGGGGAGGGGGAGAGAAGGGAGACTACATGTATGCATGCTTCCTATCAAGAAAGAAAAGGAGATTGTAGGGTCTTGGATTGCCCTGCTTCCAAGGTACTGTTTACTGTGGGTTCCTCATGTGTTGCTCATCTCAATCATAAATGGCCAGAATCGGTGTTTTTTTTTTGGCAACAAATTTTGTCATTTTTTGATAGCAAATTTGAGAATTTTTGGCTACTGTAAACGTGACTACACTTCCTAATTTTTGGGGACAAAATTGCTAAATTTTCAATATAAAAAAACTGAAGAAAAAAATCTCTCACCAGGGCCCAGGATTGGTTCTCATTTTTCTGAAAATGAAAAAAAAAAAGAGTATGGACCTGACGGAAAGTGGTTTCACATTACCAAATGCTTTTGCATTGCATTTCTAATTCACCCATATTGTCAAAAATAATTCAACAGTAGATGTGTCTCTATGGGCAGCATGGTGATCTGACCACCAGTTTCCATCCAACAACTCAGACTGCTTCCATGTATGTGGTGGGTGCGAGCTGTGATTTATTTATTCACCATCCCTCTAACTTACTTTAGATTTTCAGGAGGAGACTGCAATGAAGCATTTGCTAATGAATTCATTATGATTTTTATTTATTTATTGTTGTTGTTACTTTAGTTTTTGGCAAAGTTTAGTGGGTTTGAGGTAATGTTTAGAAACAATAGATTTCAGAAAAGGGTTCTGGCAGTAACAACTCCTAGTGGAACTCTGTTACCCATGCTTGTTGTTGAGAGTTGGCCTGCCAGCAAGAGTCTTATACTCTGGAGTTTTTGTCTTCAACCAAAAATAAATAATAAATAAAAAGTGCAAAAAATCAATTACTTATTTGCGGCTTAAAAAGCAAAATTGTTGAAACATTCCAAAAGCAGTTTGCTGTAAGCCTTTTCTTGGTTATCATATCTTGTAAAAAGCAAAATTGTTGAAACATTCCAAAACCAGTTACCAATATATTTGCTGTGAGCCTTTTCTTGGTTACCATATCTTGAAATTTTCATCATTTTTCTTTGAAGAGACCCAGAATTTTGTCATAATGTGTCAAGGAAGGTTTTAATACCTTCACCCCGCCTACCCCCCAAAATGCATTATAGGACTGCAGAGTATATACCATGCATTCCATTCGGCTCAAATCATTCCACCCAATGTATCATTACAAATGCCAGTTGTTTGCAACCCAGTGCATTGTTTTGTAAGAGGGCCATTGACGATGAGTCGATGACTCTTCTTCTATGCCAGGCTTGCTATGGTTGTCACTCTTTTGTTTTGGGGCCCACATGGTCGAAGGAACATCAGTATTTTATTATTGGGTGAAATAGAGGTCATGAATCGGGCCCAATTTGGTACCAGTCCAGTTCCGTCAAGCCTACAGCTTACAAACATGTTCTAAACATGTCCTACTGAATAACTCCCAACTGGGTGATACTAAACAAGCTTTGCTCATAGCATAATGCTATGACTCTGCCCTTTATGGCAGCAGGTTCAAACATCCAAAATAAAAGCTTCCGTGTCAAACTTCTCATCTAGATGCATGCATGCATGCATGCACTTCTATAGGACATGCCCATCCATCATGCCTTGAGTGAACCGGCACTTATGCTGGTACCACGATCAAAATCCCAAATTTGTTTAGGTTGCTTCTAACCATGGTGAATCTCTTGACCTCAGACTAAATCAGGGTCTCTGAGTTCAAATTTAAAACATTTCCTAAGTGAAATATGGCCACTAAAAGGCCTCAATCAAGAAGGTGAAAACGGTACCAGTGTAGTTGCTGCTGGTTCACCCTGGCCATCCATCATTTGCACACATAGTATGTACTCTTCAGATCTCTCACTCACACATAGTGTCTTCCTGAGTGGCAGAGCCAGCAAATGCAACAGGTTTGTTATCATAATGGATCCAGCTTCATCATCAGGATAATTACTGAAGGTGTGCTTGCAATATGTTTTCCATGTGAAGAAGAATGCATGCATAACATTTCTTAACCCAACCAGTCACACACAAAATCTGGGTGGTAATGCAAACTAAACATTTGCTAGTTCGTAAGTTCAAAGTTCATAGTTCATACCAGTGTTTTGTGGCTATATATATAGTGTGATAACATAACACCCCTGCATTTCGAGCAGGTACATCCAGGTGAAAAATATACCCACACAATTCTAGTTCCTACAGCCTTTATGCAAGACCTTCGTTGGGCCTCCTGCCAAGGTTATGCCCCTTTTCAGATATGCCCCAATATTGCTGTAAGTCGATGTTTTTTTTGTTTGGCGCAAATTTTTCATCTGAGGCCACAAAGTTTTTTGGAAACTTTCTTCTTATTATTTTAACGTGAAAAATTCAAAAGAGATTGCTAAAATTTTGGAAAATTTTACCAAACTTTTGAAACCACAAAATTGAAAAAGAAAAAACCATGTTAACATTCATAAGTATATGATGATATGTGTTTGTGTTTTTCTCCCAAAAAAAATAAAATGTTGTGAAAGTGTCTTCATTTGCTTGAAAATACACATTTTAAATTGAAAAAAACACCATTTTCCAAGTTTTTTATGTCAAAGAGTTTAATGTTCATGATCACTTAAAGACTCAAGTAATAAGAAACTTGATATGGTTTTAACAAACTACAATATTCTTGTTCCTTGGTGTAAAACCAACAAACTAGGACATGTTATAATCTTTTGGTTACCAACTTCAATACAACCCAACAATATAAAAGGAGAACATTCTCTTGGGCTTTGAAGAATAGAAAGATTTCCCACAAGCACTTGGTTCTTGAATGTTTTCATTAAACAACTTAACACACTATTTAATCATTTTCTCTCTTTCAATGAAACCTTGTCAAACTTAATCATAGGAAAGTCATCTACTTGGAAGGGGAATGGAATCCCAAAAAAAAGGGGGGGAGCGGGGGTGAAAGCATGGTAAAGTATGCCAAAAAAAATATCCACCATGTAGCCACATTCACAATTATGACATAAATATGAAAAACTTATTTTTATTTATTTATAACTTTCATTATGAAGCAATGGTGCATTCCATTGAGTTTATGGTTAGCTACACATAAAGTATGAAAATTTTAGTATAAGAAAATGGATGAAACGTATGTTCTAAATTGACTAATTTTCAAATTTCAAACATATTTTTATATGAAAACTTTAGTAAATTATGATTATAATATGAAGAAATTTAAAACGCATTGATACATATTAATGTTTCATCCATTTGAAAGTATAAAAACTTCAATTATAATTGTACTTTCTTCATAGTTTCATATCATTGCTCAAAAGTGGGACATGTATTTTCATGTCCTTGTATTTCTAAAAATGTATTTAAATGTGTATTAAAACATGCAATCTTTTAATATTATTCATTGAAGTTTAAAAAATTCCTCTTATTGATCATTAAAATAAAAATGTTCATGAGTTTAATGTATTAAAATTTAATTTATGGATATTTTCCGCAAAAAAATCAAGTATCCTTCTTTGGCATATTTTACCATGCTTTCTCGCAAGACTAATGTCCAACAAAGAGACTGGTCCATGTCAAACTTAATAACATGAAAAGCATCCATTTGAAAGGGGAAAGGGAGGAACCAAAAAAATAAAATACAAAACAAATGTAGAACCAAAAGACATCATCTTGCCAAACTTAATATCATGAAAACCATTCACTTGGAAGGTGAAAGGGAGGAACAAAAAAAAGGACCAATGTCCAACCAAGAAACATCACCTTGCCAAACTTATTAACAAGAAAATAATCCGCTTAGAAGGAGAAAGGGAAGGGGGAAGAAACAAATCCAATGTCTAATAAAGAGACATCACTTTGCAAAACTTAATAACAAGAAAATCATCCACTTGGAAGGGAAAAGAGAGGGAAAAATAAAAGGACCAATGTCCAACAAAGAAACATCATCTATAAACGCAAAAGCACAAACAAGGCCACACAAGAAAACCTAAGCCCTAAACCTTTTATTGATTGTATTGATCACATGAAACAAATTTGACAAGGAGATCAACAAGAAACTTGAAAATGGCACCCAATTAGAAGAGGTTTCTTCGACAACAACCATTCACCCCAAGATAGATGTGGCATGAATGTTTAAAACTATTGACACCTTTTACTATAAGAAAGAACATGAAACCAAAGGAAAAAGGCCTTCACAACCTTTAATTGACCACATCACGTTCACACAATGATGAAGAAAGTCATTGGCCTATTGATGTAGGCACCCAAATACATTTATGGTTAAAAGGATATACACATCCCCAAGGTGTCAATTGTGATATATTTCATCTTTCACTTGGGCTGTAATTGTTGTAACCACCTTCTAAAAAATGGTTATTCATGAAATTATATCCATTCAAGTGGGGTTGGCAATGACAACATTAGCTAGAACATGAACATCATTCAAGGTGAACAAAATATCCATACACCAACACAAAGACTAGAGGAAGGGTGATGGGAGGACATGTGTTTACTTGCACAAAACATGAAACCAAACATCCCTAGCATTGGATGCAAAAACATCTTGAACAACCTTGTGGGTTGTAATACATTCTCCTTGTGGAAACATTAGAGAAAATGATCCCCATCAAGTTAATAAGCTAACCCCAGATGCAATAGGCTAGGTGATGAGTTGAAGGATGAGAAAACCCAACCTAGTACACAATGAAAAAGAAAAGATGTTTGAAAGCATATGAAATGATGAAATGATTGGGTGAACAAAAAATTATGCACTTGAATTTGAACTAATCCAATATTTTATGCATGTGTGATGAGAATTGGAGGACATGTTAAAAATGATGCTAAAAATGAATGTTCATGTAAACTTTTTGAAATGTTCCTTTTAAGGCAATCTACTTCTCTTTTTTAAATTTGTTCAAATGGAAGGATGCATGCTTGTGCTACTAGAAGACAATGGTCACATGCAAACATCAAATGGGCATGGAATAAAAACAAACCTAAATTGTTGGCCATTATAATCTAACCTACCATAAAAATGAGTGATGATCTTGCAAAATTTTGGAGGCACATCATCCTTTAAGGCATGTCAAAAACAAAAAGAAAAAAGAAAAAAAAAGAAAGACAAAAACAATAGAAAGGGAGCCAAATGGACCGGCCAAAACCTTGATGCCAATTGAACATGTACATAATCTTGTAAGAGGGGATAAACTAGAACGCAAACTAGAAGGAGACCAAGCTATGCAAGTGTGGAGTTGCATTGTTAAATTCACCAAAACCAACTAAAAGACAAAATGGTCAAAGGCTTGAAAAAAAAATGAAAATGTGGTTAATGATGAGAGTGTTGTTCACCACAGAAGGGAACAAGCAAGAGGGAAAAAAGTTTATTGAGTTGTATAAGGCATGAATATAAGCAAGGACCAAAAAGATTCAACTAATGTTCTTAAAATTCGTGTCAATGGAAAAATGGATAAAGGTAATGCCTTCTAAAGGGGAGTTATGACATAAATAAGGAGGAGTTTCTCTTTTCAACAATTTATTTCTTGACAAGTAAAATGATATTTCATTGTACACATTCAAGTTTTGATGCGGGAATTCACAAAATATTTGAAAGCAATTGTATTCAACCATTCAATGCTTTTGTTTGGATGTAGTTAAATCAATATTGTTTGGTGTAAAAAAACTAACGTTTTGATTAAGTTTTTTTATAAAAAAAATTCAACTTTTTGATACCAAAAAATTCCAAACAAATAGCAAAATTAGTTCAATTTTACACTATAAAATACATTTCTGAAAAACTTTCTCAATTCTATTGTTGAAGATATGACAAAATTTGTCAAAAAAGGACCACTGCAAGTTCTAATCATCCCAAACACTTGGCCATCAATTTGTTGTGGTGTAATTCAAGTTCATAATTTATGAATTTTGGTAAGCAAATAATATTCCCTTTAATTTGTTCCATTCCATGTCTTGCTTTGACAAGAATATTGTAGGTGTAATATGGTTGAACATGTTTAATTGAAAATATTTGAGGTCCAAAGATTGGTCAATTGTCTACCAAGGTAATCAAATAATATATTAGCCATATTTGTTTCTTGTATTAATTAATTGCCTAGTGCACCCAAAGTTTGTTTTGGGGGGTGGGAGGTTGAAGGAGCCACTTTGATCTGCCCATTATTATTATTTTTTGAAACATTGGGCACTCCCTAAAATTGGGCACATTTTGCCCACCTTTATAATTATATATGAAAGTTCAACATGGAATAGAAGTGTGGTGCTACAATGACCATTTTCAGTGATCTTCAAAAATTTCCCAACCTACCCAACCCTATCAAACATTTAACTATTAGTTCACTCAAGATAATTAAGTGTCACTTTAAACAAGGGTCCAAGGAGCAGGGTCCAATGAAATCAAGCATTCCTATTGATCAAGAGCTTTAAATTGGTCCCAAGGCTTTCAGACAAGGGTCCAGGACCAAAACAAATCAAATTGTGATTTAGTTTACATGACATCATTTTGTAGGGAAAACCAATTGGTCCAGACAAAAAAAAACAGCTTAAAAGAGAGCTCATTCATGGTTTGGAGAACCAAAAAGCAAGATGGGATCCAAGGTTGCTCAATTTTTTATTTTTTATTTTGGTCTTTTTCACTATTTTGTTTTACCGTTGTTGCTTAAATGGAAGTGAAAATAAATTATTAAAAAATAACTTTAAAAAAAAGAAATCAAAATCGAAGGTTAACCTAATCCTCTCAATTGTCAATCACACATTTTTGATATTGGACCCTCGAATTGGACCCCAAAGCCTTTAGACACACTCATTGTACCTCCAAAAATAATGTTTCTTTTGATATGAAGAAAGGTCCAATTGAAGGTTCAAATTTGCTTCAAATTACTCCCTGGGCTTTAGGTACCTGGACCCGCGTCTAAAGTGACCCTAAGAAAAATAAAATCGAGACCAGCAATATCAGTGACCATAACATTTTCTCTTCACACCTACACACAAATACTATTCAACACCCTCTGCATATTAATAAACATGCACTCATGAAAATTAGAGTCACCATTCTGTGCCTGGGCTAATACCCTGCCTATCATTCTACTTATCATTCAGAGTGTTAGTACCATTTGAAAAATCTAAAAATGTGTCAGATCCAATGGTTTGGTGCTTCACCTACACAAATCTAACAAGAACTAAGTCATTACAGAAAATATAATCAGAAAAACAACACCCCGGGTGCATCCATCCCTTTATTGTCAAGAACTAGTAGCCTCAAGGGTGTTCAGTTGTCGTTGTTAGAAGGTCACCCCGGAATGGCTTACCTAGTTTAATCATTTTCATTAGTATCTCACCATCTCTTTGGTTGGGATGGTGAACTTTGTCAAGTATTTATTAGTGTTTTTAATGGGTTTGTGAGCATGTTTTGATGTGTGAGACTTTGTTAATTTGGATATTGTTGTCTGTCGATCTTGTAGTGCATGACAACTTAAAACCGTAGACAACTCAATTGTAATGCCCAAGGGAGAACCATTATCAACCTATATTTCAACCATAATTCTCCCAAATATTGGGTGTGGTAAAGAGAACCATGATTTAAGTATCTTTTCTTTTGTCATCGAGAATCCATCTATAGGAACTAGATGGAACAAAATATCAGCTTTCCCTTGTTACAAGCTTCTCAGCCCATGCAGCAGCCATGTCACCAACCTGAAGAAAGACTAGGTAACTATAAACATGAGGATGTTCAAGTGCATTGACCATAACTATCCCCTGAAAAGATGGGAAATGCTTTACATTCACAAAATTCACCAAATTAAACTCATTATAGTTGCTAACTATGAGTGGGGAATCATTAAATTAAAAATTGGAAAGGACGAAACCCATTCCAAGCTTAATTTCTACCAAGGAAAAGGAGAGAGGGAAATTTCTTTTCTCCTGCAAAACAGTTGTTGAAATGGGAGAAGGAAGTTGGAACTGTGAAGATCCTAAGATAATATGAAAGTGCCTGCCTGTGTATCATTAGAAAAGAGCCAAGCCCAAGTCACTGCACCAAATTACCTGCCTAAATTTAAGACACCCAATCTCATTTGAAAAAGGCAGACCCAGGCTAATAGCCAATGCCCTAGATTTCAGCCTTTTGCAAATAAAGAGAGGAATGAGGCCTTTTTTGTAGTCAAATTTGGTCACCACGTCTTTGAAGTTTGAATGGAACATAATAAGTCTGCTTTCCACACTTTTAGCCATCCCTTGGTCATTCAAAAAGACTAAGATGATAACTTTTCATGGCTTTAGCTTTCCATTTGTGCAAATATTGCAATATTGGAAACTTGAGAGAGAAAAAAGGTCTGGAGGGCTGAGGCATGCACAGCAGGGTTTTTTTAAATTTAATTTTGTCATATAAAATTTGGAATTTTTTCCCCATGAAATTAGAAATTTTCTTTGAAATTACTTTTCTCCAAACTTTTGTCCCCAAAAAAAAAAATGTCTGGAGGAAAAAAAAACCACTGATGCATAGTAGTAGTAATTGCTTTGTTTTCAGAATCTCATGTCAAACATGAGGCTTGCAAATGAGTGTATTATTTTCAGTGGAGAAGAACCGCAGCAATTTTTGTGAAGGCAAACTTTTGCTGCCATGTCCCTTCAGACTTCAATAATGGTGGGACGAGACAAGGAGGCCTTCAGTATTGAAAAGCGCCAAATGTCTAGAAGAATTTTTGAGTGTCCTAACATGGTGTTATAATGTGACAAAGCCCAGCCCGCTTGAATGCTTTGTCTGTTTTAGACAAGTCTGTGGTGGGAGGCCTGTTGAGGCCCAAGCTACGCTAGTGTTTGTTACATGGTGGGATTTTTGGTCTCCTGAGGACATCAAAAGAAAACAAAAAAATTCTGCAGCATCTTTGCATTGGTGTATTTCAACCCTGCACCCCACACCCCGCCCCACCCTACCCTCCCCTCTATGGGCACCTTATACATTCGGTGCTGGTCCCTTCTGGTAATGCCCTTTTGGGACGGTTACCTTGCACTTATTTTCAGGGCTTTGTCCCGGATTTTCTAAGATTTTTTTAATGAAAAACTTGGCACATTGGTACCTATTTTACTAGGAAGTCCAAAATCCAGAATAGTCTTGCATTGGGCCAAAAAATGGATAAGTGCATTCCTTCTCGTTTGATAAATAGCTAAGCAACGCATCCTAAGTTATGTTTTCTGTTTTCCCCCAGTTTGAAAAGCCCATTATGAGCCCATTTTTAATAGAATTACTATGTATTCGGTGAAGCTGAAAGGGGTTGGTCAAATTGGAGAATGTTTTTTTTCTCTTGTGATTTCTTTCTTGCCCTTTGTTTTGTGCCACCCCCAACAAATTGGAGAAAGAAAGTGTAGGGTACAGTCCTCAGAGGCATCCTCTGACTGACAGACAGACTTGTGTTGGGTGTGTGTGTGTGTGTTTTATTTTTTCCCATGATACCTGGAAGCTATCGGCCGGGTATCATGGGAAACAAACAAAAGCATGTGTTTCAAAAAATGAAATGCTAGCACAAGTAGGCATTATTTTGTTAAAATATCACATAAAACTTGTAAAACTTGGTGGGATGGATGACAAATGGGACGGATGACAAATTACAAATTTGACCAAACGAAAAAGAAGGAACCTCTTTGTAATCAATCTCAAAAGAGTGTAGCTATACAAACCAAGAAATGAATGAATCTTAAAGGAAGGAAAATGGAATTGCAACAAATTCATTCCACCAGTCTCCATCTCCGAGATTGTGCAGATCCCCTCCCCCACCACCCTTCCTTCATTCATTCATTCATCCCTCCCTCTCTCCCTCCTCTTTGGTCCAGAGTGTCCACCCACCCCTATAATAAGA
>Ga0116227_10016991_pt1 | contig 10280 bp, 18 predicted proteins | sample S1TSphgellanicum_FD_89693 | JGI IMG/M metagenome (GOLD analysis project Ga0116227, IMG submission 89693) | Host-associated microbial communities from peat moss isolated from Minnesota, USA - S1T2_Fb - Sphagnum magellanicum MG | ecosystem: Host-associated > Plants > Peat moss > Unclassified...
CAAAAAAAAGTCAGAGGAGAGTTTTGTTGCAGAGAAAATAAAGAAGCAGGGGGGGGGGGGGGGGGGGGGGGGGGGGGGGGGGGGGTTTGGGGGGGGGTGTATTTCATACTATGGAACAGGCTAGGCAATTCTAGCTGGAATGGTAGAGCTTGTTCCGCCTCAATATGCAATGAGACCTTCTCACAATAAAAGCCATTCCGGAAGGAATCAACCAGCAATGACAGGTCTAGCAGCACTTGTTCTACAACAGAAACCACCAGCAGAAATTTTCTAGTGTATCTGGAGGGCACCTTATTGGGCAGAATTTCTCCTTGGCAAAGGGCAGGGCATCATTTATTTATTTATTTATTTATTATTTTTAATTTGCCCTAAAGTTTGTCCTTGGCCTTTCATTGTTGGTAGCTTCTCTTTGTCTTCGTCTAGCTTGACCATCTCTTTCAACAACCTCACTATCTTTGTTAAGCTTGACCTTTTTTTCTAGCATTGAACTTTTCTTTCAACATTTTCATCATTATTTCTAGCGGGCTTGTTTTTATTTCATGAAAGCTTCTAGAATCTATCTATACATTCTTTTGTAGTTTTGTTGTTGTAGGTTGACATTGCAATGCACATTTTGTCAATTTCTTTGCTTTGCTTGGTGATGGAAGTGTCATATTCTTTTGGTGTTTTTTTAATTTGTTTTTCTTTTGATTGTCATCGTTGTTTGCAAATTGTGTTGTATCATAGCAATGGAAACAATGTTTATTTTCATTGCGGCTTTGTATTGAAACAACAGTTGTCATTGTCATTGTGTTTGTTTTTTTTATGACGACAAAATCATTTCATCCTTTTATTTCCTTTGCTTTTTTACTTATTCTAGTTGTTTGTTTTTATTTATGTGTGTATGTGGTGTTGCATCTCCTTGATTTCCATTGCTTTCTTTTGGTGTTGTCACTTTTTTTTGTTGCATTGTCTTTTTTTACATGTCAATATAACTATCATTGTTGTCATTCTATTTTTATTATTTCTTTCCTAGTGATTGAAATCTTTTGTCTTTTTGCTACAAGCAAATTTATTATGTAGCAGATCATGTTGTATTTTCTTTTTTTAATTTTTGGTGCTAGCAACATTAATGTTTCAATGTGTTAAAATTTGAAAAAAAATTACATCATTAAACAATTTTTTGCTTTTTCAACAAAATATTCCTATCTTTTTTTTTGTTTGTGTTGTTACAATACTTTTGCTTTTGCTTTTTTTCTTTTTAATGGCATTGTGCTCTTGTTTGTTTTGTGCATATGTGCTTCTCATTTTTTTTCTTTTTGGTTCTGCATTATTATGTTCATCCATTTTTTAATATCTTATGATATGCCAATTTTGGTGCAACTTTCAATGTTCCTATTGTGACAAAAAACTAGGGCACACAATAATCAAAACGAAAAACACATGTATTAAATGGTAGAGCCACTCTCAGAATTACCCACTAGCTTGAGCTTGTGGTCACTTAACTCAAAGCCAGTGGCCACCTAAATTCTTGCTTTCACCAACAAAGAAAAATTTGAGGTCTCTTAGGGGTCAAATTTCTTTGATATTTCTATCTTGAGCCCAGTGGCCTTCCTTTTCTTCTCAATTTCTTTAAACCACATAAACCCAAAACAACATTAAACTTCCACAAGAACCCAAGTCCCATATTACATTTTGTAACATAGACCCCTGAGTTCAAATAGATTGCATAAACCAGTACTCATGACACCACCCTTCAAATTGACAACACATTGAAAAAAAAAAACAACACACTTCAACTCCCCACTAATTGCTTCACAAGTTTTACAAAGAACCACAACCCCCTTGTATGATCCACCTTGTAAAATTCGATGAAATGTGATTATTCTTTAGAGTTTCCACTAATTAGGGTGTTCTTTCATGATATGTAGATCAACAACATTCATAAACAAATTAACTCGACACACACACATTGAGAAGATTCCATACCACTTTTAAGACCCCTAAGATCTTCATCATCCCCCTCGTCATCAACCTCCAAATCCACGTCCTAGACAAAAAAAATTGTCTTTTGAAGTACATTGGTGCAGCAGCTCTATCTGTACTTCTATTAGAGCCCAAAAATCTAACCTTCATTTTTAAAAAACCTTTCGAAAAAAAATCCATCCCCATTCCCCACTTATTTGCCTTGATGTTCTTCTTTTTTCAATTCCACAACAAGAGTTTTATTGGCTCACCATCGCTTGGTAGCTCCCTTGTTTTACATTCAGCCGGTGTCCAATAATATCCATTCCAATTCATTTATCCCAAATAAAAGAAAATGACATAAAAACATCAAAACCATAAACACTAGCGGATCTCCATCACTCCTTTTCCTTGTCTCCATTGTCGTTATGTGTACACACCCCTAATCGAAAACAAGAGAAAACATTCTTCCTTGAGACCCTAAAACTTATTCCTATTCACATCCAAACCTTAAAGTTAAAAATTTGTTACACATGTGACACCTCTTTTGATTTATTTGTGTCTACACATATCTCAAAATGATTGGACTTAGTTGAACACTTGCAAATCACGCCTAACATATTCCCATTGTTTGCCATCAACCCCTTTTATGATGCAGACTCAACTGCCATCATTAAATTCTCTGTAGCCCTTCTCGTCCTTATATTTCATAAAAGCATACAGACCTTCCTAATTAGCAAGTAATGCCCTTCTTTTTCCTAGGTTTTTCATCTTTACCATGGTTTTTCCTTCCTCAAATCCTACAAACTTTTGTTTGTTTTTTCACGCAGGATAGCTTCTACGTTGCCTCTTATGTGCTTGGTCCACATTTTCTAGCATAGATGAATGTATATTGGAAATGAGTTTGAACTTCTCCACCATTAGCTACGTCATTTCCTCCAAGGTGAGTTCTTCTTCTTCCACATTAGTGAATGCAGCAAGGTTATTGTCACATGTGAGCCTTGAGGTTCTTCCAATCAACACCATGAAAGGAAAGAATTTGGTGTTGGCCTAAACACCACTTTTATAGCCAAACAAAATTCGAGGTAATTGGAAATCCCAATTATCCAAATTAATAAATGACACAACAAATAATCCATTCTTCAAGGTTTTAATCATCCTTTCCACCATCCTATTACATTGAGGCCATTGTGGAGCTGTGAATTAATGAGTAATCCCATATTTTTTACACATTAGGTCAAATTCAACCATCCACTCACCTCCATTATCAATGAGAATGAACTTGGGCACACCAAATCTACATATGATTTCCTTTTCCAAAAATCTTGCGGCAATAGCAGCATCATGATCCCTGATGGGCCTTGCTTCACACCACTTTGAATAGTTGTCAATGGCAACCAAAACACACATGTTTCCATTTTTAGCTTCAAGCAAAGGCCTAGTAGTATCCAATGCCACCCTGTAAAATAGGTCATAGACAAGAATTTTTTCATCTCCTCAACACTTGACCTGATACTTCTTGAACTTTTGGCAAGCTAACAGCGTTGGCATTGTCCCACCACCATTCTCACAGTTTCAATTATGCCATGCTAGAAAAAAAATTCTTAACCTTAGCCAGTGTTCTTCCTTTGCTAAAGTGCCCAATTTCCTCATGTATGTCTTTAACTAACACCTTTCTTTCTTTGGGCTTTGGCACCACCAGATTCTTGAAGAACAATGTATCTTTTCTCCAATGGTAATTAAATAGTCTTTTTTTGGTTCGATCAACCTCAATAACATCATCTAACACTTGGTCCTAAGTGCTTCGAAACAACAAGGTCATGCAAGCTTCATCCTTCCATATGTCCATATATTAGCTTATTTAGTCTATTTCAATGTCCTCTTCACTACTACTCACATCAATGGGGTTTATTTCTACATCCACCATTGCTCGGGCCTCGCAAATCAATCCCCAATAATTAGTTTTGGTGCTAAAATCCTATTCGCCTTTTTTTTGGAATAGGTACCTCAGCTAAAAGATTATAATTCTCTTCTGCAAATTCCCCAGATTCATTAATTTATTCTTGTTCTTCCCTCTACATCAATTCAACACCAACATCCTGGGAGATAGTAAGGATATGTGGACTCAAATTGGTGGATTTTTATACTTGTGCCACACTAACATTTTTCTTCTCTTTTCGTATCTCCACCCCAAAATCTTCATCCTCATCATGTGAACCAACTAGATTGCGACTCAAAGCATCAGTATCTGCATGCTTAGCTCCTGCCTTATGGACAATTTTGAAATTGAAGTCTTGGAACATGGATATCCACCTACCTCTCCTGCCAAATGGATCACATACTACTGCAAGCCATTCTAATGGCTTGTGGTCAATCTTGACAACACCTGAAATAAATACTGCTAGAAATGCATTATCCCCCATATTAAAGCATAGCACTCGCCTTCCATAGGATGGAACTTCCTTTGTGAAGGTGTGAGACCTTTATTTGCATATGTTATAACACATTCATGTTTATTTTGCTTCTAGGATAAAACCAACCCTACCCCTTTTATAGACCAATCTACATCAACTATGAAGGGCCTTTCAAAGTCAGGTCTTACAAGGATGGGTGCCTCAATCAACATGAGCTTGAATGTGTCAAAATCTTCCTGATAGGTAGAGGTCCAAAGGAAACTTTGATCCTTCTTGGTCAAATCAAAAAGTGGCACAACAATTTTAGCATATCCACATACAAAATTCCTATAATATCCTATCAAACCCGAAAAGGCCCGCATATTAGTTATAATCCTAGGTATTGGAAAATCCTTAACAACATGTACCTTCTTTGGATCAGGATATGAGCCCTATTTGGTCACAACATGTCCAAGAAATATAATTTGTTGTGCACCAAAAGAACATTTCCCAAGGTTTAGCTTCAAATTCACCTCTCGCAATCGTGTAAAAACAACCTTCATGTGTGTAAGGTGTTCTTCCCATGTTTGGTCGCGTATATTGACATCGTCCCACAAGACCTTCAAGAATTGGTCTGTCTAATCCTTAAACATTTATACCATGGTTTTGGAGAACGTCCCTATTGCATGATCTAGTCCAAACAACATCACATTCTAGTCATAAAGACCAAACTTCGTGATTATAGTTATCTTTTCAATGTCATTTGGCGACATTTTGATCTGCCAAAAGCTAGGTCGTAAATCTAACGCACTAAACCATTGGTTGCTTCCCATATAAGAGAAAACATCATCAATTAAAGGCATTAGAAATGAATCCCTTTTGGTCTACATGTTCAACAACTTGTAATCACCACAAAACTGCTTGTTGCCATCCTTCTTAATAGGTAGATTAACCCTACAAGCATATTTAGAGTCACTATTTTTCATCTTACCAAACTTGATCAAAGCTTGAATCTGTTTGTTCATTTCATTTTCTTCCTAATAAAATAGCCTCCTAGTTGTGGTGCAAAATGAGGGAAAGCTTTGTGTATCAATTGCATGTTCCCCTATTGTGTAGTACCCCAACTCCCCTTTGTGCCAAGTAAAGACCATAGTCCTCCAACCTGGTTTTCACTAAAGGCCTCGTCAAACTTTATCCTACTTTGTATTTCATCCCACCTTTCATCTCTAGATGGAACACCATGTTGCATGTTTTCATGATTCAGATGCACTAGATTAAACATAGGCACATTAACAGAACATCCATTGAGATTTTTTTATTCTTCAGCAATTGCCCACAATCAACATAATCATCTCCTTTTATTATATACTCCTCCAACAACCTGCAATGCTGATATTGTAAGATCAAATTCGTAATTTGATTAATGGATTCTTGTTGAAGAAGATGGTTTAGCCCCTAGTCCTTTAAATCATCTTCAGGTGTTGAATCATTTTCATGCATGACCAAGCTTACCTGAGCATCTTCCTCATCAACTTCACTCCCAAATTCAGTTATGTTGTCATTAAATGATCCTTCATCATTAAGATGGTTTGGGCCTGAAAAGCATTCACCTTTCCAAGACAAACATTTTTCAAGTAGGTCCTCCATTTGGAGTTGCTAGAACATCTTGTCAAGACTCTTAATATGCTCCAATGAAGAGGTAGGTTGTGTCTCCCAATACCGTACAATATTCACAACATTCAAAGGTAGCATTTCCACATCAGTCCCAAGTCCATGCCTAACCTATATGGTGTTTTTTTTCTACATTAATTACTGCCCCAATCTTCACGAAGAAGTCTAAACCTAGCAAGAGGTCATATGTGTCTATATCCACCACCAAAAACACCATATAGCAAACCACATTGTTGACACGCACATGTATGTCATCTAGCTCCCCAAAGGAGTGGTAACAGTTCTAGATGCCGTCTTGTATGTCTCATGACCTGAGTATGCATGAAACCAAGCTCTCATATTATACTAACTACCATTATTAACATCAACGCACCAATATCCACAAGTCCTTCAATCACCCCATTGTTGACTTCTACAAGCAAGTGCATGATTATCCTTCGGCAAGTTTTGTTCACAAAAATCCTTTTGACAACAGGGGTATTGTTGATAGGTGCAACCTGATTCATACCAATCTCTTCATCTTTCTTTCTTTTAACCAATTTAACCAATCCTTCAAGATATTCCAATTCTTTAGGGACCTTCATGATTTTCTCCACGGAGGTTAGAGAAATCTAACCCTTCATGAAATGTAGAAGAATTTTTGATCTTATTCTAGAATCAAGCACTGTTTCCTTGGTTTTATCTCCTGCCTCAGCACCTTTAACTTGTTGGGCAATCTCTTTTGCTTCATTAGCCTGCATTGGAAGCCTTCTCTTGGGAATCTTGTTTCCAGATGACAAATGGTGATTATCACCACAAATCATGTTCAGTTATGTCAGTGTGGTTTTTTCATCATTGACCAACACCTCAAGGTAGTTGGCAGTGGAATTAGAAGGTTTGGTGTCTTTCTTCTTCCAACAATGATCTTCTGAGTGTCCTGAGTCATTACAGAATGAACACCTTATGCCACAGTTTTCAGCCCTATGCCTTCCACCACATTTGGGCCACATATCATTGTGCTTTGGACAAGCCACTGTAGTGTGGTCATCAGCTTGGCATAATTGACACCTAAATGTACTCCCAGAAAAACTAGCATTAGTTCCATTCCTACTACAAGATTCCCTAAAAAAATGTATCAAGGTTTCATTCAACACTAACAACTGCTTATTTGTAGATGATTCTCTAGTTGCGTCCTCATCCTTCTCTTCCCTAAGGGGATCATATGGTGTTTCCCCCAGGTCTCTTGACACCTTCTCAATCTCTATTGTTGCAATCACCATTTCCTCAATGTTTGTGGAGCTCCTTACCACATAGAGTCTTTTAAGTTCTAGCCTTAGTTGAGCTAGAAACCTTCTCTTCTGCTCAGCATCTCCGATTTTCCCTCTCTAAATTTTTTATCCAACCTCTCAAAATACTTTTCAACCTGCTCTTTGGGTTCTTGTTTGATTGTATCAAGTTTGACACGAATTTCATCTATGTCAACATTACCAAATTTTTGAACAATTGCAGTCCTTAGAACAGTTTAATCTATTAGTGGTAGTTTAAGTTTCTTGAACCATTCTTTAGCTCGGCCACACAAGTCCAATTTGGTTATTTTAAACAACCTGTCGTCATTGAGATCTTTGATTTCAGTTGCCATAGTTAAACGTTCGGCCCAATCATTCACATCTTCATGGTCCTTACCCCAAAACAACTCTTCCATACCTTCAGGACTAGGTATTGTGATCCGTTGGATTCAGGTCAAATGGTGAAAATTGCTAGGACCGATTAGCTAAAGAGAATCTCTACAAGTGTAGAAATTTTCATGATCCCAAGCCTTATTAGTCCATTCCCCCCCTTAGGTTTACTTAGTACATAGAGTGTTCCTTCTCTCTATGTTGTCATTACAGGATTGAAGGATAAGGGTTTAGGTATGGTATATGTGCTTGAAATCTTGTTCATGTCGCCACATCAAGCAATCATACCCCTGCTTCATCCAATGTACAAGTACTGAGTGTTAACAAGGGAAAAACACTACATAACAAATCTATTCCCACATTTAGCCTTCATCCAAGTTGCCACTTTCATGAATAATTCAGAGTCACTTTGACAACCAAGTCTCAACTTTTAAGAATTCAAGGACAAAGTCCAACTAAGGTTACGAATGCAAATCAACTAATTGAATAACTACAAATCCCGCACTATGCTCTTGGGACAATATTATTTTATTAAAGGATATGATTCCCATTGGGTTTCTAAAATTCATTACTTTTTCCTAAACAGATATTAAATTTTGTCCTACATTTCTTTATTCAAAGAATTCATGTTGCATTCCTTCAACTATTGGAACAAGATCTTGAAAAAATTTGACAAAGGTGAGAAAGTTTGCTCATCTAAACTATTTAGGTTCCATGATTGCTGAAATTCAACATTTTGCCAAAGCTTTCGCCACACCAATCATGATGATATACTTGATGCCTCAATTATGAGAATCTTGTCATTTGTTTGGAACAAAATTTCAATTCCGGGTATGAAAAATCTGGTCAAGTGATTAGGAGATTTCACAGAATGAAGTATCCAGATATCTCCAACCTTAGGAATTTCTTTGGTTTTATCTAACACAATGTGTGTAGATTTATGTGAGGTACGAGGTGAAATGGAACTGTTGCTACAATTTTACACTTGTGCACTAGCCATTTGTTCCATCATGTGCTTTCACCCACACTTTCACCTTAGACACACACCCATTATGTGTGATTTTGATGACATTAACTTGTGCTTCTGTAGGGTTGAATCCCACCACAGTCACCACCCCAAATCCAACCAACCTTAAACCATTGATCCAACTTGAGGAAATGGTTGATTGGAAGGGTTATTAAAACTCCTAATTATTTGCTAATCTTGGATTGTTTGAAAATTAATAACAAATTGGTCATAATCAAAATTGGACATGGCTTTTTGAGGCATAAAACCTGTCACCACACATAATGTTGACCCCAATTCATAGATTGTGTACCTAAGTCAACCTGTTCTGATACCAAAAACTAGGGCACACATAATCAAAACAAGGAACATATATTAAATGGTAGAGCCATTCTCAAAATTACCCACTAGCTTGAGCCTATGGCCACCTAAATCAAAGTTAGTGGCCACTTAAATTCTTGCCTTCACCAACAAAGAAAGGCTTGAGGTCTTTAAAGGGTTGAAGTTCTTTGATCTCTCTCTTTTGAGCCCAATGGCCTTCCTTTTCTTCTCAATTTCTTTAGACCACATAAACCCAAAACAACATTAAATTTCCATAAGAACCCAAGTCCCATATTACACTTTGTAACATAAACCCTTGAGTTCAAATAGATTGCATAAACCGGTACTCATGACACCACCCTTCACATTGATAACACATAAAAAAAGAAAACAACACACTTCAACCCCCCATTGATTGCTTCACAAGTTTTACAAAGAACCACAGCCCCCCTTATATGATCCACCTTGTAAAATTTGACAGAATGTGATTATTCTTTGAACTTTTTAATAATTAGGGTGCTCTTTCATGATATGTAGATCAACAACATTCACACACAAATCAACCTAACGCACACACATTGAGAAGATTCCAAACCACTTTTGAGACCCCTAAGATCTTCATCATCCCCCTTGTCATCAACCTCCAAATCCACCTCCTAGACTAACATTCTATTTCTTGAAGTACATTGTGCAACAGATATTTATGTACTTCTATTAGAGCCCAAAAATATAGCCTTCCTTTCCTAAAAGCCTTTTGAAAAAAATTCATCCCCATTCCCCACTTATCTACCTTGTTGTTTTTCTTTTTTCAACTCCACAACATAAGTTCTAGTAGCTCCCCATCGCTTGGCAGCTCCCTTGCCTCACATTCAACCAGTGTCCAGTAATATCCATTCCAATTCACTCATCCCAAATTTTTAAAAATGACATAAAAACATTAAAGCCATAAACACCACTACATTTCCATCACTCCTTTTCCTTGTTTCCATTCTCGTTATGCGTTAACACCCCCAACCGAAAACAAGAAAAAATGTTCTTCCTTGAAATTCTAAAACTTCTTCATATTCACATCCAAACCCTAAAGTTAAAATTTTGTTACACTACAATAACCTTCATGCCTTTGCATTAAGGTTTTTCATTATTCTCTTGTTTTTTTTTTTTTTTTTTATTTTTTTTTTTTTTTTTTTTTTCCTTTTCTATATCTTTTCAAAGATGTTTTTTTTTTATTTTTTTTTTCCCATTAATTGATAATTGAGGTTATTGTTTGGTTTATCAAACTTCATTTTAATA
>Ga0116227_10016993_pt1 | contig 10277 bp, 9 predicted proteins | sample S1TSphgellanicum_FD_89693 | JGI IMG/M metagenome (GOLD analysis project Ga0116227, IMG submission 89693) | Host-associated microbial communities from peat moss isolated from Minnesota, USA - S1T2_Fb - Sphagnum magellanicum MG | ecosystem: Host-associated > Plants > Peat moss > Unclassified...
GGGTATCAATTATCCTGGGCAGTGACATTGGTTGCTCTTGATTTATCATGTCCCTGATGATACTGTCTCTATCCCTTTTTGTCCATTCTCAATTAATCTTTCTTATTGCACTGACTAATTACGAAATGAACTAATAAAAGGCTGAAACCCTTGCCGTAAAAATGATGAAACCAATATTAGCCGGAAAGCACAATAAAAGTTGCCAAGTGAACGAACAATCCAACATGAGATGATCAGCGTGAAAGTAGTTTTGATGGATGGGTGTTGTATCATGCTGAGTCCAATATTTGAACGGTTTGCCGAAGCATCGCCAATCACAGTAATGCTAAGAGGATGTTTTAAAAGTCCTTTAGCATAGTATTTCTCGCCAAGCTTAGTAGTGGATGGGATCAGTGTTGACAATTGTGCCATCTAGATGAAAGAGAATTGCTGCCAGCATGGTTTTTTGGTAAGATGTGAATAATTGTTAGATTGACTTACACCGTTTACATTGTTTTCTGTCCACTCGGTAAGCAAATGCCAGCTGCTCCAAAATTGTTGCGTGTCGATAAGCTCACAGTGCAGATTTACAACTCTGAAGCTCAAATGGCTGAGGACGCTGCAAAAACTGTCCACAAGTATTTACAGAACCTTCTCCAGCAACAACAAACCGTAGCCGTGCTTTTAGCTACAGGAAACTCCCAAATCCAATTTCTAGATGCTTTAATCGCATTGGCTGGTGTAGAGTGGTCGCGGATTATTTTCTTCCATCTAGATGAGTATTTGGGTATTACTAGTGATCATGCTGCTAGTTTTCGCCGCTATCTGCGCGAGCGTGTACAACAGCAGCTTTATCCACAGCAGTTTTACTATATCGAAGGTGATGCATTACAACCTTTAGCTGAATGCGATCGCTACTCTCAATTACTGCAATCTCAACCCATTGATCTTTGTTGCCTCGGTGTGGGGGAAAATGGACATCTAGCCTTTAATGATCCTGCAGTAGCAGATTTTCAAGATCCACACATTGTAAAACTGGTGAAACTAGATCAGGTGAATCGTCAGCAACAAATGAATACGGGTCATTTTCCTCATCTAGAAACAGTTCCCTATTACGCCTTTACCGTGACCATTCCCTTGATTTGTTCAGCTAGAAAAATCATCTGTCTGGCACCAGAAATACGTAAAGCTCAGATTGTCAAGCAGATGCTACATGGAGATATTAATCCAAATTGTCCCGCTTCGATTTTGCGTCAACAATCCCAGGCAACCTTATTTTTAGATGTAAAATCTGCCAGTTTTTTGGCTTAAATCTCTGCCAATCTATTTTTGTATTCTTATTATACCTCCCTTGAAGCTTGACACTAGATAAGCAAGCTTCAAGATGGCAACAATCTTCACATTGCAATTCTTGCCCAGGGTTGGCACAGCCACAGGGAGGATTGAGAAAACATTCAGTCGGATGTTGCGGTATCCAAAATTTTCTGAAAATAAAATATGCAGTTGCTTCCTGGAAGCAACAAATTAAATCTCCAAGCATATAAAACTAATCAAAGTTGCGCCGATCTATCAGGAGCAAGGGTCGGAATAATTTTTGATTTTGGATTAGTTTTTCCATCTAAAATCAACCGACATCTGCTACAGATCCCACTATGAAACAATTAGGAAATAATCACTTCATCCAGAAGGTATATTCTCCCTTCCTCAACAAAAAGTAGATAGGAGGAGTTGGGAGAAGAGAAGGAAACTATTAGGGGACTCATATTAAGGAGAGGGAAAGCCAGTGAAGGTGGAGAATAGATCAATCCCTCTTCTAATCCAAAATCTAAAATTCTTCTCCTCTCCACCCAAACCTCGCGGAAAGTCCCAAGGGTGGGAACCAGGTAAACCCCGTGTTCGTAGAATCAGATAACCTATTTTTTAAAAAACTGCTCCTAGAGAGCCGATCAAGTAGAGAGTATTGACAAATTCACTAGACTATGAGGCAGGGAAAAGTGTGAGTCTTAGGTGTAATTTACAATATAAACTTAAGTGATACTTCTGTAAGTATTGACACATTTATTGACGTATTTTACACTAATTTGTCCATCACATAAATTATATCTTTTGTCAACTACTTTTACTCGACCGATGCTCTAGACCACGGAAAGAACAACAAGAATCTGCTTAATCTCAAATATCTTTATCCTTGAAGCTTGGATTTTGTGAACATCAGCATAGCTGGGTCATTTCCTGCTGCTTAGTCTAAACTCCAGTAAATAAATATACATAAATAATTGCCCAAAACTTGTTGGCTAAATGGTACAAATGTACTAAAATGCTATAAAAATTATATAGAAAGACAATGACACAAGTCCAAGACAGCCAGAGAAATCCCAGCGCAATAGTGCCACTGCATCTGCAGGAGACAAAAATCATCGGTGAGTGGGAGCGCTTAGTCATCCAAGCGCAACGAATCAACCAAATGGCCGGAGAACTAGAGTTAGCAATGCTGGAATTGAAAGCTATAGCTAGTAGATTTAACAGTCAAAGACTTTACTTTCTCACCAATGGCCACCAGTGTAAAAATATTTGCCAGTACTTCGCTGTTAGTGTTCCCTGGATTAGGCAAAAGCCAGACAATTCATTGATCTTGACGATGCGAAAAGTTGATTTATTTAGGGCAGAAAGAGAGGCAAAACTGCTAGCTCAGGAACTGCGGCAGCAGGCGAAGAAAAAATTAGCACTACACAAGCGTAGGCGTGTCAAAAAAAATCGTCTACTCCCAAGGACTCTAATTAACAAATCTTAAAATCAGTGCCGACGAGGCAGGGGGCAAGGGTAGGTATTTACGTTTTGAAGAAATAATTGAGAACATTCTCAATTACTGAATGTAGTTTTAAGGTTTGAGACTATGATTTTGGTTCTAAAACCCAAAAACTTGATTTAATTTGAAAAACCTACCCTTGAAAGCCTCCCATAAACGCATAGCTAGGAACTAACCATAGCGATCGCTCCGAGCTAGTGGGGGCAAACTTCAGCTAGTAGGAATCAATGGCCAATTCTTGATACACTCCTGAATAAACCTTTGGGGAATTTTCAAATTGTCTCCCCAGTGTTGATGAATATATGAAGCGTGAAGATGGAACAACCTCCACCCCTCAAATCCCAAACTTTCCTCAGAATCGTAGCGATAGGTTGTAAACAAAGGCTGATGGGGATGGGAAGTTAATTGAGAACGGTGGAATTCATGTCCACAGATGTTTGTCCCCGCATCAACTAGCAAATTATCTTGTAAAGCCACTGCCCGACGATAACCTAAAATTAAACTTCCTACCATTTTGGCAGATGTAGGTAAAACTCCTACCATCGACCAAGATTTACTGTCAAAGTCAATGATTTCCTCACATAGATACATCAATCCTCCACACTCAGCTATTGTAGGCATACCTTGAAGAATCGCACTTTTGACTGCTGCTCGTATCTGAACATTCGCTGCTAATTGTGAGGCAAAAACTTCTGGAAACCCGCCACCAAAAAACATCCCCTGGATGTTTTTTGGCAATTCAAAATCTGCTAAAGGACTCCAGAAGATTAATTCAGCCCCTAATTGTTGTAGTAAATCTAGATTATCTTGGTAGTAGAAATTAAAAGCGCGATCGCGAGCAATGGCAATCCTAATTTTAGTTTGGGGATTTTGGGTTCGGACATTTGTCACAGGTGGTGTGATGTTAGCTGTTGACTCCAGCAGTGGTAACAACTTTTCCCAGTTGAAGCAACTATCACCTATATTTGCTAAGTGATGAATCAGAGTATCTAATTCGGGGAGTTCATCTGTGGGGACTAAACCGAGATGGCGATCGCGCATCGTAATCTGCTCTTGTCGGCGGAGAATACCTAGAATAGGTAACTCTAGGGGAGCTAAGGCATCTTGGAGTAGGGAGAGATGGCGATCGCTACCAACCCGATTTAATACTACCCCAACCATTTTCACTCTGGAATCAAAACTGCCATAACCGTGAGCGATAGCTGCTACTGAACCAGATAATCGACTGCAATCAATTACTAAGATTGTAGGAATATCCAGCAATCTGGCAATGTGTGCTGTACTAGCAAAGTTATTAGTACCAACACCATCAAACAATCCCATTACCCCTTCTACCAAGACATATTCACTTCCCTGGCTATGATGGGTAAAACATTGCTGTACGTAGGTTTCTGAAGTGAGTACAGGGTCTAAATTTCGACAAGGACGACCCGTTACATACTGATGGAACATTGGATCAATATAATCCGGTCCTACCTTGAAAGACTGTACCACTGCACCACGACGACATAAAGATGCTAAAAGGGAGAGTGTGACTGTTGTCTTGCCTACCCCGCTACGTTCTCCAGCAATAATTATCGACATTACTCGTTTCTCATTCAATTAATACACTTAGATATTTAGTAAACTGCACGGTAAATAAATAGACTAGATAAAACCGCTTTTAACCTTTATTTTAAAATAAAATGAGTTAGGAAAAAGGGATATATCAAAAGGTATATTGACAAAAATAAATAAGTAAGTAAGGGTGGATTAAGTTTGTTCAATCTAAAATTAGCTAGTTTGAGTTTGATTATCGGGTCCGGATTACCTCTTCCCCTGACGGGGACGGAAATAGGGAAAGCTGATCAAAATGTACATACTTACTTCTAACTGAGCACGAGCGGGTATTCAAATCGCATGACAAAGAATCCTCCTACCTGACGAGTGCTATGCCTTTGAAAACCAAAATTTTCATAAATAGAAACAAGTTTTAAGCGTTCAGCATCACAATCCAACCGTAAATATCGGAAGCCTTGAGACTTTGCTTTGTCCACTGCCCATTGCAAAAGGTAATTACTTGCAACACCACCAGAATAGGCACGTCTAACGGCAAGTTTATGAATAAAAGCTGACTCACCTTTGGGTACGTCAGGCCAAAACAATTCATCCTCAAGTTGGTACTTGATAGTCCCCACAGCCTGTTCTCCATCCCACGCCAGATAAAAAAATCCAGCTTCCATATCTGGTTGAAGTGAATGTGGCATTACCTCGTCCGGCTGCCAAAGACTCATTTGGTGTGCATCCATCCAAGATATCGCTTCCAAGAGAATCTTAGAAACCAGAACACCTTGTGTTGGTTGAGCCTGTTTCACAGAAAAACTCATTATGAGCTAGCTATTATACTAATATTGACACATCTGAAATCTAAAAATCGCCCGACTCGCACTCTCGTTTAGTCACATAGTGGCGATAGCGAAACATCGCTTCTAATTGCAGTTGTACTAACCAGCCGCTGATGAACTCTGTTACATCTCCCCCTGGCATAGCAAAGGAGATCGCATCAGTTAATCTAGTTTTACCATTTTCCGGCGTAAATTCATGGCGATGTATCCAAGATTCAAAGGGTCCGGATATTTGTTCATCAACAAACAGACGATATTTTTCGTATTTCGTGTGACGCGCTAACCAAGTTAAGGGGAGTATTCCCAGAAAAAGTCGAAATTCCGTGATTGCACCCTCTTCTAGTCCTCCCTGCCGCCGGACTGCCTGGAGTGGTTGCCAGGGTGGAGTTAGAAGTTGCAAAATATCAGGTCTTTCGTGAAATTGCCAAACTACTTCTATTGGTGCATTAATGATTGAGGAATGTTTAAAGTTTAACATAAGAGAGAGCTACTTAGGAATTAGCCTTCATATTCAGTATCGATTTCGATATCTAGGGTGTCTTCATCAACCCGCAAATACAAAATATTTGGGCGACAGCAAACTTGACAATCTTCTACATAAGATTGTTGCATACCCGCACTCAAATCAACAAATGTCGTGTTTGGTTCGCCACAATAGGCGCAGTAATACTCAGATGTGGTTTGCATTAATTTGTTGGGGATGGTGGGAAATAACTCTCGGCTTCTGCCAAATGCTTTAGTAGTGTAGTCTGGGGGACAGATGCTTGCAAGTGGCTCCAAGGTAGTACTTGGTCCTTTGACCAATTAGCGTGAACATAGAAATCTAGGTCAGGAATTGTCCCTTTGAGTTGTTTGAAAGCACGTTTATAGCTACCCAGGGAGTCACCAAAATTTCGACTGAGTTCTAGTAGATGGGATAGTCGGCGATCGCCCCTAGATAATAAAGCCTGAATTATTGACCAGTTATAGCTTTCGGGACGAAATTCTATACCCCGATGTGTTAACTGTTTTTGCAGAAACTGTAACCGTTTTTGGGCTTCAGGGTTTACCCCCAACCACTGAAAGGGCGTATGTGCTTTAGGTACAAAAGTACTACAGCCTAGGGTAAGGCGTAATCCGGGGGCAGACTTTTTGATTTCAGCCATCATGGTCACCGTTGCGGCTAAATCTGCCATTTCCTCCCCAGGAATCCCCACCATGCCGTAGAGTTTTAAATTGGTTAAGCCTCCAGCTTTAGCATTAATGGCTGCTTGAATAATTTCTTGCTGGTCTAGTTTTTTATTAATTATTTGTCGTAATTTAGGAGAACCACTTTCAACGGCTATCGTCAGCGATCGCGTGTCTCTTTGGGCTAAGGTTTTAGCAAGTTGGACTGTGACTGTATTGGTTCGGACGGAGGCAATACTCAGCCGGATGTGCTCATACTTGGGCTGAGAAATATAATCTAGTAACTCTGTAAACTCCGGATGTTGGGTGACTGAAGCCCCCAATAATCCTAGCCGATTGGTAAATTGTAAACCCTTCTCAATAGCCGGAATCAAGGCACCTTCTAGACTAGCTGTTCTAAAGGGTAAAGTCAGATAACTCGCTAAACAAAAGCGGCACATTTCTGGGCAACTTCTGACTACTTCCACCATGTAAATATTTTCCCAAGCAGCTTTTGGGGTGACAACAGTAGAGGTGGAAAGTGTATTTCCTCGGTAGGTTTGCTTTTGGACCACTGGGGGAATTTCTGACACCATAGGTTCAATTGACTTGACCTCTCCATCTTGGGTTTGATATTCCACTACATACAAACTAGGAATATATACTCCTGGTACTTGTGCTAGTACTGTTAATTGAGTATCCCTAGAAGCATTTCTGACCTCTTTATAAGCCTGAATAAAATTTCCTAGGAGATTTTCCCCGTCCCCTAGCAAAATCACATCAAAAAAATCGGCAAAGGGTTCAGGATTTGCTGTGAGTACTGGACCACCACCAAAAATTAGGGGATAATTTTTATGGCGGGAGTCAGATCTAATAGGAATACCGAGGGATGTCAACAGGTTAAAAATATTCACATAATCTAGTTCCCAAGACAGAGAAAAGCCGCATAATTCCGGCTGTTTGGGAAGCTGTTCGTGGGTGTCAGTAAATAAGCGACTCACATGGAGATCATCCCGCATAGCTAAAGTTGCCCACACAACCTGATAGCCAAGGCTAGTAATGCCGACGCTATACTCATTTGGAAAGGCAAAAATTACTGGGATAGCATCGGTTTTTGGTGTTGCTGGAGTGAATAAGTGGTTTTCTAAGTCAAATACAGATGATGTCACAGGTGTTTATTTATGCAGTATTATCTATAGTCGGGAACTGGCTTGATAGGTCAAGGTGTACGGATTTTCTTCAAAAATCAAAGATTATCTCTATACTTAATTTTAAGCCACAGAATTATCAAATTAAAACCTAAAGTCATGCTGTTAGCAAGAATAATTGGCAACGCTTGGAGAATTATGCCGTAGATTAACCAGAGGCAAAGACCACTCATAAAAGTAATCAGCATCACAAAGGAGACATCCTTAGCTGATTTTGTTTGCCAGGTTTTCCACATCTGGGGTAAAAAGGCGATCGTTGTTAGGGAGCCGGCAAATAGTCCCAGTATGTTAATCAAGTCCATTGTTATCTAGCATAAATAGATGAATCTTTTATAAAGTTTTAAAATAACAACATTATTATATCATATAGGAATCCAGTTTGATGGGCGATAAAGGATCTTTGTCGGCTTTTTAACTCTTAACAGGGGGAGAAGAAATATTAATAAATAACCCTTATAAACAAGTCATAGTAAGCTTATTCAGGCTTTTTATTAATTTCACCATAATAGATATAGAGAAAAAACATATTAAAAATAGTCTAAGCAAGATGATTATTAATCATATCAAAAAGCTGGAAAATTAAAATCTTTTCCCTCCTGAAAGAACTGCCCTGGAGCCATCTGCCTTAAAACCTCCGCGACGAAAAGATAACGGGAAAAGTCAGGTGAAAGAATACTGGTTTTACTTGCCCACATGACTCCCCTATTTATTTAACACCTGACACTGCCCATGATGCCGTAATAAGTGGTCACACAACACCAAAGCTACCATTGCGTCAACCATCGGCACTGCGCGGGGTAGTACACAGGGATCGTGTCGTCCTTTGGCAGCTAGTAGGGTTTCCTCCCCTTCTCGAGTTACGGTCTTTTGTTCCTTTCTAATAGTAGCTGTCGGCTTAAAGGCAACACGTAAAATAATATTTTCTCCGTTAGTAATTCCTCCCTGAATCCCCCCAGAACGGTTAGTAACAGTGCGAATTTTCCCCTGTTCATCAATATAAAATTCGTCGTTATGTTCAAATCCTGTCAATAAAGTCCCAGCAAAACCAGAACCAATTTCAAACCCTTTGCTAGCAGGCAGAGACATTACAGCTTTAGCTAGATCCGCTTCTAATTTATCAAACACAGGTTCCCCTAAACCTTTGGGGACATTCCGTACCACACATTCCACTACCCCACCGATGGAATCACCTTGTCTGCCAATTTGTTCAATCAGTTCGATCATGCGAGTAGCTGCTTCCGGGTCGGGGCAACGAACTATATTACTTTCCACCTGTTCCAAGGTAACAATGTTAGGGTCAACGACACCTGGTAAGTCTTTGATCTGCTTGACGTAAGCAATAATTTCCACGTTGGCTACCTGCCGGAGGATTTTTTTAGCGATCGCCCCTGCGGCTACCCTCCCTATGGTCTCACGGGCCGACGACCTACCCCCACCTTGCCAGTTTCTAATGCCGTACTTAGCATCGTACGTAGCATCTGCGTGGGATGGGCGATATTTTTGCGCCATCTCATCGTAGTCTTGGGGACGAGTATCTTGATTTTGTACCAAAATGGTAATGGGTGTCCCCAAAGTTTTGCCTTGAAACACCCCTGATAAAATTTCACAGGTATCAGCTTCCTTGCGGGGTGTAGTAATTTTACTCTGTCCTGGTCGTCTACGATCTAATTCTAGTTGAATTTCCGATGCCGAAATTTCCAGTTGTGGTGGACAACCATCAATGACAACACCTATACCTCCACCGTGAGACTCACCAAAGGTAGTGATGCGAAACAGATGCCCAAAAGTATTGCCCATGATGTTGAGGAGATAGAGTCTATTGCTAATTATTGTAGCTTCAGCTATTTCTGTAAACAGCGAATGCCTGTCACCGTGTTTTCTTAGTGACCAGTAAAGGATGTGTTGCGTGTGAAGCTTTAGTAAAAATGCCTTTTTTAGGCTTAATTTAACTTTATATACGTAGATTTAGCAATTAGTCTAACTTTATATAGGAATCCGGTTTGATTCGCAGAAATTGTTTACGTACCACGCAAGAAGCAAAAGGCATGCTCCAAGGGGATTACAAAGAATTCAGTATACTGAGTTCATTTCAAAAATCAAGTAGGATTCCTATAGGACTTACGCATTGACAGGAAATACCATATTAGGGGTGTTTGAAAGGATCGCTGCGATCGCACCATTAAATGCAACAGCTTTAAGGAGGGTGCGGTTTATGATTAGGGGCTAGTACACATCGGCGTAAGTTTAGATAGGGTTGTATAGCCGGTGAGATTGGTGTTGATACAGTCATTTGTACCCTACCTGAATTTACGCCTTGGAGTACTAGAATTTATTTAGGGACTTCCAACTAAAAAAATATCGAATTCCCAGCGGAGCAGAGGTAGTAACAGTCGTGTTGAGTCCATAAATTGGGATAATTTAATTTCTGGAAGTCCCTTATCTGAGTCAGGTTGTATATTTTTTTGGACAATAATTCTTTAAAACAGGTTTCAACTCTGGACAATAATTCTTTAAAAATAGATTAATGGCTGAAAGCCTAGAAAATGTGTAACCTATGTCCCTTAGATTTGTAGAATTAGACAATAATTCTTTAACAGTGACAAATAATTAGTTAGGGCTTGCTGAATAAGGATAAAATCTATTTGTGTTAAGGGGTTCAAACGTTTTTAGGGTCTGCTGAAAAAGTAGAAATAGTTGCAATGTAAGGATTGTAGACCAGAAATCTGTTGTTAGGTGCAAGAAAAGGAGCTAAGA
>Ga0116227_10016994_pt1 | contig 10277 bp, 10 predicted proteins | sample S1TSphgellanicum_FD_89693 | JGI IMG/M metagenome (GOLD analysis project Ga0116227, IMG submission 89693) | Host-associated microbial communities from peat moss isolated from Minnesota, USA - S1T2_Fb - Sphagnum magellanicum MG | ecosystem: Host-associated > Plants > Peat moss > Unclassified...
ATTTATAAAAATATTTTTTTTAAATTTTAAAAAAAATGGAAACTATAAAAGCTTTGCAAAAAAAAAATTAACCCCCCCCCCCCCCCCCCCCAAAGAAAAAGAAAAGAAGAAAGCTGGTTCTGCCCATTAGGGAAGGGAAGAAACTACACATCGGTATAGGATTTGGGCAAAAAAAATTCCAACTTTACCCAATGTGTGAGTGACATCTCAAGTATTATGTGTGCATATGATGAATGGACATGTTCCATAGAAGTTTATGCATCTAGATGATGAGAAGTTCTAGAACTTGTAAGGGAAGTTTTCGGTTTGAACCTACCATTAAGGGCGGAGTCATTATGTGATGAGTTGCATATTTTCCAATTCTGTATTGTAGACAAGGTCACAACCAAATTTGGCTATAGACGAGATATGAAAATGAAAAAAGTTGAAGGCTGTTTCTCATTGTTTTTTTTTCCCACAATTTTGTGCTGTTACTCTAGAGGTAATCATCCATAAGAATATTTAGCGAAATTTGGCAATATTCAAAATATGAAATAGTAGAAAAATCTCAAGCACTTTCATGTTTGGTCATTTTGGCAAAATATTTTTGTTCTATTTTTTGCAATTTTTCCTAAAAAACTCTTTGTGATGGAATGTTCTTTTATAAAAAAATCTCAAAATGGAAAAAACTCACCACAAAAATCACTGATCCCTCTATATTCTTACCTACCTCTTAGAACCTTTTAAAAAAAATGATTATTTGAATTTGGTTTCTTGAAATATGTTGAATTTCGGTTTTTTTTCATGAGAATCCTTTTCATTATTTAAAAAAAAAATTTAATGTAAAAGAAATGGAAATTCACCCCCAAGAAAATCATTATTGTCAACTCTTAAATGTCAAAAAAAATATAATGCCTTAAAAAAATGTCACAACCTTATCCTTAGAGCTCATGAACAAATACAATGAGTGCACTAACCAACTCCTTGATGGCATAGTTGATGGCACTCTCTTTTGATCAAATTCAGAATGAGGGACACAAGCCCATGCCAAGTTTTTGGTGTTGCCGAGGTTCTGGTAGAAGTGTCTTCAAGGCTAATACATATGTATGTATATTTCCACAGATTTGATAAGGTGCTGGAGAAGACCACCAATTTATACATTGGCATGCAGGTTACCACAACTGGGTTGCACATGAGGATCAATTTTAGAATTTACTGATACCAAAAATTGTAGCATATAAGGTGCACTTTACACTACAGGAAGGGCCTTGAACCATGAAAATTCTGAAAGCCCAATAAAAACACATCCAAAGGCTATCTTATCCCATGAAAATTCAGTAATATCTTATTTGTGTCAAGTGATAATAGACTATTTTGAGGTACTTCAACATATACTAACAAGGGGTGTGTCACATTGTGGCCTTGCCGTTTACATCAAAAAGTATCTTGGCAAAAGAAGAATTATGCGAAATTCAAATATTTCACCATGCAAACATATAATCTTCAAAAATCCCTCTAAAAGAAACCAAAATCCTTCAAGATATCATAACTCTATATTTAATCTCAAGTTTCAACACAAAGCCAAAATATCATATTTCGAAAATCCTCATACAAAAATAGACCTACTACCTAGGGGCCAAAATCCCTTAAGCTACTATAGTCTATAATGAATCTAAACACAATATCCTTGCCTTGGTAGGGAAGGCCAACAAAGCAAAAAAAATGGAGGAAAGTCAGCATTCCCTTCCACTCTTTCTCCTTCAAAACAACAGAATTAAATATCTTTTGACAACCAATTACCATTTTTTGGGCTCATGGTCTACCCAAATTTGTGGTAGACAATGAAACATTGTGCATTCCCTGCCATGTAGGAATCCATGTCAACTTTTCATCCATCTGTTTATCCTTGCAGCCCACTCTGTGAAGTAAACTGGTTACCATTGAGGCCTTCTCCTCCAATCAGGGAATTTAGAATTTCAAAGTTCAAGGGGTCTCAGTCTCTAGTGTAAAGGGAGCCTAAGTAGTGAAAGGGGAAGGATGGGTTGTTTCACTCGGACACTGTGGGAAAGAAGCAATATATTGTGCCCATTTTTTTTCAACTGCCAATAGAGAAGTACGTAAAGCACTGCCTGGATTTTTCCTTTGTATTTTCAGCTCTCCCTTACGTGCCTGAAGAAACCTGTTTTCAGCAAGCGGATCTTCTGCGGTGGAAGGTACCAGCCAGGCTGTACTGGGATCTTCTGACCAGTGGAAGGTACCAGCCAGCCTGTTACTATTTCTAAAAAGTGAAAAATCCCAGCTCTGCTTTACGTAGGAAAAGGACCCGAGTACAGGCCCTTCCATGATCGCTCAGCCTGTTCCCTCAGCGTACCGGCCTCGGGCACAGATCTCAAATCACGGAAGGGCCTGTACTCAGGCCCTTCTCCTATACAGAAATGAGCACCAAAAGTTTCAACCTCCCCCGCTTTTCTCCTCAGGTAGGGAAAGAACTTCCATCAATTTAAAACTTCACTCAATTTGAACTTCGAAACGGTCAAATGCAGTGGCGCGAGGACAAACAGGACAGTAGTAGGACAGTATGGCAGAACAGTCGCATTTGGGCTCTTCAAACTTGTTTAAGGTACTTTTTCTTCTAACTACATACTCCTTCTTCAACTAGGCTACCTGTTGAAACCTGAATTGTGTGTACAGTAAGTTGAGGGTCTCCACCCGTGTTGGTCGGGTATCTACTTTTGGCTGGGTATCAACCAGGGCATAAAACCAGGGTATTTGGGTGCCCTGATTGTTGAGCATGAGTTGATGAAAAAGTGCATGATACCCTACCTGGGCAGGCTTTTCATCTCCGATATGCATGTCATGCCCGTACCTCAAAGGGTGTTGTGTTTTGCAAAGTGCTAAGATGCACTAGTGGGGCAGATATCTACCATCACAAACTCGTACATGGCATCAAGGTTTAGGGTTATAAGTTACAAAGTTAGGTTAGACTTTTTGCTTTGAGGGTTGTTGATGTGAAAGATGTTGGTTTGTGGCTTCTTGCAATGATGATGGAGAGTGCAAGCAACATTGCAACGGAAAGGAGCGCTAGATTTTCCCTCATGATGGAGAATCCAAGCATCAATGCAACAAATAGGAGCGCCAAATTTGCCTTCAAGGCGTTTTACTTTTGATCAAAGGTGACTACTACATTGTTCCTTAGGTAAGTTCTAAGCTCTTTGCATTGGTTTTTTTTTTTGACTTAAAACCTAAGATAAATAGGTTATGTTGGGAGTTTGTGTTTTGATTTCAATGTTCTTCACTTCCATCCTTGACATTGGTGATTGCTTTACTATTTTGGTTTGCCAATTCATCGCAAAAGAGAACTTCTACATTGTTGAGCGTCTTCATTATTATACAAGAGCTTTTTCACCTTCAAGCTTTATCAATGCCAATTTCTACTATGCATTTTGTAGGGTTTAGTTTTCATTCTTGTTTTATAATGAATGTAGACAATCAAGATGTGTTTATGAATGGAGTGAAAGAGGATGGGGAGGGGGAGGGATTTCCTTTATTTGTGTCTGATTATGGTGTTGGCATTGGTGAAGCCTAGGGGTTTGGGAATGGTGGTGTGGGGCATGGATCTGAAGCAAGTCCTAATGAAGTTAATTATTGATAAAAAGCTCAATGAAAACGACTTGAAATTTTTTGAAGCTAAAGTTGTTATGTGATAGGAACAATTGTTTTTCCAACTTGAACTCAACCAAAAGTTCTAGAGCACATGGTAGAGATCAACAAGTACGTCGGGGTTCTTTAAACTTAACAACTTTAATGTTGTTGTGGATGTTGGCAAATCTCAAAGAATGAGATGCATTTTGTGCCACAATGTGCAATAAAAAAAGGTAGATTAAAGTTTTACCCAGAGTTGAAAAGGTTTGTTTATGTATAATAAAGACCATGGCACAATTTCCATGAGTTGTCATGTTGCTTTGGAACATTCTACAGTACTAAAGTTGTACCAAATGTGATGTTTTGGTGTTGTCACATAGTTTGATGTTCTTTAGACTACCAAGAAGAGGAAGAAACCATTTGCGATTTCCATTTTTGATTTTTTCAATAATGGAACCCCATACAAAAAAACAAACCTTGCTTAGGAATAGTTCCTTGAAGATCTTGTACTCTACATAACAAAGGGCTATCATCCATTGAGCTTTGTTGAAAACATCCAATTGAGGAGGCTTATCTTCGATTAGTGCAATTGGGTTGTGTTTTTTAATAGACGATAGTTCACCACCAAAATCATTCCAATGATGGTAAGTAAGACCATGGAAAGCTATATGCTTTTTGCTTTTGCTAAAGTAACCATGGTGACTACCACTTTTGATTTGTGGATGTTTCAAAGAGGCTTTAACAAGGTTTGCAATTGTTGTAAATTACATCAACAAATAGTAGGAAACATCTCATATTATAGTTGGAATCTTTGAAGTTCATGAAACATTAGGTGTTGCCATGGTTGTCTAATTGAAGTTCTAAAAAGTTCAAAGTGCTTCACATGGAGCCTTAAAGCAAAATGTGAAGCACCCTAATCATTTCAAAGCTCCATAGTAGGTCCAAAATGTGTGTGTATGATTTGTTATGGATTTTCAAAGTGTTTTAGATCTATTGTGTAGTTTGTAGTTTGTAGATTTTTGGGGTTTCTAGATTGCAATCTATTGGGTTTTCTAGATTGCAATCTATTGGGTTTTCTAAATTGCAAATTGTAAGGCTGATTTTTAGTTCATTTGTGTTGGTGTTTCCAATTTATATTGTTGGGTTTTCCAATGTTTAGATTGTTGCATATTTTGAGTTTCCAATTTGTAGATTATTGGGTGTGGGATTGGGTTTTTTAGTTAGTAGATTGTTGTGGTCACGGTTGGGGTTTCCAATTTGCATTATGTTTTTGAAGTTTGGTGACACAATTTCAATGCATGGCTACTTGAATGTTTTTATTTATAGTTCATATGTGCATAATATGCCAAAGTTTGAGAGTGCACCCTATGCCCACCAAATTGAGTTAAGGCTATAATTGAAGGTGAACAATAGTTTTTGGTGTGCCATCAACAACTCCAACTTGGATTACTTTGCCACCTTGGCATCAAGGGTGCATCATTAATCATTTAGTCACCTAGATTACAATTTTGGCGGCAACAAGGTTGCATCGTGTGGTTATTTAGGTTACAAATTTTGTAATTAGTATTCAATTGTTGAAAACATAAGATTTGGAAGTTGTGTTTAACAACTTCAGAGGACAAATTGTATATCATGAAATTTGTAAGTTGTGTGTGAGTAATTCATAAAACAACGTGTATTCTTTTCTTTTTTTGCTTGAAAACCATATCAATTATGGTCATATTTTTAAATTCACATGCTTGGGTTGAGGTCCCCCGAACATCATTAATTTTCATACATGTTACCCATGCCCATCTTATTAAAAAAATCCAATTTATGTTTATGCCCAAAGGGCTTCAATTTGTTAAAAATTTCTATAGCTTGGGCCCCCAGGGTATCACATGTGAATTTTTTAAGATACCTTGTCTGTTGGGTATGTCCAAAAGTAGATACCCAACCAACACTAGTCTCCAACCATAATCATATAGTGGCTTATACACAAAATTTAGGTTATGTATACTACTCAAATAATGTAAAACTTAGTTTTAGTTTGTATATTTGCCAAGGATGGAGTGCCTTCCAAAAAGGGCCAAAAATTTATTTTTGATTGGCCAACGATAATAATTGATAGAGCGTGACATTTAGTTTTTCACCTTGGGGGGGGATAATTAATTTGGTATATTGGAAATGGTAAATATTTTAATGGCCAAAATAGGGGGTCATCAATTTTGATGATTTAAAGAGAAATTGAATCCTTCAAAAAACAAAAAAAAAAAAAAAGTTTTGAATGCACCCATGAACTAATTCATATGAATCACACTATTACACTCTCATTATTTTTTGAATTCATTTACGACAAATTCAAATGTATAGTAAAGCATATTGTATTGAAAAACTTTACCAGCACTTCTATTGCAAAAGGAAAAACCTCACATGCCATTGGAAGCAAAGTTGAAGATCACCTCCAAAACCCAAAAAACAAATCTTTTAAAGGAAACTTGTTGACCTTCATTCCATTTGGGCAATTAAATATTTATGTTGTGTAGAGATAAATATGTTGATAACATAGAAAAATGATTATCAATTTTTCACATATTTGTAATTACACTAGAAGAAATTATGTTGTTTGCAACCAAGGAAAAAATGACTTCATGTCTTTCATGATTAGGTCAATGATTCTAGTCATTTATTATAACTTCATTTTCTATGTGTACTAAATATTAATGATTAATAAATCATTTATATGACTAATGGATGAAAATGTATTTAATGTAAATAATTCATCCTAATTTCATCTGCCATATTTCATTCATCACAACTTCAAATTTTTAAAAAAAATTAAAAAGTGATCTGGATAATCTTACAATGATGTGGAGGCTTTAGAAAAAACAATTCCTAGTTCATAGGAAAATGGGTCCCACTTTCTAATGTGGCATGAAAAAATTTAACTTAATTTTTCAATAACTAAAATATTAATTCCAATTTGACAATTTGGCATTATACCTGAACAATGACTTTCATTTTATGACATGGCATACAATATTTTTAATCATTTACAATTATTAAAATATGATTTAAATATATTGATGTGGATAAGAACTCCATTAAAGACTTTATAATTACTACAAAATGACTGATAGAACATGATGTGGCTGGTAAATAACTTGAGAATTACTACAATTGACTTGTATAATGATTCTAGGATGGCAAAGTAGGTGTAGAATTCAAAACTACTTCTGTAAATGCTTGGGTTTTTATTGCATATTTGGGTTAATGTTATTCTAATAATTAGAAATGTCATTGTCCATAGCAAGGTCAATATTGAAACCAAAACTTTAATTTCAAACAATGTATAACATTTATAAAATGTTAATGGATTTTAATGTGGAAATACATGTAATAATGAAAAATAAAAACAATGTCAAAAAACACTAAAGATGACTTGTAAAATGTATACAAAAATGTAAAATTTGACATCCAAAGTTCTTAATAACCCAAAAATCTTGCTAATGCTAAAAGATTGTCCTTGTTAGATAAAGTTTTATGGCTCCTATCAATGAAGTTGTGGTTGGGGGTGGGGGAAATCTATTAGAAGCACTTATTCCATCCGTTTCCATGGTTGTTGTAATGAACACATTTTCTATGTTTTGCCACCTCCTTCTTGGATCAAGCTTCTTTCCACAATACAAATTTCCAACTTGGCTTCTTGATGTCATTTGGAAAAAACACTTGAATTGCTTGACAAAGAAATATGTTCAAAGCTCAGATGATAATGGTAGCATGTGGTGAAAATTAATCATGAAAAAACCAACATCATCTTGTCCATACATTGGATTCCTTCTATTGTCTTTTCATTTAATCCACTCACATTTTAAAATGACTATTAGAATATGCAAATGACCATAATCAAGTTTGAATGTGTCTTTTATTACTTCAACAAAGTTCAATGAAAGATTTCTAGCATCAATAGTCGACATATCAAATGTTGAGGCAACACCATTATCAAAAGTTTGCATTGAGTTGTTTTTCAAGTCTTTCACCTTAAAATGGTTCTCGTATGCCTTCATCCAAGTGTATTGAGTCACTATTTGAAATGGTCTACTACATAGTAGGACCTTATCCAAATCTTTTGGGTTGTTTGCATCCATTGGGTGGCCATATATGTACAACATTTTAAACCCAATCAATGAAAGGCGGTAGATTTGGGTTGGTGGCTTGTTCCAACTTCCATTTCCTACATAATTAGTCATATAAAGTCCAATTGGGAATATTAGGTGACTAACATTTTTTCAAGACCATAATAGACATTAAAAATCTCATAAATGTACCTAATTATCCACAATTTCATAGAAAGAATGGATCTTACTTACTTAAGCCAAGGTGACATTAAGTTGATGTTGGTTAGTACGCATTAGTGGGCAAAATCATGCAAGGTTGGAGTCATCAAAATTTTTTGCCCAACACCTTCTAAAACTTCACCAACATCTATTTTTTCCTCTTTAGCATCCCATATGTGCCACTACACAACCTCAAATCTTTGCAAATATTTGGTTAAATGAAACCAATGCATTCATCCTTAATGTACTTTTCAACTATGGATCCTTTAGGCCTTGTCATATTTTGCACATAAGTCTTTAGGGTTTTCATGTACCTTTCAATTGGATACATCCATCTAGTGGCCATTGGTTCACATAGATTTAGTTCATCCACAAGATGATACAACAAATGCATCATGATGTCAAAAAAGGAATGTGGAAATGCATTTTCACCAAAGCAAAGTTGACAACAACATCATCTCTATGTGATTCAATTTCATTTGGATTCCGAACCTTGCTACAAATTTGATTAAAAATTCTAAAAATTCTCATCACTACAATTTGAGGCCCTACAATAAAAAAACCATGTAATGCTAAAGGTAAAAATTGCTACATCAAAACATGGTAGTCATGTGATTTTAAACTTCCAAAATTCTTCTTCCTAATGTACTTCCCCATTGTTGAAACATGTTTTGATGGTGTTTGCAAATTTTCAATTGTGGTTGCAAATGTGTCAAATTCACTTGGCCTCAACACATAAGGGGTTGCTAGGGTTGCTAGTTTTACCATCTTGCCACCCCTTTGAAGGTTTATAGCTAACCACAAATGTTGTTTCATACTTTTGCATTGCAAATCCCTCCTCACTTTCATTGCATCCTTCTTACCAGTCACTATTTTCAAGATATTCTTAGCAAAATTTTGTTCACAATGCGTGACATCTAATGTCCATTGAATTAGAAGTTCCTATGACAATCACAACACCATAAGTGATATGATTAGTTCTCTGCAAAATTAATAAATGCATTCTTCTCACATTAACCCATAAATAATCTAATAGCAAAATGGTAACCTTTTCAAAATACTCCAACAACAATATATGCCAACAAAATGGTAACTCATAAGAATACCCATTGTCTTATGCTTAAGCTTGAACTATGACTTAGTTTAATAAAAATCATCATCATTCTCTATGACTAATAACCCAATCTAGGTTTCATAATATCCAAAAAATATGGTAATATGATCTTCAAATGCTACCACATATCTATTTTTAAATCACTAAACATTTCACTTGTATATGATTAACCTACAACTAGAAAAAAATTGGACTAATTGGACTATGACTGCAACAAACACTTTTAATAACTAAAAGTTAACTTGTTTTTGGGCCAATTTTACAAAAACAATAAAATGTTTAGACACATACCTACCACATCAATTTGGGTGCATCTAATCTACATGTTTAATGCAAAATTACAACTCAATAAAAAGATAATTACATCAATTACATACCTTCCAATAGGTAAATCATGTAAGATATTTTGACACTTCACATCGTGTTCTTTGGATGTGTCCCCATTCACACCATCATTGTTGCCTAATTCTAACCAAGATTTATACTTTGCAATTCGTGCCAATTGTTCATTTGCCATGACAATTTTTGGTTTAGGGCATGTTTTAACTACCCATTGAAATGATCTTTCATTTTTGTAGTCCTATATGGGTGCTGACACGCTCCTAAGTCCTTTGTTGAACCCACTTGAGGTTCTAACTATGTAGAGTTGCGGAAAGTTGGGACTTGGGGGCCGCTCCCGACTTCCAGCACTAAAAGGGGGTAGAGGGGCGTGTTAGAAGTCCCGGGATTATACTAGGAAGAGGGACTAGATTATCAAGCTTGAATCTGCATCCAAAAACCAACCACAAAGGGTTAGTTAGCATTCAGGAACACCCTTGGGTGTTGGGACAAGCCACGGGCACTTTGACACACAAGACTCACCACGGCCTGGACTTGGGGGAAGCCACCACCTTCCCCCATATAGTATTCTCTGTGTCTCACCGCGGAGGCTACATCCGAATGGCTCTTTTTCCCGGGACTCTCAAGTTGGAGTCCTGAAACTGTCCCGGGTTGGAGTCCCGGGACTTTGAACGCTCATAACTCCTCGCCCCAAACTTGGATCGGGACGAGGTCTAAACCAAAGTTGTAGCTCTCATCAAGAGCTTTCCACTTGATATAAAGAACACCTCAATGCGATGTGTTTTGACCCTTGAACTCGAGTTCTGAGTTTTCGGGAGTCCCGGCGGACTCCAACTTCCCACTTTTGGGAGTGTGAGTTTCATCCTCACACTTATCCCAAAGTGGGG
>Ga0116227_10016995_pt1 | contig 10276 bp, 8 predicted proteins | sample S1TSphgellanicum_FD_89693 | JGI IMG/M metagenome (GOLD analysis project Ga0116227, IMG submission 89693) | Host-associated microbial communities from peat moss isolated from Minnesota, USA - S1T2_Fb - Sphagnum magellanicum MG | ecosystem: Host-associated > Plants > Peat moss > Unclassified...
AGAGTGTCCATCCACGCGCCGGGCTTCGGCAAAGCGCGGCGCATCCACGGAGCGAAGGACAAGAACAGATACGGCAGGGCGAGCCCTGCGCCCAAGGCCGTAAAGATGCAGAGCGCGATGGCCGGCGGCTGGGTGAGCGCGGCGCCGACCGCGAAAGCCATGAACGGTGCGGTACAGGGGGTGGCCACGAGCGTCGTGAGGACGCCCGTGAAAAAGGAGGCGCGGTAGCCGTCGCCGCGGGTGAGGCCGTCGCCCACACCTGCGAGTCCGCCGCCGACTTCGAATACGCCGGACAAGTTCAAGCCCACCGCGAGCAGCAGATACACGAGCAGCGTCACGAACAGCGGCGACTGCAATTGAAAGCCCCAGCCGATCTGTTCCCCTCCGGCGCGCAGCGCGAGCAGAGCGGCCGCGAGGCACAACATGGAGCTGATGACGCCCGCGGCAAACATCAGGCCTTTCTTACGTACGGCCGCGGGATGCTTTTTCGACTGCTCGACCAGGCCGATGGCCTTGATCGACAGCACCGGGAACACGCAGGGCATCAAGTTCAGGATCAAGCCGCCGAGCGCCGCAAACAAGAGCAGCACGGGCAGCGATGCCGTGGTCTGCTCGGCAGTGCCGGCCGCCATGGTCGCTGCCGCGCCGACGGCCCCGTGCGGCGCTGAAGTTGCAGGCGCCGCTGAAGTTGCAGGCGCGGCCGAACCCGGGGACGGCGATCCTACGGGCGGCGCGAATCGCGGGGCGCTGGCGACGGGCGCACCGCCCGTGAAGCGGGCGGCAATTTCGATGGGCACTGTCATGGCCTCGGCGCCGCTCTGTTCGGTTGCCAACAGCACGCCGCGCACGCTGTCGCCGCTCGGAGGCTGGTAGCCCACTTTGATTGCGAGGTCGACCGAATCGGAACCGCGAGTCAATACTTGCGGCGCGGCGTACTCGATGCTGCCGTCGTCATAGGGGAAAAATTCCAGCTTCTTGATCTGGGTCAGCGTGGCGCCCCACTGTTTTCCCAAATCGATCACCAGCTGGCCGTGCTCGATCCGGGCGGTCGTCGCGGCCGGCGCCGGACTGGGCAGCTCGGCGCGCGCGCCGGCAAACAGTGCCGCGGCGGCGGGGTCGATGGCGCCGCCATTCGCCCCTTGACCATTCTCCGGTGAGCCGTTCACCAATGGGCCCTTCACAGGCACTGTCAATTGCAGATCGGCGTCTCCGGGAATGCAAACGTCCGCGCAGACGAGCCAGCTGGCATGTGCCGATAGAACGACCGGGCTCCCCGGCTTCAAGTCCTGCGGCGTCGCGAGGTTGACCAGATGCACGGCATGCTTGGCGTAGCCGTAATTCACCAGAGGCGGTATCTCGAAGCGATGCGGCGTGGTCCAGACGATGTCGCCCGCGGTGAATCCCGGCGGCAGCTTCCACTTGAGTGCCGTGGCCTGACCGGAATCGCCGGGGTTGCGCCAATAGGTGTGCCAGCCGTCGCGAATGTCGAATTCCAGCGCGACCCAGAAGGATTGGCCGGGCGCGATCGCAGCGACTTCGCTCACCAGGCGTGCCTTCACGTTGTCCGTGGCCACGGCGTTCCCGGACAGGGCGAAGGCCGCCGACGAGGCGAGCCACAGGCCCAGGCCCAGCAACGAAAATCTCAGCGTGCGCATCGGCGTATGTTACTCAATAAACTGCAGGTCAAACGCCCGCGGCTCCAAGGGCTGTGCAGCACATCACAATACCGCTCAAGGGGCGCTTGAGCTATGGTAGTCGGCCTTAAGCGACACGGCCCATGCAAGAAAGCTACGTAGAACGGATCCTCAAGGCAAAGGTGTACGACGTCGCCGTCGAGACCTCGCTCGAAGCCGCGCCGCGGCTCTCGCGCCGCCTCGGCAATCACATCTGGTTCAAACGTGAAGACCTGCAACCGGTGTTTTCGTTCAAAATCCGCGGCGCCTACAACAAAATCGCGCAATTATCGCCGATCAGCGCGCAGCGCGGCGTCATCTGCGCCTCGGCGGGCAATCATGCGCAGGGCGTGGCGCTGGCGGCGCGCACGCGCGGCATCCCGGCGGTCATCGTCATGCCGCTCACCACGCCCGACATCAAGGTGCAGGCGGTCGCCGACTTGGGCGGCGAAATCATGTTGCATGGCGATGACTACGATCAAGCCTATGAACAGGCGATGGTGATCGGCCGGGAACGCGGTTTGGTGTTCGTGCACCCGTTCGACGATCCGGATGTGATCGCCGGCCAAGGCACAATCGCCATGGAGATCCTGCGTCAGCGCCATGGCGATGAGATCGATGCGATCTTCGTGCCGATCGGCGGCGGCGGCCTGATCGGCGGCATCGCCGCCTATACGAAGTCGCTGTACCCGCGAATCAAGGTCATCGGCGTGGAGCCGGAAGATTCGGCGGGAATGTACGAATCGCTGCGTGCCGGCAAGCGGGTCACGCTCGACCGGGTCGGCATGTTCGCGGACGGTGTCGCGGTGCGGCGCGTGGGCGAGGAGGGGTTTCGCCTGGCGCGTGAGTATGTGGATGAAATCATCCTGGTGACCACGGATCAGATTTGCGCGGCCATTCAAGACATCTTCGAGGACACGCGTTCGATCGCGGAGCCGGCCGGCGCGCTCGCGGTCGCGGGGATCAAGAAATACGTGGCCCGGGAGAATTGCAGCGCGCGCACGCTGATCGCGATCAACTGCGGCGCCAACATGAATTTCGACCGCCTGAGGTACGTCGCCGAACGCGCGGATTTGGGCGCGCAGCGCGAGGTGCTGTTTGCGGTGGAGATTCCGGAGGCGCCGGGTTCGTTCCTGCGTTTCTGCGAACTGCTCGGACGGCGCAACGTCACGGAATTCAATTACCGGTATGGGGATCTGCGGGCGGCGCAAATATTCGTGGGGCTTGCGCTCAACCAGGGCAAGCAGGAACGCCAGGAGCTGCTCGGCAGTCTCGCCGCCGCGGGATTTGCCGCGCGTGACATGACGGACAACGAAGTGGCCAAGCTGCACGTACGTTACATGGTCGGCGGCCAGGCGCGCGGTCTCGAGGACGAGCGGCTGTATCGCTTCGAGTTTCCGGAGCGCCCCGGGGCGCTGCTCAAGTTTCTTCAGGCCATCGGGACCGGTTGGAACATCAGTCTGTTCCACTACCGCAATCACGGCTCGGACTATGGGCGGGTGCTCGCCGGAATCCAGGTGCCGGCCGCGACGCGCACCGATTTTCTGCTGCATCTCAACGAACTGCACTACGCCTACACGGACGAAACCGACAACGCAGCCTACAAGATTTTTCTCGGTGGCTGAATTTGCCGATGGTCGATCGGCTGCGTACCGTGTGCTGCGGGAGCCGCGGCACGAGACTGTGCGGGTGCGCGGTCTCGATATCCATGTCACGCGCTGGGGACCGCCGTCCTCGGATTCGGCGCCGCCGGTGTTTCTGCTGCACGGCTGGCTCGATGCCGGCGACACGTTTCAATTCATGGTGGACGCGTTCAAGCAGGACTGGCCGCTGGTGGCGCCCGATTGGCGCGGTTTCGGGCGCAGCGAATGGCCGCAGGAAGGCTACTGGTTTCCCGACTATTTCGGCGACCTCGACGCGTTGCTCGACCTGCTGCACCCGAGCGAGCCCGCGCGGCTGGTCGGGCACAGCATGGGCGGAAACATCGCCACCGTGTACGCGGGCGTTCGCCCGGAGCGCGTGCGCTGCGTCGTCAATCTGGAAGGATTGGGACTGGCACGCACCCACCCAACCCAAGCGCCTGCCCGGCTGAGCAAGTGGCTGGATCAGCTGAAAAGCCCGCTCGAGCGCAAGGAGTACGCGTCGTTCGACGAACTCGCCGCCGTGATTCGATTTCGCTATCCGCGCTTTGCGGAGGCGACTGCGGCGTTCGTGGCGGCGGCGTGGGGCCAACGTGATGCGGGCGGCTGCGTGCGGCTCGCCGGCGACCCGCGCCACTACTGGGTCAATCCCGTGCTGTACAAACGGGAGGACACCGAGGCGTGCTGGCGCGCGCTGCGTGCGCCACTGCTGATGTTGCTGGGGGAGGAGTCGGATCACGCGCCGAAGCTCGGTGCCGACGGCACGGAGGCCGCCTTTCGGGCGCTCGTCCCGCACATCGAATTCGCGCACATCGCGGGCGCGGGACACATGCTGCACATCGAAAGACCGGATCTGGTGGCGCCGGTGGTGGAGGACTTTTTAAATCGCACCTAGCTCCAAGACGCCCGCGTTCTATGGCGTGTACGCAAGTTGCACATGCACCCCGTGATCCTGCCAACAGCCCGCGACTATTTCAATGTTTGGGGCCGGCCGCCGCGATCGACCGCCGGGCCCAGGCGACGCATTCTTCCGGATCTTCGAGAACGTCCGCCGGCACTTCGAAGTACGCCATGGTCCCCCGCGGTTTGTCGGCGTATCTCGCTTTTGGTTTGTCGGGGTACGGGCGGAACCGGTTCATGCCGCGCGATTCATAGTCGCCGCGGTTGGCGTCGCTCACTTTGAAATAAAGGGTGTCGCCCATGATGATGGCGAAGAAGCGTCCTTGATAATACAGTCCGACGCCGCCGAACATGGGTCGCGAGGCGAGGTGGTCGAGGGCCGCGAGCTGTCCGAGTACGTATTGCGCGTAGTCGTCGGTTACCGCCATGGTGGTCAAGCATAGCTCACTCGTCTGACAGGGGAATATTCGTGATATATCGTCCGCGCCATTGGAAAATGCTCCACGTCATTCTGTTGCTGATGTTGGTGACCTCAGCCGCGACCGGGCCGGCGTCGGCGCGCCATCGCAGCCATTCGAGCGGCGGTGAGCCCGGGGAGTTCGCGTACTACCTGCTCTCGCTGTCATGGTCGCCCGCGTTTTGCGCAAGTTCGCCCGGTAGCCCGGAGTGCAGCGGTCCCCGCCGCTTTGGATTCATCGTCCACGGGTTGTGGCCGCAGAACGAGCAGGGCTGGCCGGAGCATTGCGATTTCCCCCGCGAAGTTCCCGACGAAGTGGTGTCGGGCATTGCCGACCTGATGCCGGCGCGGAATCTCGTTTATCACGAATGGTCGACGCACGGCACCTGCACCGGCTTGGAACCGCCGGACTTCTTCGCGCTGGTGCGCCGGGCGTATCGGGGCGTGGCCATCCCGACGCAGTTCGCAAACCCGACACAGGCGCTCGATGAGTCCCCGGCGGCGATTGTTGAGGCGTTCCTCAAGGTCAATCCGCGTTTTCCGGCGCAGTCCATCGCGGTGACTTGCAGCGGCCAGGATGTGCCCCGGCTGCGCGAAGTGCACGTCTGCCTGGAGCGTGATCTCGCGCCGCGCAATTGCTCCGCCGACGCGCTGCGCGGGTCGTGCAGGGCGCCGTCGGTCATCATCCCGCCGATTCGATAGGCAATTCGCTGACCGATGCGCATCGCAAGTCAGAACGAGTGACGTTTGACTGCCGAGAACATCACCGCCGGCCTTGGCGTTTTCAAGATCCGCGACTTCACGCTGTATATCGGGGCGCGATTTTGTTCCACCATCGCGGCGCAAATGATCATCATGGCGGTGGGCTGGCAGGTCTATCACCTGACCGGGCGGGTCTTCGACCTGGGACTCATCGGGCTGTCCCAGTTTCTGCCGTTTCTGTGTCTGGTGCTGTTTGCCGGGCACGCCGCCGACCAATTCGACCGCCGGCACATCATTCTGCTGTGTCTGTGCACCTACGGCGTTTGCGCGTTGCTGCTGCTGGGCTTTGCGCTCTGGCGGGTGCCCAGCACCTTGCCGATCTTTTCGGTGCTCGCGGTTCTCGGTGTGTCACGCGCTTTCCAGCTCCCGGCGTCGCAGTCCTTCGTCCCCACCATCGTGCCGATCGAATTGTTGCGCAATGCGCTCGCGATCAACTCCTCCGCCAACCAGGTGGCGACCATCGTCGGGCCCAGCGCCGGCGGCGTCCTGTATGCCGTGGCGGAATCCGGATTTGGGCGCGCCAGCGGCGCGGAAATGGTTTATGGCGTCGCGGCGATCTTGCTGTTGGCGGCCGTCGCGATGGTCGCGCTGGTCCGCAAACGGCGGGCGCCCTCGCCTCGATCGGCAGTCTCCTGGACCAGCCTGCTCATGGGCTTGCGCTTCATCTGGCACCGAAAAACGGTACTGGGTGCGATTTCACTGGACCTTTTTGCGGTATTGTTCGGTGGGGCGACGGCGCTGCTGCCGGCATTCACCCGCGATGTGCTGCACGCCGGCCCGGAGGTGTTCGGCTACTTGCGTGCGGCGCCGGGTATCGGAGCGGGCCTGACGGCCGCATGGCTCGCCATCCGGCCGGTGTCGCGGCAGGTGGGTGTGACCATGTTCGCGAGCGTCGCGGCGTTTGGCGTCGCCACCATGGTGTTTGGGTTGACGCATACGTTCTGGGTGGCGATGACTGCTCTGCTGCTGCTCGGTGCCTTTGACATGATGAGTGTTTTCATCCGCTCACTGCTGGTGCAACTGGAAACGCCGGACGAGATCAGGGGTCGGGTGAGCGCCGTGAACTCTGTGTTCATTGGTGCGTCGAATGAACTGGGGGAATTTGAATCGGGTTTCACGGCCGCATGGTTCGGCCTGGTGCCCGCGATCGTCGTCGGCGGCGCCGCGACGCTGGTAGTCGCGGCCTTGTGGGCGCGGGTGTTTTTCCCCGTACTATGGCGCATGCAGACTTTCGATCAACTGAAGGAAGAGAAGACGCTTGGCAGACCACGATCATAGTTCGCACGAGCACGAGCACGAGCACGACCATGCGCACGAGCACGGTGAGCAAGACGAGGGGCGTGAACAGGCTCATGCCCACGCCCCGGGCCACGGCCATTCGCATGGGCACGGGCATGGCCATGCGCATGGCTTGACCACGCAGAGCATCAACGCCCGCATGGGCGTCGCGGTGGCGCTCAACGTGATTTTCGTGATCGTCGAGGGCGGCTTTGGTTTCGTGTCCAACTCGGTGGCCTTGATCGCCGATGCCGGTCACAACTTGAGCGACGTGCTGGGACTCCTGTGCGCGTGGACGGCCATGTTCCTGGGAAGGCGGCCGCCGGGCGGGAAGTTCACCTACGGGCTGGGACGCTCGTCAGTGCTGGCGGCCCTCGCGAATGCGGTGCTGTTGCTGTTGGCCTGCGGCGCGATCGCCTGGGAAGCCGCGGGGCGACTGGCGTCGCCTCCGCCGGTGGCGGGGGCGACCGTCATGGGGGTGGCGGCGACGGGAATCGTGCTGAACGGCATTTGTGCGTGGTTGCTGCATGCGGGCAGCCATGACGATTTGAACCGACGCAGCGCCTTCATCCACATGCTGGGCGATGCCGCCGTGTCGGCGGGAGTGCTGCTGTCGGGAGGCATCATTCTGCTGACTGGCTGGAGCCGCTTGGATCCGCTCGTCAGTCTGTTGATCGTCGCGGTGATCTTGTGGAGCACGTGGGGACTGCTGCGCGATTCGCTGCATCTGTCACTCGATGGCGTACCGTCCAGCGTCAATTCCTCGGCCGTGATGTCCTTCCTCGCCGGCCAGCGGGGAGTGACCGACGTGCACGACCTGCACATCTGGGCGCTCAGCACCACGAGCGTCGCGCTCACGGCGCATCTGGTGGTCCCGGATCGGAGCGTCGAGGATGCACTGCTCGATTCCCTCACGCCGAACTTGAAGCGGCGCTTCCACATTCATCATGCGACCCTGCAGATCGAGCGGGATCGCTGCGTGCATGGCTGCGAGGACGAGGCAGAAGCAGAAGCCTGATCACTGACGTCAGCGCGGCAGAGCATAGGCGATGACATAGTCGCCGCGAGTGCTGTCACCCTTGTAGCCGCCGGCCGCGATGACGAGATATTGGCGGCCGCCGATCGCATACGTCATGGGCGTGGCCTGCCCGCCTGCCGGCAGCTTCACTTCCCAGAGGCGCTTGCCGGTGTCGGTGTCGAAGGCGCGCAGCCGATCATCGAAGCTCGCGGCGATGAACACCAGTCCACCGGCGGTGACGATGGGTCCGCCGAGGCTGGGCATCCCTAAATTCACGTGGACGTAGGGCGTGTCGCCTAGCGGTATCTGCCACTTCAAAGTGCCGTGGACCATGTCGACCGCGGTCAGGGTGCCCCACGGCGGCTTAACGCAGGGAATGCCGAGGCCGGATTTGAAGGCGGTGCGTCGCATGCCGTAGGGCGTACCGGCCTGGACGGCGAAATCGAAATCCTGGTACTCGTCGGACTTGGCCTCGGCGTGCAGGTCGGCGCGGGGGATGAGCGCCACCACGAACGGCAGCGTCACGGTATTGGCGACCGCGATTTGACGTTGCGGATCGAAAGCGATGCCGCCCCAGTTCGAACCTCCGGCGTTGCCCGGCTGCATGAGGGAATCCTTGAGGGCGGGGGGTTGGAACATGCCCTCCGAGCGATAGCTCTCGATGCGCTTGCGGCAGGCGCGGGTGTCAAACCATGCGACGCCCCAGGCATCGTCGGGGGTCACCGGCGACTGGCGGGTCAGCGCGGGCGGCGCGACGGGATACGGCTGAGTGGGTGAGGGATGCTCGCCGGGCACTGCATCCTGCGGCACCGGCTTCTCGACGATGGGGAACACCGGCGCGCCGCTCTCGCGATCGAAGGTATACAGAAATCCGGTCTTGGTGGCCTGGATGACCGCCGCCACATGCTTGCCGTCATGCACCAGATCGACCAGCGTCGGCTGCGAGGCCACGTCGTAGTCCCACAGATCGTGGTGCACGAGTTGCTGACCCCAGATGAGCTTGCCGGTGCCGCCGTCGAGCGCCACCACCGAGTCAGCCCAGCGGTTATCGCCGGGCCGCAGGCCCCCGAAGAAATCGGGGCTGGCGGAGCCGGTCGGAACGAACACGAGGTGGCGCGCCGTATCCACCGACAGGGGCGCCCAGGCGTTGGCGGCACTCGCGTTCTCGAGGCTCGCCGGATCCCACTCGTGATAGACCGGATTCGAGGGATCGCGCGGAATCGGATCCCAGCTCCACACGAGTTTGCCGGTGCGGGCGTCGAAGGCTCGCACCGTGCCGAGTTCTTCGAGGACCGCCCGGTTGTCGCCGATGGAGGACCCGACGATGACCTTGCCGTCGAGGATCGCGGGCGGGGAGGTGACGAGGTAATCCAGCCACCCATCGGCTTCATCAAACTGGGAGCGCACGCCCTCGAGCAGATTCACAGCGCCCTGATTGCCAAAGTCAGTACAGGGCTTGCCGGTGGCGGCATCGAGCGCCAGCAGGCGAGCGTCGAGCGTGGGGGCGTAAATGCGCGCGTGGCAGAGCGCGCCGGGTACGCTCGCCTCGTCCACCCACAGCGAAACGCCGCGGGAGACGCCGTCGGAGTAGTGCAGGTCCTTGCGGCTCTGGCTGTCGTGGCGCCAGCGCAGCGTGCCGGTCACCGCGTTCACGGCGACGACGTCGGTGCTGCCGGTGGTCAGATACAGGGTGCCGTCATAGAGTATCGGCGTGGCTTCGAAGGCCGAGCGCTTCCAGTCCTTGACGCCCTGACCCAATTCGCCGGTGCGGAAGATCCACGCGACGCGCAGGTCGCCGACGTTGGCTGGGGTCATCTGGGTGAGCGGTGAATAGCGGGTACCGCCGGCATCGCCGCCGTAGGCGGGCCAGCCCGCCGCCTCGGCTGCAGCCGGGGCCGTTGGGGCTGCGAGCGCGGCCGTCATGCGGGTCAGAAAGCACAGCAAAATAAGCAGTCGGCCCATCGGTGCACGCTGCGCGCGCCTCGCGGCAAAGCATGTTTTACACTCCGCCGGCAGCTCGATACGGGAACCAGAGATGAAAAAAGGTGGATGGTTACTCTGTGGCCCCTTAGCGGGCATCGTCCTGGCAAGCGGCATCGCGATTCTGCCGTTTTTCGTTCCCGGATACAGCCAGGTCCGCCAAACTGTGAGCGAAATTGGTGAGGTAGGCTCCCCCGCCCAAATTCCGTTTTCGGTCATGCTCATGGTCGTCGGAGCTCTCGCTTTTTTGTTCTCGATCGCCGTGTATCGAATATCGGTTGCCCGAGGCAACGGTACGCTCGCGGCATATTTCATCGGATTGCTGACTATCTTATCGATTGGCCTTGCCATGTGCCCATTTCCGCACCCGCTTCACAATTTCTTCGGCACCACGGAACTCCTCGTCTATCAGGCGCCGATGGTGTTGGCGCTGCAGTGGCGCAACGATCCCAAAGCGACCAAGCTCGTCTCGTTTTCTTGGATTTGCTTCATTGCGCTTTGGACAAGTCTCGCAGTGAATTTCGTCATCTTCTTTCGCGACAGCCAACTATGGCAGACGGTCAAGCCA
>Ga0116227_10016996_pt1 | contig 10276 bp, 10 predicted proteins | sample S1TSphgellanicum_FD_89693 | JGI IMG/M metagenome (GOLD analysis project Ga0116227, IMG submission 89693) | Host-associated microbial communities from peat moss isolated from Minnesota, USA - S1T2_Fb - Sphagnum magellanicum MG | ecosystem: Host-associated > Plants > Peat moss > Unclassified...
AATCAATTTTTTTTTTTTTTTTTGTATTGACCAAGACTACCTTTTTTTTCTTTTAGCTACTGTCCGTCCCAATTAAGGGGATGAATGAAATGTCCGTCCGACTTGATGACGGGACGAATTTTGGGGAAACTTTTTTTCTTTTAGCTACTGTTCATCCCAATTAAGGGGATGGATGAAATGTCTGTCCGGCTCGATGATCACAAAATAGAAAACACATAAAAATAAAAAAATAAAAAAGTTAAAAGTTAAAACACGAAGGGGACTTCACAGTGGCCGAAGGTCATGGGCACCCACTAGTATATGTAAATTTTTGCTTGCACGTAAAAAAGATTTTCTTTTTTTTTTCTTACGAATTTTGTAAGGTATTACCATTTTTGCAAAAAAAGAAATTATTTTTACTTTTTCTATTACCATTCTTTTTTTTTGCCTTTTTCTTTCTTTCTTTTACAATTCTTTTCATCTTAGAAAAAAAAATCTTTTTACATCTTCAAAATTTTCTTTAAAAATTTGCACACTAAAATTCAAAAATAAAACAAGACACACAAAGAGACACAAGTCAATACCACGCACAAAAATGAAAACTCAAGACAAGACAAATGACAAGAACCTTGTGACCGTGGAAAAAGCTTTGGATTGAAAAAAAAATCATACCAATAAAAATACAAACTACAAAAGGGTCATGTCATGGTTTTTGCATGCAATTATTTCATTTCAATCCATAAGCATATATCACAACTAAGCACCTTAGCAATGACCCACTTTGATTAGCCATCATTAGAATAAATTATCAAAGTTTCTAGTCAAGACTCTCAAGATACAATTTAAATTTTCTATTTCATTGGGTCATAGATATAAATTTTTGATGTGTAACTTTGAACAAAAGATATGGTTTTGAGCATGGTGTTACAAAGAACACTTTTCTTCACATTGAAAACAATCTCATATATTCTTTTTAATTTATTCATCATGTCCTTTTGATCTATTGTTATTTTTCATAAGTATGTTGTTGATAAATGTATTTTTATAATTTTGAAACATCACCTATTTCCGTTCATAAGGGGCAAGTTACTTTTAGCCCAATAAGGTATTGTAGACCCAAGGGAATGCATAATTATTGCTTAAAGTCATGGCCCAATAAATCCAAGTCCATGACCACATCCATGGTAGTTGCTTAGGACATTATGTGATTGTATGACTGGATAGCATATGATGGGAAAATGTAGGTTGAATTATCTACATGCATCTAGATACAAGGCGTACAAAAAGCTACCTATGTTCATTTAGGGTAATTATATATATAAGGTAGGTTAACTTAAGTAGCTAGGATAATCATAAATTTGAGGACTAACCTAGGTATCATAACGTATTTATGTGAAAGTTACATCAAAAAGATTTTTTTTAAATATGGGGATCACTCATCAAAGTTCATAAGTTATGCACAAGTATATATTTAGCTATTTGCAAATCCAAATTGTATGAACTATTTTCCCATAATGCAAGATGCAAACATGTGCATCAAGCCATGTGTTTTAGAGCTTGTAAACATGTGTCTTCTGCAAGGTGAACATTTCCTGGTTGGAAATATTTTAAAACACTATGGGAAAAGGGTTTTTACAAGCCTTTGATTGTTCATGAAATTGTTGGTTCTATATTTTCCCAGTGACAAAACATGTTTTTCATGTATTCTAAATTTCACTTCTATCATGGAATGTCTTCCTTTAAATTCTTCTACACATTTTGGTTTCCTCCTATGGTGAAGGGGAAATATATAAAATTCTTAGGTCAAGATTCCTTTAATTATAGAGATATCACAAAGGACCTAAGTCTCTCTAAGGTCCAAAGAATTTTGAATAGTGATCAGGCTTATACAATTTCCAAGTTTTTTTTAAATGCACTTTGGTCATGTAATTTCAATTGATGAAGGCTCTTTATGCCTTAGGTTGTGGTGTTTTACGAAGCCAAACTAAAATGACATGAAGTTCACCCTTACAAGCTTGTTGCAACTTGAATGAAGATTGTATTGACTTTTTGGCTTAATGTTGTCTCAAGTTTTAACCCAATATCATGATTGTTTTGTGTTGGTTACAAAAATTCAATATCAAATTTTGTGTAGTTGGTTGTGTGGAATTTGGAACAGATTATTATGTTCTTATCTGCACCCACAATTGGGAGTTCATGAAGTTGAGTGGTAAGTCATGGCAATTAATCACTGTTATTCACAAGGAAGGTGATGGTCAGATATTCTGTGAATAACATTCACAATTTTATGACCACATTTGTTATTGTCATGTTTGGTTTGATTTGGCCATAACTGACATTACAAGTACCTTGAATGCTTGAATGTGTTATTGTGAAGTTTTTTCTACAACTCACAATATGCATAATATTGTTTTGTAGATTACAAGGTTCTTTTATTCATCCAATTTTGAGGATCTGTATGGGCAAGTCTGATGTTGGTAGGTGTTTCTTGGAGGCAAATACTTAATGTTTTTGGGGATGAGGGTTTGAAAGTGTTGGGCAAGACATGTAAGGAGTTGAGGTTCTTGCGAGTAAAAGATGATACAAGCTATATATCACATAATGGTGTGGTTGCTATTTCACAAGGTTGTGCAAAGTTGCGATATTTGGCCTTATATGCATGTCATATCACCAATGTTACACTTTCTATGGTGGGGTAAGGTTGTTTGCACCTCACAAATTGCCATATTGCGCTTGGAGAAAAGGTAAGAAAAATTGTTGATTTGCCCCTGGATGATGGTGTGAAGTTATTACCAAAGGGTTGTGTGAACCTAACTCGATTTTGCCTCTACCTATGACAAGGAGCACTAACAAACTAAGGACTAGTTCACATTGGCAAGTATGGGCGCAATTTCAAGTGGCTGCTCTTAAGTACCACAAGGGAAAGTGATGTGGGTCTTACCAATCTTACATATGGATGCCAACAATTGGAACACCTAGAAATACGAAATTATCCATTTGGGGAAGCAAGCTTTACTATTGCAGTGGTGGCAATAAATTGCTTGAAATATTTGTTTGTGCAAAGCCACCACCAAGTCAATGAAACAGGGGTGCAACTTCTAGCCCTGTCTCATCCATGTTTGCTCATTAAAATGTACCCAGTGCCTTAAGACAACATGGGCAACTCTTGGCATACTATGCACCAATAAAACCATGCACTAATGATCCCCCTAAGATGAAGGTGCTTATTTTAAACCCACACAATCATCATCATGACATATTTCCATGTATTTTATAACTTGCCACTTTCTAGTTGAATTTAGGCAGGGATCTATACTACATGACAAATGCATATTCCCAATCTAAGACTATGTCCTAGAGTTGGTTGCATCGTGTAAAGTTGAAGGTCAATGGTAAACATTTTTCATATGGTAGATTGAATTCAGGAAAACAAGAAAATAAAACAAAAGATATGTCATGATGTTGAAACTTACATTGTTGGCACAATTTTGCCAATAAATTCTATTTACATGCTTATTCAAACTTTCGCGCAATTGTATGTAAATCAAATTGATGATTGGAACATGTGTATGTATTGAAATCTATTGATAACATATTAGAAAGTGGAACAGCTGTTGGTAGTCAACCCATCCTTGGGTAATATGCTACTAAAAGCTTTTTGACTTCATTGTAAATTTGGTAGGGCAAATGGGCATGCGTTGTGGATATTGTAGTCTTTTGGGCTAAAGCCACATAACTAGCCAGGGGAAAAAAAAGTGGATTTTGAAAAAAAGGAATAGGAATAGACATTACAAAATGGTGGTTGCTACCTTTATGTGTTAGGGTTTCACTACATCATTAAAACTTCCTTTGTAAGGATAGAGTTCACCCTTTAGGGAGGGAATAGTGTAGGGATCTACATCCATTCAAGACTGATATTGGGCATGCTTTCAATTTGTCGACATTTTGCAAGCTACAATAACACATGGGTTGCAAGCACATGTTGCCATTTGAAAACATATAGGTGTAACAAAAGTTCCAAGTACATAACCTATTTTCCAGATAGGGATGATAGTTCATGAACTTACAAACATAAACATGAGCAGGCAAGCATGAGCAAATCATTATTAGAATATGTTGTCCATGTGGACAAGATATTAAAAAATTATTTGTTGACACATAGGATAGAATCGTTGTTGACATGGAGGAATATTTTACCATGTGTCCATGGATGAATGATTTTTATGGATGAAAAAATGGATGAATTTTATTTTAAATGTTGCTAAATTTTTTTATTTTTTTGGAAAATTGAAAAAAAAATGGGGTCAAAACAATTTATGTTAGTTTCTTTCAACACAAATCCACAAATGAAACGTAGAAATCACAATTCAAAACCACACTTCATTTTTTAAAAATATGAAATATCTTCAAACTATGCAACATTTAAACCATGTAAAATGTTAAATTAAATCCAATAGACCCACCAAGAGATATGTGTTAATCTGAACACTAACTATTCACCACCAAACGACGTGTTCTCATTAAAAACAAAAATAATATCAAACATCCCACGGCAGTTCAAATAACATACACCAATGAACAAGTATTTTTAAAAAAAATTTGTTCACTCTCTCAACCTCTAATGTCTAACACAATCCTTGCTACTTGCAAAATCAGATTCCTTTTTTTCTATACTACTCATTTTCCTAATCTATACAACAAGCCTTTCATTTACAATGGCTAGAGGAAAATTCTTGCCAATTTTCACAGCAAACACATTGGAATCAATGACTGAATATACATTCATTTCAAGCATATTTGAAAGAATATGTGAGATGACAACAAAACCTTGAGAATGTCAAAGATATGACAATTAGTTACTCCCCTTCCAACATTTGCTAAAAATTAAAACATGGGGGAAAAAATGCAAAAGAATAATAGACAAAACAAATGAATGGACGGCCTAGTGATGGGCAAATGCAAAGATAGACTAAGAAAGTCTTGCAATATTGAAACAAATTGTAAACATTCCATATGAGGATATGGAAAACTACCATTGGACAATGTTTACACACGTTATAGATTTTTTTTAAAAAGCGTGCAAGTTTGAAAAAACCCATTTTATAACATTTTTTCACAAGTTTACTCAAAGATTTGTCAATAGAGAATTTAATAACCCTTGGTGAGCTATTATCAACAAAATTCTTGAAACCCAAAAAATGACTCTATGCAACTCCAGGCAGGCGAGCCTAGTTCCCATAGGATTTAAGGAACAAAATTTTAAAACCACCGATGAATCATTGAATGACAAGGTCGGCTGCAAAACCATGAAACGTGTATGATAATCAAAAGAAACAACGAATCGACAATTGAAGGAGGAAGAAGAATATAATTGCTTGCAACAAATTGTGGAACCATGCAAGTGTTAAAATGAATATTGGTTAAAATTAAACACTTAAATTGATTGCTAAAAAATTGAATGAACTAATGTTGAGATTCATAATGATGAACTTGAAGTAGCCACTAAACATTCTCATGGGCACCACCAGATTTGGATATGTTCCCAATGGTAAAAAGAAGAAATTTCAAGACTATAGATGTAGAGATGCAAGTAATGAATAATGGGGATATTCTAATCAATTACAATATTATAATATATATGGGACAATGATAAAAATGTATTTGACAATGCTTTTGAGTAACTTGCAACAAAAACAATGGATAGGTATGGGGATGTTCACTAGGAAATTCACCAGGCCATTAATCTAACCATCTGGTTTTCACAAGGTGAAAATTGCACCAAATTAAATACATCCAATATGTGTAATCTTCAATCCAATTATTAAAATAAACATAAGTTAATATATAAACCTATTTAGATTGTCAAACATGATTGTTTAATTACAATCACTACATATTTAAAAATCCTTTGTACATCCAAATATCAATTGAAACTTGAAAAACGTTTTGAGTGTTTCATACTTGAAATGAGGGACTTTGTAGGAGTGCAATGAAATATAGGAATAATACTTGCTAGAAGGTATGAATTGAACACATGGCATGTATAAAAAATGCAAACAAAAAAAAACATGAAGCCACATCAAGCCCAAGGGCTAGTGAGGTGATCACAATTACATGTTACACACACCATGCATGACACAAGTAAGAAAAATAGATGTTCTGCCAATTATAACATTTTAGTGCAGTCAATCCCATCTAAACGGTCCAAAGAATGTTAGACAATGTTGAAAAGATCATTGAATGAAATAATTAAAGAGTGGCCCTATAAAAATATCGCCTTTGGGAGATGTTTACAACTTTGTAACATTGCACAAATAGAATTTAGTATCTTTCATTGAGCTTCCAAGTAACAAACATAAAAAACAAATTCTAAGTTGAATTGCTCATTTGCGCAATGTCAAGATATCCATACCCCAAACACTATTGTTGAACACCAAGAGATTTGGACTATTACCCATCAATAGAAAAAATGAAGTTTAAGAATATAGATGAAAAGTTCCATGCTGAGGTTGGGTAGTAAACATTTTTTAACCACTTGCAAGATTATAAAATATACATGAAAGTGATGAAGATGTTTTGCTTAGAGTTTATGAACAACTTACAGCAACCTCCTGGGCACAATCCAAGGCCAACACATCTGACGAATCAAAATTATAGGACACATTTTCATAGGTAGTGTGACTACCTACTTGGATTTCAAGTTGATATGAGAATAAACGGATCAATCTTGCTATGAAAGTGGTTGAGGAATGTTTATGGTGTTGAAGACGATGCATACAAAACATTGGTATTTGTTTACAACAAAGAACTAGATGTTTTTGTATCGACCAGTTCTAATATTAAATGTTATGTTGAAAAGGAAAGCTCCCCGCCATACTCAAAAGATGCAGTGATGGACTCAAAAAAGGAGATGACGAATATGGAAGACTCCACCTTGGTGGCTACACCACAATTTGCAATGGGTTCCAACAAACTGAATGAACCACCAATGGAACCCAACTTAGCTCAATATGTTAGGAAAAGAGTGTGGCAACACATTTGAAACTGACAACATTTGCACAGGCTATCAAGAGAACTTAATAAGTCCTTGTAAATAGGGTTTTTCAAGGCTTTGATGCATTGAAAGTTATATTTTGTACAAAAAAAATGTTCTTTGAACCAATTTGCGTTTTTTGAGTTAATATGTTTACTATATTTGAACAGAGCATATTGGGAGAAAAATAACTTTAAAAAATGCACAGGTTATTTTAGCTAGACAATATAATTTGTTTCAAAGTTGGCGTCACATTTTGAACTATTTAGCAAAAGTGATATCCCAAATTTTGCATTTCATTTATTTTATTATAAAGATGAGTTTAAAATAATTGGATGTCATGCACAAGGTACAAGGCATTGCATGAAAATAAAAAAAGGGCCTGGGAGCTTGAACCAACTTGAAAAATGACAGAAAATATAAACAAAATATTTAATGACAAAAATATTTCCAAACAACACTAAAGGTTGAATGAATTCCTGCATTGAATCTGAATCACTAGACATCAACCCAACCTCTACAATAAATTGTTGTAGAAGACATTGAAATTGAATGGGATGACCACTTTAAACCATGAAAACATGAAGAGTGACAAAACATTCCACAAGCTAAATCAAGAGAATTCTTAAGATCATTGGGAGAGACCTTGTAGTAATATTATGGGAGCTTTGAAACAATAGATTGGAAGAGATAAAATATGAAGGATAGAACAACAAAACGGAAAACACACTCTCAAGACGTGTATCAAGTAGTGAATTTTTGTATAATGAATGCTTATGTTGTCTTTGTTAGAGGATATATATTTCAATTTTAATTCTAAAAGGATTAGCTTCCATGTATGAATATCTATGTAGAAATTGAAAAGGAGGGAATGGAACATATCATAGAATGCAAGAATTTGGAGAATATAGAATGTGGGCCATTGACAATATTTTGTTTGATTTTGCATCCAAAAGTGGCCTAAGAACTTCATGAAAATCTCTGAATCAGCGTCTAGAGCAAGGATCGACCTCCCCAGTGCCCAACAAACATGAATAATATTCCATGTAAGAACAATCAAATGCCAAAGTAAGGGACATGAAAGGTTGCAAAAATAACTTAAAATATAAGAAAGGGATGAAAGAAAATACATGTCTCACAATTAAGGTCCATAACTACAGAATTTGGTGGGGAACAAACATCAATAAAAACTTGAAGAGTGATCACATGGAATTCCTTCACCACCTTGAAAGTTCATATAATTTGGGATCTGGTCATTAAGGTCACATTAATGTAGTTGTACAACACATCTTCAACCTCAAGATTAATACCCTTTTCAACTAGCTCGACAAAAGGGGTGGAAAATTGAAATTTCGAGGAAAGCATGGTGCCTAGAGCTAAATCTCTTACAAGAAGTGTGACCTGATTTATAAGAATTTGCATCAAAAAGGAAAAATTACGGTTAATCCTAAAATTCATTAAAAGCAAAGCAAGAAGACATGCAAAATGAAAAGTTCATGGTACTTGGATCCTCACTACTCATCTAGGGGCTTGAGTTAATAACAAGCCACTTCATGTAAACCTTCATTTGGTAGTTTTCCAGGAAGGAACAAATCTCCTTCAACACTCGCAGATCAACTACATGCATGATAATGACGACCCTTTTGTCAAACAGAAACCTATCTGCAAAAAATACAATGGATTTGATAAAATTATCCACCTACCTATTCTAAAGAGGAATGAAGGAAAGGGGCTTAGAGACGTGTGGAATCAAGAGATTAGATGGTACATTTGCAATAACAAAGTTAACCTTGTTTTTCGAAAAAACCTTAAGAACAAAATTATTTAAGAGATTTATTAGAAAAATTAATTCATAAAAAAGTAAAGACTAATCCAATTACACTAAAGAAAGAAATAAAACTATATAAGTTGAAGAAAGCCATGGGCATTCAAATTTCATCAAAAGCTATATTCTCTTAAATCCTAAAAGTATTATGTTTTCAAGACCAAGTTTTGACATCGAAAGTTGAATACCAAAAGGTCTCAACTCTAGGTCCTCATCTTTCGGTGCCAAAGGTTGAAAATCGAGACGTTTTGCCTCTAGGTCCTTAACTTTTGGTGCCAAAAGTTGGAAACCAAACCTTTACAACTATTGGACTTCAACTTTCAAAGTTAGAGGTTGGAAACCTAGAGCAATGTACTTTTGGCCTTCAACTTTTGGTGTCGAAAGTTGGAACTTGGGACTTTTTTGCAAAAGAAAATTTTCTTGAACAGAAAATAATGTCCTAAGAAGTTGCTTCAAAAACATTAATGAAAACTCAGCAAATTGAATAGAGAATAGAATTACCTCCTTCAAACAATCTATAATTCCTAAATGATAAGTTGGCCATTCCCAAGTTTGGATCTGAGATGCAAGAATTAAGGCCCAAGAAACATTCATCAATCTCACAATGGGATGATGGTGAGCAAAACTAGGAATCAACAAGGGAATCTAAAGTGGAATTCACTTCCCTATACTTGATGCTCTTGCCCCATGGGTTGTCTATTCCTGTTGTCTTTTCTAGCACTCTTGCTAAGGAGATTGAAATTTCAAGAGGTCTAGAGCTGTGTTCTCTTCCTCGGTTAAGATGGTCCGAGTGGAAGTTGCTAGAACTTTTTAAAGAAATAAAACACCTAAGCCACAATCTTCTTTTCTCTTAAATTGAGTTCGGACATCTCCTTTGTCCTACATCTCTGATGCAGACTCCAACATTTGTCTCTTTCCCTTCCTCCTACCCCCTTCCATTCTCTTTTTGGTGGATGTTTCCTTCTCCAAGGCACCATGACCTTGAAAAAATGCAAGTTCCTATTTCTTTCGAATCTTGAACTCCAATGGAAGGGTGTTTTCATTCACTACTAGAAATTCTATCATATGCAACCACCATGTTTGCAACTGGGATGCAATTGCCAGTCGCATGCAACTATGCAAGATTTTTTATGCAACTGCAATGGATTTTTGCCCTCTTTTTGGGTATGTATGCAACTATGGTGCAACTATGATCACCTTCATCCCAACCTTTGGATGATTTATGTGATATACTATCGTATATATTTGATATGCATATACTCATAATTGCATGTGCAACCAAAATAGGCCAACTATGGTATTTTGGTAAGTTAGGTACACATTTTTTGTAGGCATGTCTAGGATTAGGGTTGCTTACAAATGACAATCCCATTGATAAGGTTTAGGATATAGGTGAAAAATAACCTAATCTATTTTGCCACCTACTTAAAATAATGTAT
>Ga0116227_10016997_pt1 | contig 10276 bp, 15 predicted proteins | sample S1TSphgellanicum_FD_89693 | JGI IMG/M metagenome (GOLD analysis project Ga0116227, IMG submission 89693) | Host-associated microbial communities from peat moss isolated from Minnesota, USA - S1T2_Fb - Sphagnum magellanicum MG | ecosystem: Host-associated > Plants > Peat moss > Unclassified...
AAACTAATTACTTGTTGATATGTATTACTTCCTTTTAAATCTCCATTCGCAGAAAAAGCATTAGATGCAGCACTAGGAGACCATGCTATACCATTCCAGGTAAGTACCTGTCCTAAACTAGGAGGTGAAGTACTTATAGGATATCCTTGTAATCCAGTTACTTTAACTGTACTTGCAGATCCACCTAAATCACCAAATAACTGTATAATTCCTTGACTTGTTGGAGTAGCAGGAGAGATGATAGGTGGAGAGACAATGGTAGCTAAAGTAGCTATGGCAGATTGTACATTAGTAGCTGTATAACCATCAATGGTAATATATGGAGAAAGATCTATCTGTGAAGCTGTATGTCTAAAATTAGTTCCTGTAATATGTGATTGAAAATCAAAACGATCGGTTACTAACCGACCAACACCTGGAACATAATTTGGAACTAAAGGATTGCTCATATTGTTATATTTTTTTATGCGTTTTTATAAAATAATTTCATGGGAATGTGATAAAACTGGCATAACTTTTCCGTCAACGATCTGATGATTATGCGCTTGCGAAATTCCTGTTGTTTGATTGATTTGAGTAATTGATTGTATATTCTCGTTCACAACAATAGTATGAGTATGTGGGGGGATGCCTGGAATAGCCATACCTACAGTAGTATTCAATTCAGAAGGAAACATTGAAGTATCTTTAAAAATTCTAACTTGATAAGCAGGATCAAATTTACGAATTCTGAGTACTTTAAAAGATTGCATGCCTTCTTGGGATAAAAAGAAATTATTTCTTCCTACTGTAGTAACCTCATATCTAAATTCTTCATTATCAGGATTATCTATATCATATAGTACAATTATATCTCTTGTTTTTATAGTAGGTACTGTTAAAGTCCATAATGACAAGGGAAGTTCTGATTCTAATCCAGCTTCATACATTTTTAAATTTTCATCTGTTGGTCCGGCTCGAACCATAATCCTTCCATCTGATCTTCGAGGATTAAAATATTGCTCATAACCAATCACAAATTTACAGCCATAGCACAGAGGGCACCTATCATCAGGATATTCGCTGCTTGGTAAATAGCAAGAACAAACAATTCCAGTTTGCACTCTTTTAATAAGAGTTGCAGGTCTTCCTGTAGTGGATAACAATATTTCTTCACGTTGAAGAGCCTGATCTTGTACAGAAGGACCATTTATAATATTATAATTACCATATCCGTCTATACATCCTTGTCGCCCCAAGATGTAAGAACCCACACAAGTTCCATTCAATAATAACACAGGATCTGTTCTGTGATATCCAGAATAATCATACATTGGAAAACCTACATTTTCAGCATCTGAAGATGACAAATCTGTAGATAAAATATCTTTTGTAACTTGTTTATATCCATCTATTAAAGTAAATGAATAATTTGGATATTCAAACCTTGATTGACAAGCAAAAATTCGATCAAAAAGATTACTTTCTCCTATGACATAATAATAAATTTCAGGTCTCCATTGTTGTGTTCCATCAAATCCAGAAACTGTATGCATTGTTGCAATTGTATTATTATATCCTCTGCCATAGGTAGTGTTTCCTGTACTACTACCACCTACATTAATAAGAAATGAATCTCCTGTGGTATATGGTGCACTTCCTTCTTGTATAGCAAGATTTAATGTTCCATTGGAACGAGTCAATCCATCTGCTAACCAAATAACAGGATTTCCAAATTGATCAAGAATCCCACGATCTCCATTCGAAGAAAAAGTTACAAATCTTTCACTGCCTGGAACTGTATTCCCATAAACATCTTGCATGAAACCAATACATTGAACTTTCCAGGTAGCTGCATATGTATTGGTATTTACTAAACTAACATTTGTTAATGTTCCATTTCCAACATTAGTATTTAATGCAGAAAAGGTGGATCCATTTTGATCAATTATATAAGCATTATTAGGTGGAACAGTATTACTGGCAACTAACAAATTATTATTAATTGCATCTATTGCGGTGTACTGTATTAACTCTACGCCAGCTAATATAACGCCTGAAGTAGGAAATTCTGCAACATCTAACAAAGGAATTATTAAATCATTACTTCCAATATTATTTCTTAACAAACTATAAGGGTAATATCTAAGATTATCATAGGCAATAGGTAAATTATTTAAATTATAAAAAGTTGGGTCATATTCTACAGGGCGTATACTAAAAAAATATTCTTGACCTGGAGTTAAATTAATAATATTTGCTTCTAAAGAACCATCAATAGAAACATATTTTGCAAATTCAGTAAAGACATGATCTTTATTTGTAGAATAATATATATTATATGCAATGCTATTTGTGCTAACATCGGGATATGCACGATACCATTTAAGATTAATTGTACTACCGTCTCCTAAGCTAGATGTACGGTCAAGACCGGCATGAACTGGAATTAAATAGTGTGGCATTATAATCATGCAGAGATAATCGCATAACCCTGCTATAACCTAGGTTAATTTATTTGTTATTTAGATAATATTTTTTATAATATTTCTAACTTTTCTCGACAAAATCTTGGGGACTATATTTATATAGGGGAAGGTAAGTATCTTCCTAGAGTAGATCAGCTACCTGAATCATAAAATGTTTTACAGCTACTTTCCATTTATTTATAGATTTTTCTTTTAGAACATTAAATGGAGGTTGTGCTATAGTAAAAAAATATAATTCTTCTATTTTTATTTTCTTAAGATTATCTGAAATATTAGAATTTTCAATTTGAGCAGATAATGTATCAAATAATTCTGTTGATGCACCGACCCAAGCTTTTGCAAATAATTTACGATAAACAGGATGTACAGTTTTTACTTTTTCTTTAAAAGAATCAATAGAATCTTGCAAATTTGTATAAAATTCAACATCTTGCAAGGGATGTTCTAAATCTTCATCTTTTACTTTAATATTTTGTACTGCTTTGGGTGGCAAGCCTAATATAGTTTTTGGATTATTTCCTAATAAATAAACTAAATAATACAACAATAATTGACTATAATGCTGCAATTCATGTCGAACTGTTTCTTTCATATTTGCTAAACTTAATCTAAATATAGAAAGATCATTTATATTAATATTATATACATGTACAATTATTGTGTAAGTTTCAGGATCAAAAACTCCTTGATTATTGTTTTTTAATGGGTATTTAGTAAATTTTATATTCAATGTGTCTGGTAATTCAGAAATAACATTTTCAAATCTTTTATTATAATGTTTCCAATTAGTTAAATTAATTGGAATATTTAATATTAAATCATTATCTAATGATAATTCTTTATTAGAAAATTTTGTCACTTCTTTTTGTAAAATTTTTTCTTTTTCTGTTTTTTCAGGCAAATAATCTAAATAATAAAGTACTGCACTAGAATATACAAAAGTTAATTTCTTGTATAAATCTTCCAGCATGACAGGGGGTGCCTCCAACATACCAGATAGTTTAATAAACTTTTCACATTTATTTATAATATTATTTAATGCTGCAGTACGAGTCTTCATAGGTTTTATAATTAATCTAATGTTATAAATTAAATGTCTTTGGTTAGTTCTTTTTCAATTTCTTTTCTTTTCTTTTTATTTTCAACTTCATGATGATCTAAAAGATTTTCTACATAATCTTCAGCTTCTTCTTCTCCAAATTGATGATCAATATATTCCACCTGCTTAGAAAAAGCTTCTCTTTCATATGGATTATCTAAATAATTACCTTCATTTGAACTCTGTGTAGGCTTATTTCCAGTTGTTTGTTGCAGAAAATGACAAATTTCATGTGCTCCATAAGAAAAATCTTTAAAAAAATCACCATCACATAATAATTTATAATTAAATATTATAATTCCCTTCTCAGTCTTAGCTGACACGTCTAAGTCACCGAATTTCATAGGAATATAATCTATTTCTTCAATATCTACATTATATTCTTTGAACATTTTTTGAACTACTTCATCTTTTTTCAAAAAATTTCTTAATTTATTAATCATACGATTAAGAGAAATATATGGAAGTTTTTTTACCATTTTTAATGATAATTTTTCTGATTTGCCCTTGACAAAAATTTCTTCTTGATTTAAATTCTCATACTTAGAGATTAATCGATCCATGTTCATAAGATAAATGATCAAATAGACATACAAAAATGAAACATATACGATTATAAATTTGAAGAAATGATTATTTAAAATTAAAATCAATTAGAAAAGTTTCAAAAAAGAATAGTATAAGCAACTGGAAAGTAATTAATATTTTAAATGCAATAATGCCGTAAAAATCCGACGATGTATATAGATGTTGAATTAAATTAAATTATGTGATTACTGAATTATATTAGTATATCGATGTGAAATAACACACAGATATAAAATATTTTAGGAGTACATATGAGTATTGAAATTATCCCAGCAGGTGCAAGTGCAGTTGTCATGGAAAAAGAAAGAGATTATGGAAGCAAACATCCTGATTCTTGGGATCTTAGCACACAAATGCAAAGAGATCTTAACCAAGTAACAGGTCAAGCGGAAAAAGAATTTATTGAATTAACTAATCAAGGAGAACGTGGTGCTACTGCTTCTGCTTTAGCTTCTTCTCTCACCGATTCTAAAGTTCAAAGTTCAGAATTAAACACTCAAAAAGCGGTTGATTATGGATTTAGAGAAACTATGTTAAGAGGTGATTCTCATTCTGAAAGATCACAAAAACAAGTCTCTGATTTTCATACTGATACAGTACTTGGATTTAAAGATGCTCAAGGTACTGCTTATCAACTTCAAAGTCAAGTTATTTTAGATGCTGCTAAAAATGCAGCTGCACTTTCAGTGCAAAGTCAAAGAGAAAGCGATGATTTGAGTAATCAAGCTACAAATAACTTTAACTTATCTGCTGTACAAGCTACAGCAAACTTTAATGCAATAACTACTCAAGCTAACTTATTACAGTATAATATTTTACTTGACGCTCAAAAAAATGCTTCTGCTGCTGTGCTACAGGCGCAACAAATTGCTGCTGCCGCTGCTGCTAAAGCCGCGGAATGCTGCTGCGAACTTAAAACAGCAATCACTTTCGATGGTCAAAAAACCAGAGATCTCATCAACTCAATTACTGAACAAAATTTACGCGACCGCGCGCAGCGTGCCGAGACTGCTCTTGCGTCATACTATGCGGCAAAAACTGCTCCAACAAGCCCTGTTGCTGGATAAATAAATGTTGAGTATCTCTTAATATAGATTAAAGGAGATATTTATAAAATAAACCTATTTCATTAGTTGAAAATTATGGATTGATGCTATAGTTTTCAACTAATTTTTTTTAAAGGATTAATAAAATGAAAAAAATAACATGCGACATGGGACCACCTCATAATGAATTTGATCGTCAGGTAAAAGATTTATTAAATCATTTATCAGAACAACTTACCAACATATCAAAAATTCAAAAATTAGTTTATGAAAAACAATATAAAGAATTACTACAAACTTCTGTATGTGATCTTTGTAAAGAAAAAGCTGATACAGTAACTATTATCTTAGCTGATTATACTCATAAATATTACTGCAACAAATGCCTTCACAAATAAAATATCATGGGAAAACTAATTGACCTATCAAATCAAAGATTTGGTTTTTGGTTGGTCTTAAAAAGAGGATCTAAAAGTAGCAGTGGTCATACACAATGGATATGCCAATGTGAATGTGGAGTTAAAAAAGAAGTTACTTCCAATTCTTTAAGAACAGGTAATAGCACTTCTTGTGGTTGTAATCATACTCCAAATTTAATAAATAGAGTAGTTGGAAAACTAACTGTACTATCTTTAGATGATTCTAAAAATAATGGAATTAGAAGATTTTGGAAATGTAAATGTGACTGTGGCAATATAATTTCAGTGAATACACATAGATTACGTGAAAACTTAATTAATTCCTGCGGTTGTGATTTATTTAAAAATAATGTTATCAAACGTAAAGAAAATACTTTAAAAAATATCAAAGTACTAGAAGAAGAAAGTCAGTTCATGGAAATTTATAATAAAGAACTTCAAAAAAGTTTAGAATTATTGAAAAAAAATAGAGAATTTCAGTGATATAATGAATATTTTTTTATAATTTTTGACGTAAGAAATATACCATCTAAAATAATATTTAATTAAGAAAATTATAATTCATTATTATTTTAGCAAAATAATTTATTATTATAATGATATAAATTTTATTATGAAGAAATGTAGCATATGTCAAATAGAAAAAAATGATATTTATAAAAGCGGAAAATGTAAATTGTGTAATACTGAATACATTCGTAAATTTAGAGAAAAGAATAAAGATAAGATCAAAAAATATCAACAAAAATATGATAATAAATATTATGAAGAAAACAAAAATGCCATATTGAATGATAAAAAAGTATATTATGAGCAAAATAAAAAAGATATTTTAGAAAATAGAAAAGAATATTATCAAGAAAATAAAGATGAAAAACAAAAATATAATAAAATATATTATCAAAACAATAGAAGTGAAATTATAAATAATGTTAAAATATATTATATAATAAATAAAAAAAGTATACAAAAATATCATAATATTTATAATAAAAATAAACGATTGACTAATCCAAATTTCAAAATTAAAGCTGCAATTTCAGCAAATATAAATTTTCATCTTAAATCTAACCGATCATGTAAAGATGGTAATATTTGTTTAAATTATTTATCATATACAATTCAGGAACTCAAAGAACATCTAGAAAAGCAATTCGAGCCATGGATGACCTGGGATAATTATGGGCGATATAATGCCAAAACTTGGGATGATAGCAATTTATCAACTTGGAAGTGGCAAATAGATCATATAAAACCACAATCTACATTCAAATACACTTCTATGGATAGTGAAGAATTTAAAAAATGTTGGAATTTGACAAACTTACGACCATTATCATCTAAACAAAATTTTCTAGATGGAGTAAGCAGAATAAGGCATTAAATAATCTGCCTCTCACGCAAATGCCTGAGGTTCCTGATGGCAGGATTCCAGGCACTCGTCATACCAAAAACCCCTAAGCCAATCGGTGATGGTCTGAGACTAGCCTTGATGAACTTCAGCTTCTCCCAATAATTACTTAATAAAGTACCATACTGTGTTTGTAACAATTCGCTCACTGTAGGAGGATTAAAATTAACACCATTATCAGTTAACTGAAATTCTCTTCCCCTTTCAATTAAAGCTTGAGAAGCTAAGGCATACAAAGTAGCGCCTTCTACAAGAATTTCTCCAAATTGTTCTACAAAATAATCTTCTTCAAAAGTAAAAAAAGTAAAAAAGGGAACTTGATTAAAATCCCATAATGCAGTAGCAAGAAAAGTAGTTAACATATCTACAGAAAATATATCACAATCAACATAAACTACGTTTCCGTAGCTATCCGTACTTTTAGATTTCCCTGAGCTGTTCAATCTAGCTCTCAATGATTTCATTAATTTATTAATATTTTTAATTGCACATTGTGAATAATGAAAACCAGGATCATCTCCTAGCGCTACATATCCGTCTGTGTTCACACCTGGCAACTCTGTATGTGAAACTACAAATTCAAATTGAGTTTGAACTCTAAAACCATTAACAAAACCAGTCCAGATATCATTATACACGCCATAAGGACCATTAATAGGAACAGTAAAAATATAAGAATACAATCCTGTATTATTTTGTGAGATTCCAACAGAGGTAGGGGCGAGAAGAACTCCTCCGCTGGGTTGAACAATAGATATAGTTGGATAGGAGTCGGTATTGATTGGCTCGCCAGTGGTATCTCTAAATTGTACAGTTAAGTTAATTTGGTCTGTAACATCAGCAAATTGACCTCTGGCTAAAATTGTCATAAATTTTCTCCTATATAAATATAATTTTATTAATATAAGATTAGGTAGGAGTTGCTGAGTAATTTCCAAATGGAGAAGTACAAATAATTTGATAAGTTTTATTTACAGAAATACCATCAGAAGGTCGAATATATTCAACATCTACTAGATAGCTTCCGATAGAGATAGCACCGACAGGAATATTAAATTGAAAATAGTAAAGTCCTGTGTCAAATTGACTCATATTTTGAGGATAGTTAGGAGCTAAATTAAATCCAGGAACAATAATTCTATTAACAGTGGGTGTGCTTGGGCTGTTAGCTCTGACACCATATCCATCAAGAGTTTCTAAAAATATTGTAGCTAATTGTCCGGGAAAATAATTAAAGGAATCCATGGGTGCCTCTTGATTATGTTTTAATATTATCAAAAATATTAATATAAAAGTATTATAATATAAATGAAGAATAAAGAAGAAGAAACTTTTTGGGTAACTAATATTAGTAATATGAATGTTAGTCTATCAGATTTGGCATTAACAATTAATGCTAGCTCTACAGTTAATTTGCTAGATAAAAGACATTATAAATATACTAAAGAACAATTAATAAAATCGGCAAAAGAGGGATCTTTATTTAAAAAAAGAAATAAGATATTTGTCCGTAAGTTAGCGCCGGAAGTTGAAAATAAGAAAAAGCTATTTTTGAGTGATAATATAATTCCGACCAGAAAAAGATCTATTTTTGAAATTACAGAAACAAAGTATGAAGAATTAAATCTTAGTGATGAGAAGTATGCAGAAGAAAATGCAGAAATTGCAGAGATAGATTCTAAAATAATTAAAGGATAATTATGGGACCTCGTAAACAAATTAATAATATTTTTAGTAAGATTATATTGAGCAATATTTTAGATGGTGAAAGTGCGGATGAAATAATTAAAGATTATGAGAAGCTTAATAAAAAATGTGATGAGGTTATTTCCAAAATTAAAAATAGAAAAGAATTACAACGTTTAAAAGAGGCAATATGACTGACACCCGCACAGATCAACTTAATAAAAAAGATTTCGAGGTATTTTTAGAAGTTAACAGAAAAGCTATAGAAATTGAAACAGAAGTTGTTGGTCAAAATGAAGAAATAATTTCATCATTAAATAATCAAAAAGAACAACAATCAATTATTGACAATAAATTAGATGAAATAACTACAAAAATAGAAAAATTAGATAAAGATATATTTAAAATACAAGTATTATTTGTAACAGGAGCCTTATCTTTACTTCTAGAAATAATTCAAATATTTATTAAAAAATAATTTATAATAAATTTATATTAACTGCTTTTACTACATTATTTTTATTCATACCAATTTCAAACGATACTTTTTGTTCTTTTTTTAATGTTTTATATCCTTTGCAAGCAATATCGGTATAATGGCAAAACATATCTTTTTGTTTTTCTCCATCTTTTTTCCATGAAATAAAACCATAACCTTTAATATTATTAAACCAAACAACTTCACCAAAATAAACTTTATTTTCTAACATTTTAAACCTCAACTATCTTTGTAGACCAACTGACCATCCACATATAATTCTCCTCCACGACCTAGCAAGAAATATACTTCTTTTGCAAAATAACGACCTATATCTTTTCTTTCTTCTTGATTAGTACAATTTCGTAGAGCTTTATCCGCTTTTGCAAATAATATTAACATATCTTTTTCACAACCAACCAATTTTGCATGATTAAGCAATCTTTTACGTGTTTCTTTTTCAGAAAGAACTTTGTCACTTAAATTTGTAGGATTACTAGCATCAATTTTTACATCTGGTACCGAAAGATTTTTTATATTAAAATCAAAAATACTCATTAATTTTCCTAAATTTTAAAAGATTTATTTTTAAATTTGACATACGACTCTTCAATGTCTATATTCTTTTTACCATTTATTTCGTAAACCAAAGTTCTGTGATTTGGTAATCTAGTAGAAGGATAGACTCCAATTATTTTTAATTTATTAGAGTGTGTCAATTCATGATGTACAGCACATAATATTGCGATGTTAAAAGGATGATTGGTAGTGTTAACTTTTGTTCTTTCTATTATATGATGAAAATGAAGAGCATCAGAATCTGTGATATTACAATCTTCTATTTCACACTTGTTTTTAATTAACTTACTATATTTCATAAATTAAGGAATTGAATAAGCATCAACACGTATTGTTACAGGACCTGAACTACCAGATTGAATTCTAAACCAAACAGCAGAAACTATTCTATTAGGAAAAACTAAAGTAGCACTAGCATTAGTAGGATTTAATTCTCCATGAAGTGTTTGACCATTTAAAGAGTACTCTACCACTTGAGTTGATCCAGTTCCATAATTAAAAA
>Ga0116227_10016998_pt1 | contig 10276 bp, 7 predicted proteins | sample S1TSphgellanicum_FD_89693 | JGI IMG/M metagenome (GOLD analysis project Ga0116227, IMG submission 89693) | Host-associated microbial communities from peat moss isolated from Minnesota, USA - S1T2_Fb - Sphagnum magellanicum MG | ecosystem: Host-associated > Plants > Peat moss > Unclassified...
AAAAAAAAAATATTTAAATTATAAGTTTTTTTTTAATTTTTTTATAAAATTTTTTTATGGGGTTTTTATTTTTTTTTTTTTTAAAAAAAAAAAAAAAAAATACAAAAATAAAAAAATTTTTTTTAAAAAAAAAAAAAAAAAAAAAACCCTAATTTGCCATTTAAAACCATTTAAAAAATAAATCATCAATTTTTTACAATACATCCCAATATGTAGCCTAAATAAAAAGGGTTTAAATTAAAATTTCTACTTTCATATCTGATGTATATCCAAATTTGGCTAAATCTTCTTATGGATGATTGTCAATTTATCACAACATGGAACAAAAACCCCTTTTCAATTGCCAGAAGTGAGAGAAAATAATAAATTTTTGCCACATTTCTATATATGGTTTCCAGCATTGTTTTAGTTTGAAGATATAGAAGGATGATTAAAGATTTTGTATTTTATATTCGATTTATAGCCAGATTTCATTAAATCTTCCTAAAGATGATGGCCAATTTTGCCAAGTAGGTGGACTGGCCATCATCAACAACAGGACTGAGCCAAAACTGGCTATAGAGGTCAGGCAAGAAAGTAGATCCTGATTTTGTTGCCAGGACCTCTCAGTGAACTCCACATTCTAAATGTGGCGATTTCTCACTATTTTCCCCTCCAAATATGGCGACTTTTGCAACAAAATTCCGAAAAAAATCTCTTTGGACAATTGGCATGTGACTTTTTTAATTTATTATGTGGCTATTCAAAAACTCGCCAGATAAAAAGAGAGAAAAACACTGCTTCCAAAGTTCCTATGGATGACACGACGGCGGTTTTTGAACCAGAAGAAAAAAATTACTGTTTTAAAAAAAGATTTGTGGCGAAATGTCGCAACTTGGCGAATTTGTTTTCATTAAAATGAAAGAAAACATAAAAAGATTTGTGATTTTTAGGGATTAATTTCGCCATTTTTTGAAATTTAAAAAAATTTACGAAATTAGCCACATATAGACTTAGGCACTTCCTAGGTCGCCACTTGTAGCAGCAAATTTGTAAAAACGGCTACGGCTCACCAGTTAATGGTACAGCCATCATTTAATGCTACTAATTAAAGCTAATTATTAATTTAATCATAATTTAATGATAGCTAATACTGGGCTATACTGTGCCAGTGGAGAGCTCCTTGAGGAATTTGAAAAAAAAAAAAAATTAAAAAAAAAAAATCAAAAAAACACTGTTGAGGAAGGAACGAAGAAAACAAATTTGGCCCAACTAAAAAAAAAAAACGAGGGAATTCAATGCTTTCTTAGAACTGGTATATTCCTTAGTCTACGTTTTCATGGCGAGACGTCACCGGAGTCAAAGCGTCAACGAATGAAAGCGTAGCCACCCTAATTGAACCGGCGACCCGCTTTGGACCGGAGCCGCTAGTAATCAAACTCCCAAACAAATTGACTCCGCTTGTCAATATTAAAAACCCTAAACCCTAAAATTGTAAACTCTAAACCCCACAAATTGACCCGCTTGTCAATATAAAAACCCTAAACCCTAAAATTGTAAACCCTAAACCCACAAATTGACCCGCTTGTCAATATTAAAGACCCTAAACCCTAAAATTGTAAACCCTAAACCCCACAAATTGACCCGCTTGTCAATATTAAAAACCCTAAACCCTAAAATTGTAAACCCTAATCCCCCACAAATTGACCCGCTTGTCAATATAAAAACCCTAAACCCTAAAATTGTAAACCCTAAACCCCACCAATTGACCAGCTTTTTAGCACCCGCGTTCATCTCCAAGTCTTCAAACCGAACTTCCCGGTCTTCTCCTATCTCGTGAAGACCACGGGCGACAGCTAGCTAGCTAGCAGCGAGCTCTAGTCTCCCCTCTCCTTTCCCATGCACTCAGCTGACGATCTGGAACACATTTTTCAAGCTTGAGAATGCACGCAGCTAAAAACCCAATATATAGATCAGCGTCACTGGCATTCTAGACCAGAAGAACATCAATGTGCTGAGCTGAAGTATTTATAACAAGTGCAAGGTGAAGTACAGCAACTTGCAGACGCAGCCTCTTATAAATCACTTTGCAATTATATGCAGCTCAATACACGTACACATACATACTTCACGCTGTTTATACCACTGCTCTGCTAAATTATAACTGTCTTCACATCACACTAGTACTATTGTTGGATCGGTTACGTGAATCATAGTCTTAAAGATCGTGAGGCATAAGAGTTCTTTGCGATAAGCAGCAGCAGCAGCTAGCAGCTCAGGGGTGCGTGCATTGGACTTGTAAGTAGATATTCAGAGCTGCTTTCATCTAGGGTCTGATCATATTCAGTTGGGAGATCATTCCTCAGATCTGAAGCTATGGCCCCTGCAGCAGCAGGTGAATCTGTGCAGGTGAAAAGCAATGAGAACGTGTTCAAACTTGCAGTGCATGACTCCTCTTTTCAGACGAATAATGGGATGCATGCGATGAAAGCTCAGTCTAAGTTGTGCATCACAGCTGAGACGATGCAGCCGTCGACGCTCCAGTACCGAAACTACAGTTTGAAGGACCCTTTCAACTGGGGTAAAGCTGCAGCGGTCCTGAAGGGTAGCCATCTGGACGAAGTGAAGGAGATGGTTAAGACGTTCTACGAGGCGAAGGAAGTGGCTATTGAGGGCGTGAATCTCAGTATCGCTCAAGTTGCGGCTGTAGCCAGGCGACCGGAGGTGAGAGTGGTGCTGGATGCAGAGAATGCCAAGAGACGAGTTGATGAAAGCTCCAACTGGGTTCTTACCAAGATCATGAATGGCGGCGACATATACGGTGTCACTACTGGTTTCGGGGCCACTTCCCACCGCCGAACTCAACAAGGGGTGGAGCTTCAGAAAGAGCTCATCAGGTTCTTGAACGCCGGCGTGTTTGGGAAGAGCGGCAATGGCAACACTCTACCCAGTTGCACAGCGCGAGCAGCCATGTTGGTTCGCACCAACACGTTGATGCAGGGTTTCTCTGGAATTCGGTGGGAGATTCTGGAGGCCATGGAAAAGCTTCTCAATGCCCATGTCACCCCGAAGTTGCCGCTGAGAGGAACAATCACCGCCTCTGGAGACCTCGTCCCCTTGTCGTACATTGCAGGTCTACTCACTGGTAGGCCCAATTCCAGAGCAATCACAGAAGACGGGAAGGAGGTTACAGCCATCGAAGCTCTGAGGATCGCTGGCGTGGAGAAACCATTCGAGCTTCAGCCCAAGGAAGGATTGGCCCTCGTTAACGGGACTGCAGTTGGATCTGCATTGGCATCCACTGTTTGCTTCGATGCCAATATTCTAGTCCTTCTCGCAGAAGTTCTGTGTGGCCTCTTTTGCGAGGTGATGCAAGGGAAGCCTGAGTTCACCGATCCGTTGACACATAAACTCAAGCATCACCCTGGTCAAATGGAGGCAGCAGCAATCATGGAATGGGTGCTGGATGGAAGTTCTTACATGAGTGCCGCTGCCAAATTGCACGAGACCGATCCATTGAGGAAGCCAAAGCAGGACCGGTACGCTTTGCGGACGTCTCCACAATGGCTAGGACCTCAGATTGAGGGCATTCGCAACGCAACGCATTCTATTCAGAGGGAGATTAACTCCGTGAACGACAACCCAATCATCGATGTCGCCGCTGACAGAGCTCTACATGGTGGCAACTTTCAGGGAACTCCCATAGGAGTATCCATGGACAATATGCGCTTGGCCATCGCCGCCATCGGAAAGCTCATGTTCGCCCAATTCTCTGAGCTTGTTAACGACTACTACAACAATGGGTTGCCGTCAAACTTGAGTGGAGGACCTGACCCAAGTCTCGATTACGGCATGAAGGGAGCAGAGATAGCCATGGCTTCTTATTTGTCGGAGCTCAACTATTTGGCCAATCCAGTCACCACTCATGTACAGAGCGCGGAGCAACACAACCAGGATGTGAACTCCTTGGGTCTAGTGTCTGCAAGGAAGACGGAGGAAGCAAACGAGATTCTGAAGCTGATGAGTGCCACTTTCTTGGTGGGTCTGTGCCAAGCAGTCGACCTTCGTCATGTGGAGGAGACGATGCAGACAGCAGTGAAGCAAATCGTTGCTCAAGTTGCAAAAAAGACACTCATTGCAGACGAAACTGGTGTACTTTTGCCTTCTCGCTTCTGTGAGAAGGATCTTCTGAAGGTGGTGGAAAGTGAGCCTGTATTCACCTACATTGACAATGCCGCAAGCCAAACTTACCCTCTGATGCAAAAGCTGAGAGAGGTGCTGGTAAGCCATGCACTGAAGCACAGCCATAGCCAAGAGGAAGTAGACAACAACAACAACAACAACAAGATCAAGGAAAGAAAGAAATCCATGAATCCCATCCTTGAAAGAATACCAATCTTCGAAGAGGAGTTGAAGGCTGGACTCAACACGGCAGTTCCTCTCATCCGCGAAGCCTATGACAACAAGGGACTTTCGTCAGTCCCTAACAGGATCACTCAGTGTAGGACCTATCCCCTTTACAAATTTGTAAGGTCTGAGCTTGGGACCCATTTGCTGTCAGGCTTGAGGACGGTCTCTCCAGGCCAGGAGATTGAGAAGGTCTACGACGCCATCTGTGCAGGTAAACTTGTTGGGCCTTTGCTGGACTGCATTCAAGGTTGGACTGGAACTCCTGGACCCTTCACTAATGCTGACTTACATTGCTAGCTCTAGGACCCTACACTAATGCTGACTTACATTGCTAGCTCTAGGACCCCTCACTAATGCTGACTGCATTGCTAGCTGTAGGACCCTTCACCAATGCTGACTTACATGTTGGGCTAGGTCCTGGTGGTTTAGGGTTTAGGTAGGACAACATTAAGTGGGGTCACCCCCTTGGACAAATCCAAATTGGAAAATTTGTGAATTGATGAACCTTTTTTAAATTTAGTGGACCCACAAAGCGGATGGATGTAATATTTTCTCAATATTGTTTCCCTTTTTTTTTGGGGGGGGAGTAAAATTTTTATTTTGATATGTGTTATGATAAATTTGATTACGATTTTATGCATGACATCATTATTATATAACATAAAGTATCAATGCTTTTTTTAAAATTTTAAATGTTGTAAACCATGTATAATCAACTTATTTATACCTCTACAAGGTTACAAAACATGTTTTAACTAGCATGAGAATTTATTTTTCAAAAGAGGGAAAAAAAAACTTAAATATTTGAAACTTAACAATTTGTCACATTATGTAAATAGGGCAAATGTTTTTAAAATAATAATCAAAATAAAAATAATTAAAAAATAAAGTAGCCAAATAATGGTTCAAGATGTATATTTGTGAATAACATTACCTTTGAAATCCACATTTGACATTTTGTTATTTCATAAAATCAATCATCAGCAAAATTGAATAAGGATTTACGAATATTTATAAAAAATTATATTTGTAAAATGTCATTTGTTCATTGATACAAAATTGCATACATAATATGAGTAAATGAATTAAAATATTTTATTTCATATATTGTAACAAAATAAATTTAACAATTTATTGAGATAATGGAATGTTTAGGGGAAGGTCATTTCCATTTTATATAAAATGGCATGCATGCAAACAATAAAGGGTGAAAATTATTGAATATATACAAATTATAATTTATTTAAATGTAAATAAAGTGCATATAGTTCATTATGAAAATACACATGAAGATTATCATTTATTTGAAGGATTTTTCTCAAAAAAAATCATAGAAAATAATTTTTCAATGAAATACTTTGTAAATTGTTTTTGATAATATTTATAATTGTGCCAATATATCACTTTTTTTGTTAATCATTTTTTAATAAATATGAATTTTAAAAATGTATATATTCTGCCAAATTTTGTGTTTCATCTTGAAACACGATTGAAAATTAAAATCATATAAAACATGTTGATTATTTTAAGGTTTCATTTTTGGTGTTATAAGCTAATACTTTGTTTGAAACATCATATTATGCATTGCACCACATTTTTACGTTGCAAAGGACTTATGAACTTCAAATAAATGTTGAATTTTAAAAAATAATTTAAAATAATAAATTATGGATGAATTTTTTTTAGATGTGTTTAATAATCCCCTATTATTACAAAATAAATTAGGCATAAAAAAAATTTATTATGAAAATTAAAGGGCCCTTTGTAAAATTAATATTATTAAATGAAGTTGTTAAACATCCAATGTTTAAACAAGGGTTTTCATCATTTTTTTTTGGTGTTTATGCATTAACTAGGTTGTATAGACATTGAAACTTTTAGGCTTAATGGCCTATTGAATAACACATTATTTATGTTTTGAAACATGAATATTAAACTATAATTGAAATTCTCAATTTACACATCATGATTACAAATTGCCTAAGATGTTTTAAATTTCAACATTTTTTCTGATATGAAAATAACATGTCTTGGTGTGTTTTAAACCATTTAACCACATTCCATATCCATACATTTTTTATTGAATTCAAGATATTGATTAATTTCCATAATGTTTGTATCTCCAACATTGGTAACATTAAATTTAACATGACGATCATAACTTTTGGTTCATATTGAAAATCAAAATTACAAATAAACTAATTATATGAGATTTCATTATAATTAAATATATGATTATTATTTTTCAATTTAATAATAATTTAAATCAAAAATAAAAATACTATATTAAATTTATAAATGCATATTTTAATAATTAGATCAAATATATAATGAGAAGTGGTGCCATGTAATAATCTTTTAATATCACCTCTAGACATAACTTTGGGGTAAACATTTGATGTTGTTCTTTTTAACCACCCTTCTTTTTTTGAATGGGTAAAACACAATTTCTGACTTTTAATTAGTTTCTCTTTTCAAATCAATAAAATGTATTTTCATTTTCAACTTTGAACTATTTTAGAATTATTTTAAAACTTTAATAAAAATTTAGATTGGTGGGGTGTTTTGGTTTAGAGATGACTTAAACATAGTAAATAACAAAAACACACTTGGACATTACCAAGGGTAAGGAAAGATGGTGAGGGACAATAAAAGACAGGAATGCTGACAAGAAATTTGGATAAAATGGCAATAAACAAATATGTCATGCATTCTTATATCAATGCCTACAACTATCATTGTCATCACACATAGAAAACATAACATGGAAGCACCTTAAATCGTACAACATGTCCAAACCAAATATGATTCACTTGCAGTAACACAAGAATCCAAGCCTAGAAAACAAAAAAAAGTCTTAATGCAAACTGCACAAAAAATTAATCTTGCATCCCAAAAAACTTAGAAAAATTGTAACAATAAAAACATGTGTGTTTTGAAATCCCTTGAAATCATCAAAAGTGATTTGAGATCACAAAAAATGAAATTATATCTTGTTCACAAAATATTTCAAACCTTATTGACATTTGAATTGGTTTAAAATAAGAATATAAACAACTAAGCTACTCTGGTTCATACCATGAAATAAGTATTGAAAATCTACTTATGAATATAGTGTTAAAAAAAAAACTCTAAAAAGACATAAATACGAAGAGACATTTTTTCATGTCTTTTTATTTGAAATGGATTAAGTAAATTCCAATTTAAAACAATCCGAGTGACAACTTATAATTTATGGAATTTAAAGTTGTCTTACCTAAATCAACCTCACATATTTAGGAACCTGCTTGGTATATTAGGAGAAAACAACTATGTTCACCTATTTCAGTTGACCCCTATTCATATTCCCAAATTTTTTTGTTGTATGTTCTGAGTATTTGGGGTTGTTGGAAAAAGATGTTGATCATATCATTGTAGAAGTGTAGTGTGTGGTGCATATAAGCTTAGAAGCACTTATGTTCATGATGGGTGGAGAAATTTCCCAGTAATTTGTATTAGAAGCAAGCAACAATAGTAGTAGGGAGGGGGGGGCTAACAAGCTTGTTAATAATACACACTTGTGGGGTTGTTATGAAAGTTAAGCCCGTGGTAAATGTAAGTACAAGAGACACATGTGAGAGAGACATAAGTCTAAGGAGATATCCTTCTTTTGTGTCATTTGAATATGTGTGTGTTGACATCTTCCCAACAAATAATCATTGACTCGCTCTTGCATTCAAGTAAATTGCGCACTTGCATGCAATGGATGTTATGTTTGAGTTTTCAATTTTTGTTGCTTTTGTTACTTATTCAATAATTGCTCTAAAACTTTTGCTATGATGCAAGCACTTGGACACAATACTTTAATGATTCATTTTGTAGAAGCTCTTGTCTTACAAGAATTTGTGGATTATGTTTCATGTACCTATGTAAAGTGTCACAGGCTACAACACATGATTTTGTTCTCAAATACATGTAACATGAACATGAGGGTTTTCCATGCATGTCAATATATTGTTGTGCTTCATTGAAATATTTCAAGTAGGGATTTGGAAGTAAATGACTGAAAAAAAATTTAACATGACATGTTTTAAAACAATTGTTTGTCCAACAGATTCATACTTAAGGATTTTACATAACACAATTTGAAATAATCAACACCACCCAAGGAACTCAATTTGAAGCTCGCAATGAACTTGGTTATGTTGTTCAAGAGCTTTGATTAGATTGATAGAAAATTGTGCCACACACATCATCATGATGCACGTTGCTTGTAGCGCTTCATTTGTTTGTTAAATCTTTTCTTGTCAATTTCTGCCTTTCGAATATATGGCTACACCCATTTCCATAACCCAATGATGGCATGTATGTGGGTCACCTTAACTTGCTCATTATAGATTAGAGCAACACATTAGTTACTCATCTTACTCATGTAGAAGAAGAGCAATTTATATGAACATGACATAAACAAGTTTATTCTAAAACAACAAGTATGCATTAAGGTCATAAATTGAAAATATTGTATATTGTGAGGTGCAATAGAGCTTGGGATTGAAAATGTTGTCTTTGAGGGATATGCAATTTTCATGTTGGTTCACTTTTTGTGTTTCAAATGAAAGGTGTGTGAAGGTAATCATTTTTGATGGGTGATTGGGATTTCATGAAGGATTGGAAAATATATATATATATATGGAGGGAGTTTCCATGCATACCATTCTATCTTTCTCCGACATACTTTGCCATTGGGATCCAAGGATGCGGCCAACATCACCAAAAGAAATGTTGGGATTGTCACCTGTAATGTTCTCTCGTTGGTCTTTGCAAAAAAACATGTAAGGTGCTAATGCCTTTTTGGGACGACCATTGACAAGTTTATTCTTCACTGATCTTTTCATAGTCACCTTTTTGGGTCTTGCATTCTTTTTAGAGTAACCCCTTGATGAGGAGGCCTTTGAAGGGCCTCTAGCCCTCCCTCCAACATTTGCTCGTACCCTCGCCAGTATTTCTTGCTTTTTTTATTAAAAAAAAATACAATTGTGGAACTTATTACAAGTTTCTGGTCTGTAATCACCCCCAAAAAAGCTTGCATGAAAGTTACAAATTGAGCTTGCATGAAAGTTACAAATCCAACTCTTATCTTTCACACAAAATTGCAGGAAATATACATATTATGTTACGTGCATCCAAAAACACATGAATTTAAGTCAAGGAAAAACACCCACAATGTAAATCAAGATTGAGCATGTGAAAACTTGACACTGGAAATCAATTTGTATTCACCTTGTACAAAATGGAAAGACAAAGAATGTGGAGTAACCCGCTTGTCTCTTCAGAAGATCTCCAAGTTATGTGAGTAACCCACTTGTCTCTTCAGAAGTTCTCCAAGTTATGTACAAAATTACGGTTTTCAATGTACAACAAAATAACCCTGAAACCTGAAGGTTTTTAAAGTGCAACAAATAGGTAAAACAAATATGGAGTTTTCAATATGCACACAAAAAGACACAAAAACTTGAACAGAAAAACAAGTCTAATGCAGTTGGAGGGATTGGTAATGATGCCCACATAGAGAGAAAAAGAACAAGAAAGAGGAAGCTATAGCAATGAGATTCAGGAGGAGCTAGTGGTGATGGAAAAAGGCATTGATCAAGAGAGAGAGAGAGAGATAGATAAGGGCACTATTATTGATGGGTTTACATGGGACTTCACACACACCCCCTAAACCTGACACAGATATAACTGCCAAACCACAATTGAAGACTTGATGCAATCCATCTATCCCTTGACATGGTTGAGAATTGCCCACAAGCACTCACCCAATGGTTTTTTTTTTTTTTTTTTTGCAATTTTTTTATGGAGCGGAAGGGGTGGGCATCCATAAGATGTTTTTGCCAGATTTGGCTTTATC
>Ga0116227_10017000_pt1 | contig 10274 bp, 4 predicted proteins | sample S1TSphgellanicum_FD_89693 | JGI IMG/M metagenome (GOLD analysis project Ga0116227, IMG submission 89693) | Host-associated microbial communities from peat moss isolated from Minnesota, USA - S1T2_Fb - Sphagnum magellanicum MG | ecosystem: Host-associated > Plants > Peat moss > Unclassified...
CAACCGCTGGAAGCTATCGTATTCATAGGTGGTGGTCAAGCCTTTGGCATCCGTCATGCTGGTCATGCCGACCAATGGATCATAGGTATAGGTCGTCATCTGGGCATTTACCGGATAGAAACGAACATCATCGATCTGCGCCGGTCCACTGATCAGGATACTGTAAGTATTTGACGTTACCGTTACGGCGATGATCTGCGGTATCCAGGCCGTTCCGGATTTTAGAAAATAACTCAGTACATAATTACCGTTGTCTAATCCGCTCAGGTCTTTCTCGTAGTTAGTGCCGCTTGTAATTGTGTAACTGTAATGACCGCTTTTCGCATCATTCACAAACCCGTTACCCGCACCAGTCTCGAATCCTTCATAAAAAATATCGTTCTGTGCCGCATCTTTACACACCGCTATCGGATAAACTCCATTATATCCCCATAGATAACTTACAGGTAGCGAAAAATTTGGCGTTATCATCGTCGGATTGCCTGCAATGTCGTAAGCGTTCACTGTGACATTGGCTGTTGTCGGATAGTGGCTGTCTATACTGTATAAGGATGGGGACTGTAAGGAAGTTAACTGTCCTAATTGCCGTGACGAAAACTTAAAAGAACTGAGCGGTATAGATGATGCTGTTTCGAGCTGATAAATATTATCAACCAACGTTTGTCCACCAGGTTTGTATTGCGTGATTTTACCGGCTATTATGCTGGTGCCTGTATTGTCATCCTGATAGCCAACTTGTTCTATCGGAAACCCTATTTCGTGGTTCGTTTTCATATCGTCCAGGAATGGCGTTCCCGAAGCGTAGTCATCTGGGTAAGTGTTAGTTTCTGTAATGAGCTTCCCATTACTTTTGTTACTTTGAATCCGGGTAAGCTGAGCATGTAAGGGGTTATCATAACTGTAGGTCGTCGTCGTAACATTAGGCGTAGTGTTTCCGTTTCCATAATCCTCCGTAACAGAACTTTGGAGATATTTCCATTCTGAAATAAGTTTGTATGCCTGCACTTCAAACTCAGCCGGATAATAACGCTGCAGCAGACCTCCGCCATGAAGGAGATATTGCGGCCGAAGCAGAAGGATATTAAGGCCTACCGCATGCGCTTCATTTGGCTGGGTAGGAACAGTATAGCTTATAGCATCTTCCGCATTACTATATGGACTTGCAGGATCGGGCGGGGTATAATTGTACTGATAAGTATTGGTTGTCCGTTTCAGCAAACTGTAGCTACCTCCATTTACTTTATAAATTTCGGATTTGAGCAGATCACCATTTTGCCAATCGTAGTTTACGGGTGGTGTAAATGGATAGCCGACATAGGCGGAAGAGTTTGGTGTGAATTGATAATAATTATCGGTGTATCCGTTATTCTGTCCGCTATTATCCACATGATACTCCTGCACCTCATCATAAATAACATTACCATAATCCTGTCCACTGAGCGGCAGATTGCTCTGGGAGGTCTGGGTATTGTAATAACAAACCGTTTCGTTCAGCACTGTCGGATCATCGGGGCTGATAGCAAAACTATGTTTGTCAAATAAGTAGTAATATGATGGTTTATTGTAAATGTGTCCACTGGACAATCCTGTAGTGCTACTAATGTAGGTGTAATTACGAGAATTCAGGGGCGACGTCGACCCATTATTATCAAAATCACTGATAGTTTTGATACGTAATCCCCCACCTGTAACATTTCCGGCAACCGGGGCACTCGTTGTGGTTGATGTCCAGAATATCTGAAAATACCCATCTTCATAATCACCGTTTTGGTACTTTGTGATCGTATAATTACCCGGGCTTAAGGACATGTAATTACCTGTAACAGCGGAAGTCCCTGAAAAAGTTAATGAGGCAGCACTTGGCCCGTCCAGTGTGATGTTAAATTGCGGACTGGATACGTTGTTTACGCAATTGTATTTTACAAAAATGCTATTGGGGTCAACATTGGCAGGGATCGTGAAACTTGTTACCGTTGTCCCAGCCTGGCTGTCATCATAGTAAACGGCGGCAGCGCCCTGGGTCGTTGTGCTTTGCGGACTTGAATCTTCATACTGATTCGCCTCATAGGTGTATGTCGTATATCCGCCTGTAGGGTATTGCATTTTCTGCAATACGCCTTTAACCGTGTAATTGATATCGGGAGATTTGTCAGCACCACTGGTAAACCCGTTGGCCAGGTCAACTGGAAACGGTGACCCGCCTTTTCCATTATAGTATCCCCAATGATCGGTAGTCCAATCAAACCGTGATGGAAACGAATCATATTCATTATAGTAACTGAACAGATACGGCTGGGAACCGCTAACGTCAATTTCTTTCAATTTAAGCTTAACGGTATTAGGATCAGCAGTTGTGCTACAGTTGTAGGTCCCCAGGTTAAAATATTCCTGGTTTAGGCTATAACTTTTCACTTGGCCTCCAAAATGCACATCGATCTCTTTTAGCGCGGACCGCCCCGGCATGTCTAATCTTTGACATGGCTGATAAGTAAAATCGATCTCATGCCCTCTGTTTGTCGTGATCTGGCTGATCTGCTTGCTATAATAAACATCTGTTAATGAAGCTATCGAGGTCTGAACATCTTCTATTGAGCATGACTGATAAGGCATGGTCCGGTATCGTGTATAAGAAGGGACATTACTGTAGGAATAATGCGCAATAGTATTGTATTGAATCGTTACGATATCGCCAGAAGGGGTGTAAATATGGCTCAAATAGAATGTGTTGCTAATCGTCTGCGTATTCTGACCGCTGAAATTGGCATCTGTAGCCGTAATGTCTGTGCTGACATTTATTTGGTCCTGTTGGTCAAAAACGTAGATATTTCCCTTTTCATCGGTGATCTGAAATCCAGTACTATTATGGACAATCTTCTTATTGCTGTAGGGCATGGGGTGAGTCTGACCGTCTACCGTAAAGAAAAATTTTCCGTTTTGCCCGAACATAGAATAAAAGAAGAGGTCAGGCTTCGTGTCCGGGAATGAATTTGGGGGATTGGCAGGATTTTGATCTTGTGAGTCGATCGCCGGATCCAACAACAAATTCATTAATGTGGTATAGTCGGCATTATAGGTCATATTGCTTCCCGAGGCGTCTGCTACAGGGGTCAAAGGACGGTTATAGGGAAAACTATAAAAACCTCCAGAGCCGAGAGAGGCATAACCGGTCGCACCCAGATCATAATCGCCAAAAACGGAACAGGCTATTTGACCGCCCGCATCAAGCGCCCATCCAAGGCCCACATCTGACGACTGTTCATCGACGCGGTTTCCACCGGAATGATAATTCAGGGATATGGGAAGCGACAGCCCTTTAAGTTTGATTTCGTAAATAGGAACACTGATCTGTGGTATACCTGTATATTGACTAACCGGCGTTTCAACGAATTTGAACAGCGACGACGCTTCGGGGGTGGGTGGAATAGCGACCAGGCTATTTTGCGGTGCGGGAGACGGATTACTAAGTGGTGTTTGCCCCATAGCATGAATACATACTAAAAGCGCAGCAGTTAAAAAGATTGATTTCACGTTATAGGAAGGAAAGATTGTAAATGTTGATAGGACACTCTTTAGGGGCGAATGACATTATTCCAGAGTCTTCTTGTCGTTCAAATAGATATTTGAAGGCTTTCAGGCTATTGATCAAAAAAGTCCTTACGTGTAGATCTCGCATAAAATAATTAGGATTGGTATAGGTTATAAAGTATTAAATATTTTATTCTTCAAAATGTGGATAATGTTCTCGTCAGATTTCGGGGAAAAACCAAACACTTTCAATACTATAAATATTCTACATATATTTTATATTTCAAAAAGAATTTTAATATATTTTTTGATTTTTTGTAAATACTACAATAAATTCATATAAATAAATATTTGTAATTAATAGTAAATTTCAATGTGCCTTAAAATTTATATATAAATTCAATTGAGCAATTATTAAAATAGTTGAATACCGAAAAAGCCTTCAAATATTACACATTAGGAATATACTCCTTATTTACCGCAACTGGTTGTAAAGAAGAAAGCCGGCAGCTAAGACTGCATTGGTGTCATAGAGGCATGTTAATGCAATCTAAAAGTGTTTATAAATAGTCTACCAAAAGTGGTATCTTGATTAGAGGCGAGCAACCTTGGATTAACGTATAGGTGTTCACATTTCGAACTCACCGCATTTCAAAAACTTCTTATTATCTATGTAATCCTCTCCGTTTTTTTCTATTTTTGAAGCTTCGATTGAATCTATTGGTAGCTTACTTGAAATGATTTTATCTGTCGGGTTTTTAGTTGATTGATATTCAGGAATTTGCGAGTTAAATAAATTATCAAAAAAAGTTAATAGGGGTAGTAGGTGTTCGATGGGAGTCCCTTCAAGCCCGCTGATTTGTAACCTGTTAACACATTCTGTTAGCAGGTTATTTTTTGACTTGTAACCGGCCTATTTTTTTACTCGCTGATCAAGTTGACGTTATTGAATCAATTGTATTTCATTATCGTTTATTCTTTAAAATTTCCGGTTGACCGGTAAAAAATAAAATCGGTAATTTTTGTGAGTGGAATACTATGAAATTCAAGCTGGTCGGAACTTATTAACTAAATAACAAATTTCAGTTCTTACTTAAAATTTCCGGTTTTTACTCCCGACGGAAAAGTCGGGACAGGCAGTGCCAGTAAAAACGTTGCTGGCATTTTTGATGGGTAGGTAGTTTGCTTTTTCATTGGTTTAGGTTTAAGGTCAGGTCTTTTAAGCAGTGTAAAGGTACAGTGAGATATTGTTGCTGCATGAAGAAGATATACACAGATCTATATTCGTTATCATTGAATTGAGATAATATATAGCGGGAGTTCGTCAACATAGGAATTGCTATTATGCAACAAGCGAATGGCAGCTTCAATTTTTCAAATGCCAGTTACAAACTGGCTGAATTTTGTTTGACACGGGTCGCAACCCCGCGCTCTTGCGTGACGGCAAACAATTAGCATAGTTCTGTGGAGTATCATCGCGAGTGTACAAGCGAGGACGCCTGTACGAGTGGGATAGCTAATATTATGGTTGTGGGAATTATTGCATTATCAACTCAGCCCGATATCCCTTTTTCAAACTCCTTACCTATCTTTATCGGCAAATGAAATATACCTGTTTCACCGTTTTAATGTGGTTGTTCGCAACCCGTGCCTATAGCCAAAAAATCACCCCTCAACAGGCAAACCCTTATGCACACGTAGACAATATAGCGTTGCAGCTTCCTCGCACTTCTATAAAGAATACCCAGGATATTGCCGATCATATAAATGCACATTTCTCAACTCCGGCTGATAAGGCAAGGGCTATATTTATCTGGACGGCCTCCAATATTCAGTATGATGTTGCCAACATGTATTCCTTTAATTTTCATGAAAGCAAGCAGGAAAAGATAGACAAGACCCTGAGATCAGGGCAAGGGGTATGCATTAACTATGCGGCCATATTCAACGATGTGGCTAACAAATGCGGCATAAAAACCTATATTATGGAAGGTTACACCAAAACAACTACTGGTACGGCCTATGTGCCGCACGCATGGTGCGCCGCGCTCATAGATACTAATTGGTATCTCTTTGACCCTACCTGGGGAGCAGGATATATCAGCAATAATAAGTTTGTAAAGAAGATAAATAATGCTAATTATATGGCAGCCCCTGGCATATTCATCAAAACACATATGCCGTTCGACCCAATGTGGGAATGCTTGCATTATCAAGTGAACAATAGCGAGTTTTGCACTGGAAGGATACAACCGGATGCATCAAAGCCTTTCTTTAGCTATAAAGACAGTATAGCCATATATGAGCAACAAAGCGAGCGAGATAAAATGGCTGCTACAGCAAGGAGATGCGAAGGTAATGGGGTACAAAACTCGATGATTTTCTCGTGGATAGAAACCCTGAAGCAGAATGTGGAAGTGACCGACAATAACGAAATGGTATCAGAATACAATACGGGCATTGCCAACTACAATGATGCCTTAAGTCTCTTTAACGTTTTTATCAATTATTACAACGCTCAGTTCAAGCCTGCAAGAACGGATCAGGAAATAAGAAAAATGATAGATACTGTGCAAACGAAGATAGACATGACCAACACCAACTTTGATAGTATCCACCATCCATCAGCATCTACCCTTGCACTTATGAACTCCATGCAAAAGAACATTCTGAACCTGCAGCAGCATGTAGATGAGCAAAAAAAATTCCTAAACGAGTATATGCAAAAGGGAGCAGTAGGTCGAAAAATGATGTTCCATAAATATACCTGGATGGGCATACCGCTGAACTAATACATTGTAGGAGCTGGCCGCAGACCGAGTGAAGCAGGGACTACAGATAGCCCCTCGCGAGGGCCGTTCACAGAACGGCTTTTATTTGCAGTTCCAGATGCCTTGCAGAACATCTGGAACATCTGGGTGGAGACCTGCGCCAGGTAGACAAAAACATAGGAATTGCTATTGGCAACAAGCGAGTGGCAGCTTCAATTTTTCAAATGCCAGTTACAAACTGGCTGAACTTTGTTTGACACGGGTCGCAGACCCGCGCCAGTGGGTACTACTGAGATATGAGCGATGACGCTTGCTCGAGCGGAGAACAACAATCGCAGAAAACACCTCTTATTTACAGTGTAAGTGCCTTATAAAGAATTACTTTATGTTTTTGCATGAGTTTACTAATGCATTCAAAAAATAAAATAATAGAAGATGTAAGTGACCATAAAAAAATTCTAAATTAATATTAAATATTTAATTAAAAATGTACATTTAACCCATAAAACTTATACCACATGGAAGAAATAATCAAACGCTTAGAGGAGGTGTCCCATGATGGGAGATCCCCGCAGGTTTTGACAGCATGCGGACCGCACAGATCGGAGTATGAATCAAAACGGCAAATATTCAACACAAAATTCCAATTCAAGCCAACCGCCATTGTATTGTGCGAATGTACAGAGCATGTGCAGCAGGTAGTAAAAATAGCCAATGCGCTTGATCACGCCATAAGGGTACGGTCTGGCGGGCATGACCATGAAGGTGAATGCTCTGGTACTGATACGATACTGATAGACCTGTCTAAAATGAAAGGTGTTCGGGTGGATAAGGAAGCAGGCGTGGCGTACATAGAACCCGGTAACATATTCCAGGAACTTATCCCAAGGCTTGCCGAGAAAGATGTTTGTATACCACACGGCACCTGCGGCACGGTTGGCATAGCCGGGTTTACCATGGGTGGCGGATGGGGCCCGTGGACCCGCATACATGGGATGTGCTGCGAAAGCCTTGTTGGCGCTACCATCGTATTAGGCGATGGGGAAGTGGACGTGCTTACTGAAAATAGCGAGCAAAAAGAGTTATTGTGGGCCCTGCGTGGCGGCGGGGGAATGAGCTATGGCATTGTTACCGAGTTGGTGTTAAAGACATTTCAGCTACCTGAAATAACTATAAAATTTAACGCGGTATGGCAGTACACACCTGCCTTTACTGTATTAAAACATTGGGAAGATTGGATAGCACCAGATAAAAATCCACAATTAATAGGCACCAATCTGATGATAATGGCCATACCAAAACCAAAGGGGTCCACTTCAATAAGAGAGGCCGTGCATTCATGTACCTTCTTTGGTTATTTTGCAGGATCAAAAGAAGAACTATACCAACACATGAAGATATGGTTTGCCGATATGGTGCCTACTTCAGTAACCATCATCCCACCAGGTATTGCCGATGAGAAAAACACACCTCACACTTTTGGTTCGTGGGACAGGCTTACCTCCAGCAGCCATTTACTGGGGCGCAACAGGCCATCATTAAATGCCAAAAATCTATTTAAACTAAGTGACCTGGATAAGCCCGGTCTACTACATGCAGAATATATACCACCGGATGTGGATGACCCGGCACCACACAAAATAACATCAAGGCTTACAGCCGAGCATGGATGGAATGATGAAGGCAGGGAGTCGCTTATCAGCAGTTTGCAATCAGACCTGTTGTTTGACAAAGGGGAAGAAGGTGGATTGCTTTGCTATGCTACGCTTGGCGCTATATCGGGGGCTTACTACGCCCATTATAAAGATCCCGGTTTTCCGAACGGCAGCGCGTTCCCCTATAAAAAACGCAAGTACACCATTCAATACCAGGCCTGGTGGGACCAGGGGGAAGCGGACATCAAACTAGGTAAAGAGCACAATGTATATCTGTATACCAACCGTGCCGAAGACTGGATAGAGGAATGCAGGAAACGTGATTTTCCAGAAACAGACGGATCATTTATCAGTTTTAAGGATGCAGGTGTACCAACCAGGAATTATTTCCTGCAGAGTTATGACCGACTAAAAGAAATAAAAGAAAAATTCAGCAAAGACCCGAAGAATAGATTGAGGACAAGGAAAACGATAATTTAAGATGGTGTGACCGTGATCGCTTTATGAATTTCATAAGGAATGTCTCATTTATAATAGCAATAGCAAGCTAACCGCTTGCTATTGCTATTATGTTGTATCCCTTAACCGACCTAAGCAGTGAGGAGTGCAGGAAGTACAGATAGTCTTTCGCGAGAGTAGTTCACAATACGGATTTATTTGCAGTTCCAGATGTGCTGCGCTAATATCCTAAGGTTTATTTAATATTTTTGTCATTACGGACTATCGTAGTTAGTATAATATTTACGGCAATTTTATAGCGATACTTAAAATGATAAACGGCTTACTTAATAGCATACAAGATGTGATAACGCTAAGCCAAGCAGAAATAGATATTGTGGCATCTTTGTTTAAAGAAAAGTCTTATAAAAAGGGGGACTATTTTTTAGAAGAAGGACGAATTTGCAAACAAGTTGGATTTGTAGCAAAGGGATTAATGCGATACTATATAAACCGTGATGGGGAGGAAAAAATATATGACTTTTCCCAAGAAAATGAATTTGTATGTAACTATGAAAGTTTTCTTCCACAGGTCCCTTCTTCGAAAAACATTCAGGCTTTAGAGGACAGTATCGTTTTCGTTATTTCGCATGCTGACCTGCAATTATTTTATGCAAACGTTCGCGGAGGGGAACGTTTTGGCAGGGTCGCCATTGAGGCGGTCTTTGTAAAATTACTACAGGATATCAGCTCGTTGTATGCTGAAACACCTGAACTTCGTTATGAGCGGTTTTTGAAAAACCACGCCGATCTACAGCAAAGAATCTCCCAGTACCATATTGCTTCATATGTTGGAGTAAAACCACAATCACTAAGCCGTATTCGTAAAAGACTTTTTACCAATGGGATTTTTAAAACAAGTTTACGGCCTAAAAATTAAACCAAATTTATTTTAAACATAAGCAGCGGGAACTTAAGTGTTATCCGCTATTTTTTTGTGCAATAAACAGCAAGGGCGATCATTCGAACGCAAAAAAAGTCCGTCCAATATATTGATTTGTTAACTCAGGTGCATTAATACCCGCAGCTAGAGGGATAATTTTGTGTCTTAATCTAAAAAAAATATTATGACAACAAAAATCTCATATGCAATCGCATTTGCATTGGGCCTTGGAATGGTTTTCCTCGGCGCCCGCTTTTTTTTATCTCCTGAAGTAGCAACAGATGAATTTGGTATCCGTTTTAACGCAAATGGAGATCATTCCTTTCATCACATAAAGGGTATCAGGGATATTTTTTCCGGGCTGTTGTTGTGCGCTTTGGTTTTGATGAAAGAACGCCGTGCCCTAGGGGTGATGTTATTGATCGCGACAATCATCCCGGTTTCCGATATGCTTGTTGTTCTTAGCAAAAGTTATACTGGTTTGCAGCAAGCCATGCCGCATATCATAGCAACCACTATTTGCTTCGTAGTGGGCATACTTCTGTTATCAACTCAACCTCGAATGAAAGCGTTTTAAAAACAATGATAAAGATGGATCGTGGAGTCAACCAGCGAAACTACAAGGTAAGTAAGGTCGGAGTTCAATTATTCACTTCAAAATAATTGAACTCCAACGAATCCCTGTCCCAGTTGGCGGTACGAGCAGCAGCCTCGTAGGTGCTTTGCAGGAACTGCATCAAGACTTCTTCAGGATCAGCAGACGTCCTTACTATATCGTACGAAAGGAAAAACTCGCCCATTTCGTTGCTGTAAAAAGCTTCAGCAGGCGATACTTTTTGTTTGCCAAATGTATCGGGCGTTGGATAACAGTACGCATAGAAAACCGGTTGCGGGAAGGTAGCATTACCACCCCAGAAGCCAGCACTGCATACTTCATGAGAA
>Ga0116227_10017004_pt1 | contig 10273 bp, 12 predicted proteins | sample S1TSphgellanicum_FD_89693 | JGI IMG/M metagenome (GOLD analysis project Ga0116227, IMG submission 89693) | Host-associated microbial communities from peat moss isolated from Minnesota, USA - S1T2_Fb - Sphagnum magellanicum MG | ecosystem: Host-associated > Plants > Peat moss > Unclassified...
CGCAAGATAAAACCCGTCCGTCCTATTTCCCTAAATACTATAAGAGAAATAACGCGGACGCTTGACTAGATCGGCGCATGGACAATCGAATAATGCAGGGGCGTGATGGTCGTGGTATAAAGAGTTATCACGAAGTAAAGGAAATGCTATTTATGCGTTATGACTACTACTTAAGTGGCTTTATCGAGAAAAGTAAGTTTGCAAGGTCCTACGCACAAAAATCATGCGAGACCATGTTGATGGAGTGCGCTCCAAGTTTCTACCAGACGGTGTAGAGATCGTCGATATAGAAACCCAAAAATGGAAAGATACAAAAGTTAGGGAACTTATTGTAAAAAAATGATTGGCCCAAGATGGTGCTGGGAGCATATCTTCCACGATCCGTTCCGCAAAAACATCACTATCGGATTTGGCGATCACCGAAAGTGATTGAAAACTTGTTTCAGCTTGACTTCAAGGACTACGTTGCCCTCTATGAAATCAAGGGTGAGGAAACTGAGTTTCTTGCTAAGCTACGCTGGAAATATTGATCGGTGAAACCCTCGGAGTGCGCCGAAGCTCCGAGCGTTTCAAGAGATAGCGAGTTTGCCGCGAGCACGAATCTCACGCGGCAATCTTGCATCATGGCGCTGACAATCCGCACCATTTGATCACGCAGCTTTTGGCATGGGTCCCAGTTCGGCTTCGAGTCGAGCTTTTGACATCTCGATATATCCAGCATCAAGTTCGATCCCGACAAACTGACGACCACACCGCACGGCGGCAACACCAGTCGATCCGCTACCCATGAAGGGATCGAGGATAACGCGTGCCGATGTGTTCTCGATTGCCTTGAGGGGAAGTTCGATAGGAAACGGTGCGGGATGAGCATTCCCATGAACGGGCGCAATCTGCCAGACATCCCTCGCACGCGGGCGCAAGAACTCGAACTTGAAATCAGTCTTCGCGAAGATCACCACCCATTCATGGCTCGGCGTGCAAAAGGCTTCGTTGAAGTTGAACCCACTACCACGGTCCCAGATCACGATCTGGCGCACGGGCAGTCCGGGATTCAGGTCGAGCGGTGTTTGCAGCACTTTCTTCTGGATACGCGGTTTGTGGTTGTAGAAAATTGCGCCATCGTCGGGCAGCAGTCGCCAGCATTCCCGCAGCACATCCTTCTGCCATTCGATATATTCCGTGGGATCGCGCGCATCGTCGTAGGACGCGTAGCCATTCGCAAGGGCAGCATTGGGCCAAACAGTATTTTTGCTGCGAAGCCCGCCGCCTCCATGCAAGTTATAGGGCGGAGAGGTGAACACCATATCGATTGAGCCCGAGGGCATTGACCGCATCACCTCAAGGCAATCACCTTGATGGATCGTCACTTGATCATCGATCAGCAAGGAGGGCGTGCTAGGCTTGATCAGCGCGGGCAACGACACCTTCGCAACTGCTGCGCCAACCTTTGCGGGCACATTGTCGTTGCTCGCCGACATCTCAGCCGCCCCGAATTCAACACCCGCCGCCAACATCGCCTTGTGTTCGTTGCCGACGAGCATCGTCGCACGCGCAAACCACTTGTCCTCCAACTCGATCCCGATCCCGTGGCGCCCAGTTCGCATCGCGGCGATCATTGTCGAACCTTCGCCCATCGTGTTGTCGAGAACAACCGCCCCGAGGTCTGAATAGGTGCGGATCAGGTATTCGAGCAGATCGACGGGTTTGGCGAACGGGTGCTGACCGCTTCCCTTCTTGCCCTTCACTTTATCGAAGCGGAGGATCGTGCGCGGACAATTTACCAAGGCTTCGTAAAATTCGCCCTTCCCGCCCGTGACGCAGTTACCAAGATAGTCGATCATGCGCCGCTTCTTTTGACGGCGCATTACTCTCGTGACGCCTTGCGGATTGAAGACCGCGCGGCGCTTCGAACGCTTGGCGCTGATGTTCGTGCCCGGGCTGAACAACAGCACGTCCTCATGCGCCTTGAGCGGCTTGTTGGCAGCTTGTGGGTAGCCTGTTGCGGAACCCTTGTCCCAGACCATCGTATACTTGAACAGATCAGGCGCCGAGTTGATCAAGGCGTTCGTGAATGGTTGACATCCAAACTGCAAGATGTTGCCCTGCGGCTTGATGATCCGACGATATTCCCGCCAGACCGCTTTGAGGTCGATAATCGAATCGTACTTGCTGCGGGTGGTGCCATACGGCAGATCACCGACAATGAGATCGACGCTCCGGTCAGGGATTGAGCGCATCACTTCGAGGCAATCGCCGTGATGAAGCTGCGGGAGCATGGCGCCAGACAGGAGATCGTGAGGCGTCTGCGAAACCGTCTTGGGTTCGGAAGCGACAACCTTGAGAGCCCGCTGTTTTGTGGTCTTGATTGGTGAAGGGGTCGGCTTAACGCCCGCATTCGTCACCGAGGGTTTGAGCCGCCAGCGTTCAGGGCCACTCGTCGATTCAACTTGGTGGGGATGCTCGACCGCGATTTTGCGCATGCGATTGTAGACGGTGCCTTCGGCAACCACGATGCCGCAGGCGGCGAGGTGACTGCGGATGTCGGCGGCGCGTGACCATTCAGTGTTCAGCGCTGCGAGATATGCCTCGTCGGAGACATTGAGGCGCTTCGCCAACTTCTCAGTCGTGGTGGTTTCGTGGTCATTCGCCGGGGTGGTGAGCGGTTGGTTCGGCGGGTTGAGACCGTCGAACACGGACAGGATGCCCAGACGGAGCGCCTCCAACCGTGCGTCCGATTCTGCCGCGCGCTTTTCCGCATCAGCGACCTGCTGAGCGATGGCTTCGCCAAGTGTGTTGATCAGATTGGTAATGGACTGAGACATTCGAAAACTCCTTGCTTCGGGAATCCTCGATTGAACCCTTTAGGAATGGCTTGTATCGCTCTCTAACATTCTGAAGAGTTTCACACTCAGTGGATGCCGTGGTGTAGATGGATTACGAACGTGAAAAGGGGCGCATCCTCGGCCACCGCCGCAAGCGACTAGAGGCCATTGATTTCGCAAGAAAAATGTTGCCTGTTCTTTCTAAGGCACGGGAAGAGATTCCATGGAAAAATGGCGAGCCGCCATGTAATAATCAAATCATGCATTGGCTCAATGGCGACGCACTCTTAACTGAGGGCCCGAGATTTCCAACGCAAAATGGTGGGAAATGGCACCCACAAACCGTCACTCGTCTGATGGACTGTCATTTTGGCGGGATAGCAGAAGTTGAAAACGAATATGACATCGCCTTCGATGTGATCTCCTATTTGAGATCGAATCCAGTGTATCGTGGCAGGACAGAGATTCTAGAAGAACTCGGCGACATCGAAGAAAAAAGGGCTTCGCAGATAAAGGAACTAATGAGGCTTGCAGCCGATCTACGGGGCCAACCTTACGTTGAGCAACCAATTCCACCTCCTTTAAAGAGGTTAAAATCGCGGGGTCGGGCTGAGTTGATGGCTGATGCTGCGGCCCGCATCATGCCTCGGGAAATCCGCGCAAAGAAAATTCGACCTAAGAAGACCACCCCTGAGGAGGTTCAATTGAACCTTTTCAAGGGCACTTTGTGATTCGGTTTGGCAAAATTCCAGCATAAATTCGCCATAAGCAGGCTATCAACAGGAATCGGTCCGGGCCTTCAACTGCCGAAACATCAGGCAGGACACTCGACATGCGTTTCGGAAAGTTCAGACCCGTCCGACTTACGCTTTGGGGCTTATTCGCTATCAAGGTCAACGGACCCGAGTTGCTGGCCGTCCTTGAGAATTGCTACGGCGATCTCGCGTCGGCACCTCCCGGTAGTCCGCTGGCGCGCTATGCGGATTTCGCCAAATCGCTCGGCCTGACAGGTCGGTCGCGCTCGTCTCGTGCGAGCTTTGATCAGCGAAATTCACGGGACTGGGCGGCGAAGGCATCACGCTCAATATCACCAATGCCCGCGATTGGCCCACAAATGAGAATCACTAAACTTCCGCGAGCTTGTCGTTGCAGCGAACCCCTTGTTGTGCTCCGTATGTGAAATGACCAATGATGATCTTGACCAGATTACCCGCCTCCACCGCTTGAAGCAGGACGGCCTTCTCACTGAACAAGAGTTTGAGGCCGAGAAAGCCCGCATTCTGTCCGGTGCGACACAGGCTGCATCGATCTCAGCCGCCACACCCCCAGATACCTCTCAGTGGCTAGCCTCTGAACCGCTCAATCCCGAACCAAGAAGAGGTGCCGCATCCGTCGGTGTGGCCGCCGCTGGGGCCATCTTGCTGGCGCTTGTGGGAACTGGCGCTTGGTGGTTTTTCGCCGGTCCTCACGGATTACCCCCATCGTCAAATCCTTCTGCTGCTGCGGCATCCGACGCCCCCTCGGCGATAGACCCATCAACCGCTCCGCCAATTGCCGCTTCCGCAGTCGCTGCCGCTGGGACATCCAACTATCAATGGGCAACATCAACGGACACGCTTGGCGTCACGCCCGAGTTTCTGAAAAGCAAGTTGGGCGTTGCACACGTTCAAAACAATGATTTTATAGAGTTCACAGTCACCGGTTGCGATATCCGCTATGGCCTCAAGGGCGAGACAGTGACCTATTTTGACGCTGAGGTCAGTGCAAACTGTAAGCCAAGCCTTCGCGGACTGAATGTAGCTTCAAGCGCTGATTTCCCTCGATCACGAACCATTGGTCAGATTGAGGCCAAGGCGGGCGGCCTTCTCATTGCTGACTGCCTTGAGATGTGCGGCAACGCCGCCGATCCTGCGCAATACCTATTTATCGAAGGGCCGCACGCAGACAATTTCATCAATGTGGCTTTTGAGGCCGATCCACGTTTATCGCGCGGCCTCGATAAATGGGCCAATGCCATTAGGGCAACCAAGGGCCTGAAACCTGAGGATGAGCTTCCCGAACAGAGTTATCAATGTGGGTCTGACGCACAAGATGCCGCGTTGGCAGCAGTTGGTCCGACACCGATCAGCCGGGTGTTCGTCGGGCTCGGTGTCACGACGAAGATGCTGACATTGTGCAGCGACGGATAGGCGCGCGATCTGGTCGAGGTCATCTGTGTTCATGCCTGAATATCAGCACAGCTACCTGTTTGTCGCAATGTGATGTTTATGAAAGGGTTCGCTGTGGGCGATAAAGCAGGCGTGTAACGCCGTATCCTCATCTGCCTGACCTTTCACGACACTTCTTCAAAAAATCTTGCAGCATCGGGGCATTCGGCAGTTCATTGACTCCGCCGTCGCTCCATTTGACCCAAAGCGGGGAGCGACCACTGATTAAATCGGTGTAAGGAGCGCTGTAGGCGGGCAAAGATACCTCTACCGACGAAATTCCGTCGTCGGCAAAGAGCGCCGTGGCCCCTACAGCCTCGCCATTGCCAACATTTATGATAACATTCGGGCCAGTTTTCGCGCGCGATCCCAAAACCGCGAACGTGATAGATCGCTTGTCTGAGTGACAGGCCAAGCTGTAGCCAAAATCAGACGAAGGCGGAGCAAAAATTGCAAAAAAATCTTTATCGTCATCGCGCACAGACCACTCGGCAGGAGGACTTTGCGCTTGAGCGGGTGAGTTCGAAGGCAGGTCCGCCGTCTTTGAGGCCACTATCGCTGGCGGGGCAACGCTTGGCGCTATGCTCGGTTGAGAAGCAGTGGCCGCGATCTCAGAGGCGCTGGCAATAGGTTGCCCAGTATTAGCCTGATTTCGCCACAACCACAATCCGGACGCCACCCCCGCGACGACTACGAGCACCAACGCGATGCCAAGGGCGCGCCGGTTATGGGTCGTATCGCCGTAGCGTGGGATTGGCTCGACGCGAACATCGCGCTCGGCGACCGGGGTCACAAAGGCTGGATGATCTACCCTTCCGGGACCCAGAATGCGGGTCTTTTCTGACTGAAACTCCTCATCAGTGAGGTGGCCACTAGCCCTCAACGCGTGAAGGCGTCCGATCTGGTCAAGGTCATCGGTGCTCATGCCGGACTATCAGCACAGCTTCCCGCTTGCCGCAATGTCGTGTTTATGAAAGAAAATGCGCAGTGGTTAAACAGGGTGGGCATATGGGGTCGCGTGCAGATCGGCTTGTGGAGAGGCTTGAGCGGCTAGCCGACTTGCACAGAAAGGGCGCGTTAACCGACATTGAATACGTTAGCGAGAAGGCAAAAGCGCTTGCAGACGACACGAAAGCCGTTGAGAGGGGACCAAATGTGCCCCCAAGTAACGGGCCATATCGCGCTCCCCAGAATTATGAGCGCAGCGATACGAGCGGTTTTTTGCGCGCCTTTTATTTTTTGGGTGCTGGATTGGTCGTATTGGGGTTCATCGCCTATCGGCTGCCGGGCAACAAAGATGTCGCGCCCATTGAATCAACGGCTGCGCAGGATCAAGAGCCGCAAGGTATTTCTGCCAGTCCCCAGCCCGCCGCTGCACTTAGTGCTCCTACCGCAATATTTACCTGTCGCGCGGGCGGGATGACCCACATGCCCGTTTTCGCCTGTTTCACCGGCTCTCACGATAATGTCGATGGTAGCTTGAAGATTAGCACAGGTGGCAGGACTATGCAGTTTTCAGGGGTTGACCTCGTAAGTCAACTTGGCGTGCAAACAAAGCAAATTCCGTTGACTTCTCCATTTGAGATATTCGCTCAAACAAATGGTGACGACACATTTGTATTACATTTAGAAATACGTGACGGAGACAAGACGCTATTTCAAGACGAAGCTACGGGGTTTGGCGTCATTCGAGTCGATAGTGACAGCCTCCACCAATAATTCTTCACGATGGCCTTCGGTTTTTCACCAAGGACGGTGAAAATGACATCGGCAAGCGTTACAACCACAAACTGAGAAATTGTTTGAACGAAAGGATCAGAATGAAAAGGGTTTTACAAGGGCATAGTTGAATGTGGCATCAAAATTTGACTGCTTCATGAGAATGAACCTAATCCCCTCAAGCACGCCGATAAAAGCAGCCAAATATGGAAGCCCAATTATCACACCCAGAACCAAAAGCATTACGCGCAGAACGCCCCAGCCCCATGCGCCTAGATAGAACCATTGAACACCGAGTCCTCCGAGAAGAAACGCAAGAAGCCAAGCTGTTGTCTTTGACTTTCCTCTGTGTGGCACGTCCATCTCACCAAAAACTGGCGCGGCAAATGATGATGCAGGTTTGGATATAATTGGATCGGCATCAGGTGAAAGATCAGATGCGCTTCCTGCCTCAATCCGCCTAACAATATCGTTTAGAACGGCTCGGGCACGAGCCTTGGCGGCTCCCGTCGTATCAAACGCATCCCCAAAGCGGCCCTTGATGACTACCTCTGTGCACTCATCCCGCGTTCGCCTGAACTGGAAGTCTACCCGAATACCTGTGACGTTAATTCCATACTTGAATTTGAATTGAAGGCTCCCGGCACTCATATCTTCTGCAGTCAACTTGCCGCCAAGACTGCTTGCCGCCAGCTTAGCAAGTTCAAATAGGGAACTATAGGGCATGGTTGTATTGAAGGTCGAATCGTCGATGACGGACACCAGTTGGGTGGACGGATTGGACGCCGCGATTTTTCCGATCTCCCGCGTGCCCGCGAAGATAGCTGTCTTCGCCGCCTGAAATTCATCATCGGACAGCGCGCCATTTTGCTTCAACGCGACCAGACGTTCGATCTTGTTAATGTTATCATCGTTCATGTCGCCAAGCTGCACATCTTAGTTATGAGATCAAGCGATTTTATCTGCGGATGCTCAGATATCCACGAGAGAATTGGCGATCCTAAGCCAATCCGCCACCAAATTCATCGATGCGCCAAAGATCAAGCGCCGTCGCATAAATACCAGATGAACCCTCCAATCTCTCTCGCCAAGTTCGCGGCGCTCGCCCAGCGCTCTCAGCCCGCCGCCATCCCCCACCCGCACATCGTCGCGATACAGCACAGCGCAGATGGTTGTCGCGAGACTACCCATCGCTGCCATCGCGGCGACGTGCGTGTTTGCTTCAGAGACGATGATGAGGTTGCAGAAGAATGCCTTGCGCAATCAAGTGCATAGAAACTTTTTGAGCCCCTCTGGCTCTCTTCGCGCCATTGTGAGCAGGTCATCTGTGGAAACCTGTTCGCTGCCGGTGAGCCACAGGTTCCTGATGACGCTGGGCTCGGCGCCATTCTCGGCAGCCACTCGCAGCACATCCACATCGCGCTTTGATCGATGAGATTCAGAACCGAATACGGCGAACTGATTGCCATGCATGTCTTCACTTTGCGTGAAGACAGAGATGGCGCAAGTGCGGGAGCGGCGGGGCGGGAACCCAATGAGACCGTTATGAGAAACGACGTCTGGCACGCCTGTGCCATGTTCGATGTGGCGGCTTGTTGTGCCGCGCCAATCATATCTTCCAAGGAACTGGCCCCTCAGCTAAATATCTGATGCAAAAAACATTTTCGGACGCGTTACGTGCGGACCTCAAACAATGCATCAACAACGATTTTGATGTCGTCAAGACGGTCACGATCCTGCTTTGTGGCCGTTGCCCCGAGCAGGTCGGCGACGATCTGCGCCAATGGCTTGGGCGAAGGTGCCCGAGCCGCTGGCGTCAGATCGGAAGGGGAAACACCAACGCGGTGACGTTCGAGTTCGAGGACGAGATCGACGCCGGGATATTTCTGTTTTCGGTTTAGGCGGCGCGCAGCGCCTCCTTCGCCGCCTTCTGCCGCGCCCGCGCCAATCGCTTCCGTTCTGCATCCCGTGCGCGCTTCTCATCCTTATGCGCCACGTGCTCGGCAGGTGTCCTGACCGTTTCCTTCGGACCGCGCTTGCCCTCTCGTGGGATCACCGGTCCATTCTCGACCCTCTCCATGTGGGCGGTGACATGAGCGAGATCATCGAAATACCGCTTGAGGTAGAGCGCCTGTTTGCGGTCGAAAACCCAAATATGGACTGGCGAGGCGTTGCCGGGATCGCGAACGCTGGTGCGGGTCGCGAACTGCAAGATTGTTTCGTGCTCGACGCTCTGAGCCCATTTGTCGGTGTCGATTTTGAGACATTTCAACAAGGTGCGCAGGTTAGGACATGGCTTTGCGGCATAAATCATAGCCGCCGAGCTTGCTGCCTTGTGCAGGTTGGTCCCCGCCTGTCTGGGGTTGAGGTAGTTCGCGGTTGCGAGACCATGCGCAGGCTGGGGCGCTAGACTTGTCCGTGCCTTCGCATTGGCGGACCAAATCGAGCCCACCGCTGGCATCTGCATGGCGAGGAACTCACCGATTTCACGCAGCGTCTTCTGTCCAGCGGGGTCGGTAAAGAAGGTCAATGAGGAAGACCGCACATCAGAGAAGTAGTGGATGTGGACGTGACGATGGAAAAACTCGCGGGGCTGTGGCGCTGGCAAAGTCACCCATTCGATGTCGTCGAGATCAAGAACCTGTGCGATCTCGCAGCCGACATCGCGCCGGAAGCGGTTGCCGAGCATTTCTACCCGGTCGAACGCGGCAAGCTCGCCAAATGAAAATACACTGGCCCAGCACCATTTCACGCTTCGATCTGCCATCATGGCCCAATCTGATAGGTTGCAGACAACAACTCTGCGCGTGTCGGGCCGGGACGCGTCCATTACCCGTCTATGGAAAACGGCAAGGTGGCGGTGGGAATCATCAGATTGGACATCCGCCACAGTCACGCTTTCGCCCACTCGGGTGGGCGTCACCGACGACCAACCCTCGTCGAATGCGGTGAGTTGGTAATGCGTCTCGAAAAAATCGGCGTCGAGATGTGTCCTGAGATTCTCGAAGTCGAGCAGTTGCGGCACTTCATCGACCACGATCCGCCATCCATGGAAGTTACCGAGATTGCTCCGGAGCATTGCCTGATGGCTGGCGATCACGATCACATGGTCGGCATCTCGGAAGAAATCGGGTAGTTCCTCGATCTCCCTGCTGACGCTGTTCGACCATTGAAGATCACCAGCATGGATGCGTCGGACGATGGGTTTGACACCGTGCCTCATCGACGCTTTGGAAATCGTAGATTCCACTTCGTCGAAGCTTTCGATTCGCTCAGTTATGAAGAGCGCTTTGCATTTATCTGTAACAAGTCGCTCGATGGCGTCGTATGTTTTTCCTGCCCCCATTGATCTTTCGTCTATATAAGCTTTCATATATCTCCTGCAACTATCTCTCTACACAATCTTTATACCACGACCATCACGCCCCTGCATTATTCGATTGTCCATGCGCCGATCTAGTCAAGCGTCCGCGTTATTTCTCTTATAGTATTTAGGGAAATAGGACGGACGGGTTTTATCTTGCG
>Ga0116227_10017008_pt1 | contig 10267 bp, 7 predicted proteins | sample S1TSphgellanicum_FD_89693 | JGI IMG/M metagenome (GOLD analysis project Ga0116227, IMG submission 89693) | Host-associated microbial communities from peat moss isolated from Minnesota, USA - S1T2_Fb - Sphagnum magellanicum MG | ecosystem: Host-associated > Plants > Peat moss > Unclassified...
CTCAACGCCGAACCGGCGCGCCTCGATGCGTTGCGCAAGGCTTTGCGTGGCGCGCCGGATATGGCGCGCGCGCTTGGCCGGCTGAGCCTTGGCCGTGGCAGCCCGCGCGACCTGGACGCCCTACGCCAAGGGCTTGGCTGTGCCGCCAACTGCGCCGCGCTGCTCCACGGCCCCTGCCCGCCCATGCTTGACGCGGCACGTACGCATCTTGAATCGTCGCCCGATCTTGCCGCGCTGCTTGGCCGCGCCCTTGCCGAAACGCTGCCTGTCCGGCTGGACGATGGCGGGGTGATCGCGGCCGGGTATGATGGTGAACTGGATGCGGAACGCGCGCTGCGTGACGATAGCCGGCGGGTGATCTCCTCCCTGCAGCTGGATTATTGCCAGAAATTCGGCGTGGCGAGCCTGAAGATCAAACACCACGCACAGCTCGGCTATGTGATCGAGGCACCCACCGCAGGGGTGGAAATATTGCGCGCGCATCCGGAGCTGACCTTGCGCCAGGGCATGGCCAATGGCGCAAGGTTTACCCACGCCGCCTTGTCGGAGCTGGATCGGCGAATCACCGAAGCGGCAGCCCGTGCCAGTGCGCGCGAGCGGATGATTTTTCTGCGCCTGATCGAGGCCGCGTTGGCCGAGGCGGAAGCCATCGCCGCCACCGCCGCCGCCTTGGCCGAGCTGGACGTGCTGCAATCCTGCGCGCGTCTTGCCGAGGGCGGCGATTGGTGCCGGCCCGACATGCAGGATACCGAGGCCTTCTGCATCACCGCCGGCCGCCACCCGGTGGTGGAAGGGGCCTTGGCCGGGCGCGCCGGTTTCGTGCCGAATGGCTGCGACCTTTCGCCGGACCGCCGGGTGCTGCTGCTGACGGGGCCGAACATGGCCGGCAAATCCACCTATCTGCGGCAGAACGCGCTGATCGCTATTCTGGCGCAAGCCGGGCTGCCGGTGCCGGCGGCCTCGGCGGTGATCGGCATTGTCGATCGCCTGTTCAGCCGCGTTGGGGCGGCGGATGAGCTGGCCCGCGGGCGCTCCACCTTCATGGTGGAGATGATCGAGACCGCCGCGATCCTGCATCAGGCGGGGCCGCGCAGTCTGGTGATCGTCGATGAGATCGGGCGCGGCACAGCCACCCTGGATGGATTGGCAATCGCTTGGGCGGTGCTGGAGGCGTTGCATAGCCAGATACGCTGCCGCACCATCTTTGCCACCCATTTCCATGAGCTGGCGCGGCTGAGCGAAACGCTGCCGCGGCTGCGCCCGCATATGATGCGGGTGAAGGAATGGCGCGGCGATGTGGTGTTTCTGCATGAGGTAACCGAGGGCGCCGGCGGCCGCAGCTGGGGCGTGCATGTGGCGCGGCTGGCGGGCGTTCCTGCGCAAGTGGTCAAGCGCGCCGGCGCACTGCTCGCTGCCTTGGAGAAGGGGCGCGAGCCGGTGATCGCCGACCTGCCGCTCTTTGCCGGCCTGGCGGCGGAGCCGGCCGAGGAACATCCGATTCTTCGTTTGCTGAACACGATCGACGCCGACGCACTGAATGCAAAAGACGCCCTCGATCTGGTCTATCGCCTCAAGGATATGGCGGCAAAAGCCGCAGATTTATCCGGGATTATGTAGCCAACTCACCCCGGGACCAAACATCTAGTTCCTTGTGCAATTACTTGCACAAGGAACTAACCTCCGTGATCGACCTTTGTCCTCGCCAGTCTAACCAAGCGCTGCGCCGAGCTTATAGCCGAAGCCAAAACCGTTGACGCCATGCTTCGTCGGCTGATGAGCAACATAGAGCATCTGGACGGTGCTATCCGCCTGTATGATCAGGCCTATAAGCCGCGCAAGGTGGTGCTGCGGCGTGGCCAGCGGGTCGGTATCAGCCGGACGGCGTTGGAGGTGTTGCGGGACGCCAAGGCGCCCAAGGGGCTGCGGGAACTTCGCTTGGCCGTGCTGACCAAGCTGGGGCGCGGCACGGGCCCCAAGGCCGTGAGCAAGGTCATGGAGCGGGTGCGGACGGCGCTGTTACGGCAGCAGAAGGCGGAAGCGGTGCAATCGACGGAGGGGCCGGGGTTGGCTTGGCTTTGGGAGGTGGTGCGGTGATCTGCCTCCCCCTAGTGAAGCTTGCCTAGACGCCCCGTTTTGGGGCAACTCCCTGTTCATGCTAAGGTGCAGATTATGGCGCTCAGGGCTCAGCGGGAGAACGGAGCGGTTAGATTGCAATAGGGCTGGGGATGTCTGTGCTGTCGGAGATTACGCGTTGACGGTTGTCGAAAACATACATAACACTTTCCCTATGGGACTTTTAAAGTAACCTAACCGGATCTGATGTCTGGTATGCAAATCGTGAACGATTGCCTTACCTATATGTATGACGCTGAGCGTTCCAGGTTCCACAGCTTGGCAGAGGTAGGTAATGACTAAGTTTAGTTATATCGATTTGTCTCCATCACAAGTTCGCCGTACATCGCCCAGGGCTTCATGGCTAGACGCACTGTATGGCGTTGCTGTTGCCCTCGATCCTATCCCAGCCCCAGCGTGCCGTAGCTGGCATAGCTCTGCTGAGAGCGCATTTCACGCAAACTTTTCGACACTATCACACTCCCGCAACCTGGCCGTTAGTAGACTTGCAAAGGAAGGCTGCTTTCATGACCTCTATGAGGCGCCCTGTGCGGGTGCGCTGATGCATGGCAAGGTCTCCAGCAAAGCCGAAGAAACCACCTAGCCCTCCTGTTCTGTTCCCAGGAGGCGAAAAAGGACAGCTAATCCCACAAAAGACGGCTGAGATTCTCAATCGTCGTCTTGGAATAGATGTTACTACTGACCGACCAGACCAGATTATGGCCGTGATGGGATCGATTACTCAATCGAGGTCGATCAGTCCTTATACTTCTGCTGAGATGTTGGCTGAGTATAGAGACCTTGGATTTCCTGAGCTCGTAGCTAAAGTCGTGCAAACGATAGATACAGAAAATACACATCGACAAGAATTGGAGTTGTTTGTAGTAAAAAAGGAGCAGGGACGGCTAGATAGAGCGCAATATGGTGCACAAGTTGTATCGGCCCTGGGCGTTATAGGTTCATTGCTGGCTGGCTACTTTGGGGTTCCAAAAACTATCTGCATAGTTACCGTTGCCGTGTCTGTTGGAGGTCCGCCTGTGGCGACAATCATAGCTCGGGTTTTAGATTTTTTTCACAAAGACAAATGATCAACGCTGCCAATAACCCCACCCACACCGGGCTAACCCATGCCCCGGCGCGGCACGTGGCGGCCTCGTACTGGGCGCCGTTTGACAACCGACGGTTATCCTCGCGCCAAGCCATCTCAGTCGCGTAGAAGCCCGGATACTTGCCACTGATGTGGTGCTGCTGCCCAATGTCGGCGCGGCGGAAGCGGGAGAACTAGGACTAAACACATGCGAGAGCGGTCAGGCATTAAGTGCTTGGTATGTTGGCTACATAATATCGGACTTATCGGCCCAGCCTTGATACTGCCGCGCCGGCAGCCCTCGCGGTGCCCGACAATGTGCGCTCGTGCCGCACATGGTCGAAGCGTGGCCAGGGTTGTGGCGCGCCTTCTTCGTGCAGCTGGATATAGTGTTTGATAATCTGGTGGATCTCCTCCGCGCGCGGCCTGATCAAAGCGGTTGGGCCAGTGGTGGAGAGTGCGAGCAGACCGCCTTCGAATGGCGATTTCAGCGGCACCGCAACAGCGCCAGTACCAGCGAATGACCAGTCCAAACCAATTACCACGCCTTTGTCACGGGCGCCTTCAACCGCTGCCATCACATCTTTCAGCTCGACGCGCTGTTCCGCGCGCGCCTTCTCCGACCAGAAATTGGTTCTCTCGACGGTGCTCTTGATCTCCTCATCGTCCATCTGGGCGAGCAGCGCGATGCCGGGGATAGATTTGGCCAGCGAAACACCAAGACCGGTCGGAAAGTTTTTCGCTTTCGGGTGATGGCCGCGCCGCATATAGACAATATTCAGCAAGATGGAATTGCGGCAGGTGATGGCGGTGCTATGCCCTGTTTCCAGGGCGATGGCATCGGCAATGAAGCGGATTTTGCCTGAGCCTTTCAGCGCAGGTTTTACCCAGGTGCCGAGCGTGGAGAGTTTGTCGGTGGGGAAATACAGATGCTCCGTTTCGTTGTGGCTGAGATAGCCAAGTTCGACAAGGTTGTGCAGCACGGCAACAACGCTCGAATGCGGGCAGCCGAGATGCTGGCGTATTTCCGTGGCGGTCGCGGGCCGGCGCGTCTGCTTGAAAATTTCCATCACCTCGAAGGCGCGGCCGACGGATCTGCTGATTGAGACTTTCATCACGACTCCCGTATGGTGAGTCGGGCCACTGCAGCCTACGGCACCCGACCTGATCAGCGTTTGCAGGTGGTCTAGAGCGTTTTCAGCGTCACTGGAATAAGAAAGCGGTGCTGAAAACGCTCTAGCCTTTGTTTTATCGAGCAATTTTATCACCGGGCTGACGCCGCTCATGGTGATATTGATCTAGCAAGGACCCAGTTTTGCTTAGGGCGTGTTTCTTAGTGGAAAGCTGGTTACATCGCAAACCGATGACGTAGACTTGCAACAATTAGGCCATACTGTCGAGTGATTGCTGGCGTATGAGTTACCGGATCGCCCCCAGCTTCTGTTTGGCCATCGCCAGGCGCGTGCCGAGTGAAGCGATCAGGATGGCGGCGCAGCTGGCGCTGAACGCGAACATATAGAGCGCCGGCGTGTAGCTGCCGGCTGCGTCGTGGATGGAGCCGGCGATCACCGGGCCGATGCCGGCGCCGATAACGAAGGCAGACAACGCCCAGGCATAGATCTGCGCATAATGGCTCAGCCCGAACAGGCGGCTGACCAGGAAGGCCAGCAGATCGACCTCGGCGCCCGCGCACCCGCCGAGCAGAAGAATGGCCGGGAACACGGCGACGCCCCCGGCCAGGAGAAGGCAGGACAGGGCGGCCGTCATGATGAAGGCTGCGCCCACCAGGCCAGCGGGGAACCTGTCCACCAGAAAACCCAGCAGCAAGCGGCCGGCAATCACGGCATAGCCAAAAAACCCCATCATGAAGCCGGCCTGGGCGTGGCTGAAATGCCGGTCCAGCAGCAGCACCGGCAAATGGACGATAAGCCCGGCGACACCGGTGGCGATCAAAACGAAGGCAGCGATCAGCCGCCAAAAGGCGGAACTGCGCAGGGCCTCTGCGGTGACGGTGCCGATAAGCGCTGCCTGATCGGCGATGATGGTGCGTGACGCGGTTTCGCGCAGGAAGGTGTAAGTGACCGGCAGACCGATCAGGATTTCAGCAGCGGCCAGCAGGCGAAAAGCGATGCGCCAGCCATAGGCGCTAACAGCGCCGCCGACCACCATCGGGGTGAGCACGGCGGCAAGCCCGGTGCCGCTGAGCATGATGCCCAAAGCCAGGCCGCGGCGCCGGGTGAAGTGGCGGGCCACCGCACGGCTCCAGACGATAGGTGAGGTGCCGCCGCCGAGCAGCGATAGAGCGAAGAACGCCGCGTAGAACAGCCTTATGTCGGCCGGGACCATCGAGACCAGCAGGAACCCGAGGGCGAGGCCGATTTGTGAGAGCAGAGCGACCACACGGCCGCCGAAGCGATCGACGGCGCCGCCGATGAACGGGTAGATCAACACGGTGCCGAGGCTGTAGCTGAGCATGCCGCCGGAGACGGCACCGCGGGGCCAGCCAAAGGCGGCAGAGAGCGGGCCGACGAACTGGCCAAAGGCATAGAACAGCAAGCCGGTGGTGCCCAGCCCAACGCCGATGGTGGCTGCCAGCAGCACCGGCCAGGACTCGGCGAATTCCGACCTGTCCTCGGGCAGCACAGGCACTTTCCCAACCGACACTCAGACGGTCCGTAGCACGTCGATTGGCTCAACAACGCCCTCGCGGGTCATGTGCCAGAATGTCCAGCCATTGCAGCTTGGCGCGTTTTGCACCGCCGCCCCCACCTGATGGATGGAGCCGCGATGTGGGCCACAGCTCAGCGTGCCATCCGCCATCACCGTGGCGGCAACCCGCAATTGCTTGTCGGTGAGGATCACGCCGGGCAGGATCAATCCGCGTTCCACCAGGCTGCCAAAGGCCACGCGCGGGGTGTCGCGTCGCGTGGGCGTCGCCTCGATCGCTTCGGTGGGGGCGGCTTTTTGGCGCCGTATGCGCCCCCAGGCGGCTTCGACATAAGCCGGGTGGCGTTCGATGCCGACGAAATGCCGGTGCAGCCGCTTTGCCACCGCCGCCGAGGTGCCGCTGCCCAAAAACGGGTCCAGGATCACGTCGCCCGCCATGGTGCTGGCCAGCAGGATGCGATGCAGCAGGGCTTCCGGTTTTTGCGTCGGGTGAAGTTTCAGCCCGTGCTCGTTTTTCAGCCGTTCTTCGCCGGTACAGAGCGGGATCAGCCAGTCGCTGCGCATCTGCAGATCGTCGTTCAGCGCCTTCATCGCCGCGTAATTGAAGCGGTAGCGGCTATCCTGCTGGCGTGCCGCCCAGATCAGCGTTTCATGCGCATTGGTGAAGCGCCGGCCGCGGAAATTCGGCATCGGGTTGGATTTGCGCCAGATCACATCGTTCAGAATCCAGAAACCAAGATCCTGCAGGATGGCACCGATACGGAAAATATTGTGGTAGCTGCCGATCACCCACAGCGTTCCGTCCTTGCGGAGCAGGCGGCGCACTTCGGTCAGCCAGGTTCGGGTGAAGGCGTCATAGGCGCTGAAATCGGCAAAACGGTCCCAGTCGTCGTCCACGCCATCGACCAGGCTGTCATCCGGCCGGCGCAGCTCGCCGCGCAACTGCAGATTGTAAGGCGGGTCGGCGAAGACACAGTGCACGGAGGCGGAGGGGAGCATGCGCATCATCTCCACGCAATCGCCGCGCAATATCTGGTCCAAAGGCAGGTCGCGGGAGATGTCCAAGGCCTTGCAGGGGGTCCGATCCGGAAAGGCCGAACCTTGAAGATCGTCCCGCATGCGCGTCAACAGGCACGTGAACAAGCAGCAGGGCAATCGCGCGCGGGTCACGCTTGGAATTCCTCTTCCTATCGCCTATCTGTGCTCCAGGCGCGCTGTGACACGGTGCTACTCCTCCTGCCGTAGGACGGGCCTTGGCCCGGATCGCTATGAGAGGTTCCCGGAGGGCCTCTCCGGCGCGCCACTTCCATCACTTCTCCAGATCGCCGGCATCGCCGGATATGATCCGGTGGGTCCGCAGCACATGCTGTGCGCCTTCCTCCAGAACCACCGTCGGGTCGCTCAGCAGCTCGGGGATCAAGGCATAGTCTGCATCCGCCAGATCGGGATGATGGTCGCGCTGCTTGGCCACCGTCTGCGCTGAAAGCCGCACCTGCGCAATTTTCGTATCCAGGTGCCGCATCACCTGCGCTGCCAGTGATCCCACCTCGATCGAGCCGCTTGGCTCGGCCAGAAACGCCGCGATGCGCGCGCGCAGCTGTGGCAGTGTGGCCGTTTCGTCCGGGGGCTTCGGCGCGCTCCCGATCGGCCGTCCCTTCATCGGATCGCTCTTCACCGGTGCCCGCATCCACGCCTTTCCAGGATCGTAATAAAATCCCGGGTCGATCCCAACCGGAACCTGTTCATGCTTGCCGCTCTTCTTGTCGATCAGATCCGGGTTTCGATCGGCGGCGCCGTATCCGTCCGCTCTTGCCCATCCGCGCCAGGCCAGGCCCGTTCACCGGCCAAGCAGCGAGCGCAAAACCTTGACCCTTCCCGAAAACGAGAACAAAATAGGAACATGCCAACTGCCTGTTCCCTGGATGCCCGTTCCTTGGATGTTTTGCGCCAGCGCATCCGCCACCTGGAGCGCCCCACCGCACATCATACAAGGATTCTGCCCTTTGGTGTCGAGGCGATCGATCGGCATCTGCCAGAGCGCGGTTTGCCTCTGGCGGCGCTGCATGAGGTGAGCGGCGGCGGGGCGGATGAAGGGCCCGCGGCGTCCGCGGCCTTGTTCACCGCCGGCATCCTGGCCCGTCTGGACCATCCTGTCCTGTGGTGCTCCTCCGGGCGCGACCTTTTCGGGCCAGGGCTGGCCTGTGCCGGGTTGTCGCCCGATCGGGTGCTCTATGCCGAAGCCACGGACGACAAAACCGTGCTGCTGGTGATGGAGGAAGCCTTGCGCCACCCGGGCCTGGCCGCCGTGGTGGGTGAGGTGTTTCGCCTGCCAATCACCGCATCGCGCCGGCTGGTGCTGGCGGCGGAGAAATCAGGGGTGATGGCAATGGCGCTGCGCCGCCATCACGGCCGCGCGGAGAAGACCGCTTCACCCAATGCCGCCTGCACGCGCTGGCTGATCAGCCCCTTGCCGTCCACGCCCTCGCCGGTAGGGGCGTCGGGTCTTGGGCGGGCGCGATGGACCATCGATCTCACGCGCTGCCGTGGCGGCACACCCAAAACCTGGATCATGGAGGCTTGCGATGCGCAGGGTCGTCTCGCTGTTCCTGCCGAGCTGGGCCACGGACAGGCTGCATATGCAGACCAAAAACGCGCCTGAGGCCGACCCGTGCCCGATGCTGACGGCAGCGCGGCTGGGTGCGCGGCGCATGGTGATGGCGGTGGATGCGCAGGCGCAATCGCTTGGGCTGCATCCCGGCATGGCGGTGGCCCAGGCGCAGGCCATGCTGCCCGATCTGCGTATCGAGCAAGACGATCCGGCGGGCGATGCGGCAGGGCTGAACCGCCTGGCGGGGTGGTGCCTGCGTCATATCAGCCCTTTGGCCGCCGCCAGCCCGCCGGATGGCGTTTTTATCGATGTCACCGGCTGCACGCATTTGTTTGCAACCGGAACGGATGATGGCGAGGCGGCACTGCTCGGCCTGCTGGTCAGGCGCCTCGCTCAAGCCGGGATTGCCGCGCGTGCGGCGGTGGCCGATACGCCGGGGGCCGCGCATGCTCTGGCCCGCCGCGGCAAAACGCAGATCACGATCGCGCCGCCGGGAACAACCCGCGACGTGCTCCGGCCTTTGCCGGTCAGCGCCCTGCGTTTGCCCGATGATACTGTGCAGGCTTTGCGCCGGCTGGGTTTCGATACTTTGGGCCAGATGATGGCCGCCCCGCGCGCCCCGCTGGCCAAACGCTTCGGCGCCGGCGTTCTGCGCCGGCTGGATCAGGCAACCGGCGATGCCGCGGAGCCCATCGAACCCGTTCTGCTGCCGGAGATGCCGCGTAGCCGGCTGGGTTTTCTGGAGCCTATTTCCACCCCGGACGACCTGGCACGCGCCACAACCATGCTCTGCGAGCGGCTCTGCGAAAAACTGCTCGCGCGCGGGTTGGGCGCCAGCCGGCTCGATCTGGTGTTTGCCCGGGTGGACGGCGCCAGCCAATCCATCCGCATCGGCACCGCCGCACCGACACGCCAGGCAGCGCATCTGATACGGTTGCTGACGCAAAAACTCGAAACCATCGATCCTGGGTTTGGCATCGAATCGATGATACTGAGCGCATCGCTGAGTGGCCCGCTCGGGGCGCGGCAGATACTCACCGATCTTTGCACCGATGCCGCCATGCCCGATCTGTCCGGTCTGGTGGATATATTGGCGAACCGGCTCGGCCCGGCCAAAATTTTTCGCCTGGCGCCGGTTGAAAGCGACGTGCCGGAACGCGCGCTTCGCCGTGTGCCCGCTTTGGGGCAAGCCGAGGGCGCCAACTGGCCCGACCGGCTGCCGCGCCCACCGCGTCTCTACACACCGCCCTATCGCATCGATGTCATGGCGCTGCTGCCCGATCACGCACCGGCGCAATTCACCTGGCGCCGCCGCCCTTATCGCGTGCGCCGCGCCGACGGGCCGGAGCGCATTTTCGGCGAATGGTGGAAACACGAGGGCGAACGCTGGGCAATCCGGGATTATTTTCAGGTAGAGGACGAAAGGGGCCAGCGTTTCTGGCTATTCCGCCGCGGCGACGGGCAGGATGCGGAAACCGGCGATCTGCAATGGTTCCTGCACGGAATGTTCGGTTGATGAAAGAGCAACGTGTTGCCCAAGCATGAGCTATGTCGAGCTCCAGGTCACCTCGCATTACAGCTTTCTGCGCGGCGCATCGAGTGTTGAAGAGCTGCTCGCGCAAGCCAAGCTCCATGGCTATGAAACCATTGCCATCACCGACCGCAATTCGCTCGCCGGCATTGCGCGCGCGCATAAGCGGGCGGCGGAAGCCGATATCAGGCTGATCATCGGCTGCCATCTCGATCTTGCTGATGGCACAAAAATTCTCGTCTATCCCACCTTCCGTGCTGCC
>Ga0116227_10017009_pt1 | contig 10265 bp, 7 predicted proteins | sample S1TSphgellanicum_FD_89693 | JGI IMG/M metagenome (GOLD analysis project Ga0116227, IMG submission 89693) | Host-associated microbial communities from peat moss isolated from Minnesota, USA - S1T2_Fb - Sphagnum magellanicum MG | ecosystem: Host-associated > Plants > Peat moss > Unclassified...
CGCGGTTGATGCGCACCACGATCTCGAAGATCTCCTTGGTGAGCTTGGGGGAGAGGCCCAGGCTGGGCTCGTCCAGCAGGATCAGGTCGGGCGCTGCCATCAGCGCGCGCGAGATCGCCAGCATCTGCTGCTGGCCGCCCGAGAGCAGGCCGGCGTCCTGCGCGGCGCGCTCGCGCAGGATCGGGAAGTAGCCGTAGACGGTCTCCATGTCCTGCGCCACGCCGTCGCGGTCGCCCCGGGTGTAGGCGCCCATCAGCAGGTTGTCCCGCACGGACAGCAGCGGGAACACCTCGCGGCCCTCGGGCACGTGGGACAGGCCCTGCTGCACGATGTGCGCAGGGTCCTGCGCGGTGATGGACTCGCCCTTGAACTCGATCGAGCCCTTGCGCGGGTCGATGATGCCCGAGATGGTCTTGAGGATGGTGGTCTTGCCCGCGCCGTTGGAGCCCAGCACGGTGGCGATCTCGCCGCGCCGCACCTGCAGGCTCACGCCGCGGATGGCCTTGATCGGGCCGTAGGCGCTCTCGACGTTGAGCAGCCTGAGCACGGGCTGGTCGCTCACGGCCGGGGGATGTTCGCTCATGCAGCCCTCCTGAGGGAGGACACATCGTCCACCGACCCGAGGTAGGCCTCGATCACGCCGGGGTCGGTCTGGACCTCGCGCGGCGTGCCCGTGGCGAGCACCTCGCCCTGGTTCATGGCCAGCACGCGGTCGGAGACCTTGGAGACCAGCGCCATGTCGTGTTCCACCATCAGGATGGTGACGCCGAGCTCGTGTTTGATGTCCTGGATCCAGAAGGCCATGTCCTCGGTCTCCTCCACGTTCAGGCCCGAGGAGGGCTCGTCCAGCAGCAGCAGCTTGGGCTCGGTGCACAGCGCGCGCGCCAGCTCCACCACCTTGCGCACGCCGTAGGGCAGGCCGGCCACCAGGGCATCGCGGTGGTGCTGCAGGTCCAGGAAGTCGATCACGCGCTCCACCTTCTCGCGGGCTTCGATCTCGGCGGCGCGCGTCCTGGGGGTGAAGAACATCTCGCTCCACAGGCCGGTGCCGCGGTGCGTGTGGCGGCCGATCAGCAGGTTGTGCAGCACGCTGGCATGCTCGAACAGCTCGATGTTCTGGAAGGTGCGGGCGATGCCCAGGGCGGCGATCCTGTGCGGCGGCTGCTCGGTCAGCCGGCGGCCTTCGTAGTCGATCTCGCCCGAGGTCGGCGTGTAGATGCGGCTGATGAGGTTGAACACCGTGGTCTTGCCGGCGCCGTTGGGGCCGATCAGGGTGAACACCTCGCCTCTTCGCACGTCGAAGCTCACCTGGTTGACCGCCAGCACGCCGCCGAAGCGCACGCTGAGGTTGCGGGCCGAGAGAAGGATGTCAGTCATGAGGTGCATCCATGCGTGCCGTTTCGCGGGCGACCGCGGAGCCGGCTTTGCCGGGCCGCTGGTTGCGCCACCTTGAGGGGGAGGCGCCGAAGGCGCTTCGGGGGTGTTTCATCTGAGCCGGTCGGATTTCTGGAAGCTCTTTTGCCGCTTGAACAAGCCCTTGCGGTAGAACGGGAACAGCTGGAACCAGGTGCGCACCTTGAGCCAGCGGCCGTACAGCCCCATCGGCTCGAACAGCACGAAGGCGACCAGCACGATGCCGTACACCGCGGCCTGCAGGCCCGGGGCCTGGCCGATCGCCTCGGGCAGGTGGTCCTTGGACAAGGCGATCACCTGGGGCATGGAGATCAGGAAGATCGCGCCCAGGAAGGCGCCGTGCACCGAGCCGAGCCCGCCGATCACCACCATCAGCAGCAGGTCGATCGATTGCAGGATGTTGAACTGGTCGGGCGAGATGAACTGCAGCTTGTGCGCGTACAGCGCGCCGCCGATGCCCGCCAGCGCCGCCGACAGCGCGAACGAGAGCGTCTTGTAGCGCGCCAGGTGGATGCCCATGCTCTGCGCCGAGATCTCGGAGTCGCGGATGGCCACGAAGGCACGTCCGGTGGACGAACGCAGCAGGTTCAGGATGGCCAGCGTGCAGGCCACGGCGATCACCAGGCACAGGAAGTAGAACTCGGTGCCCGAGTCCATCTTCCAGCCGCCCATCTGCGGCAGCTTGACCTGGATGCCGGTGTTGCCGCCGGTGACCGACTCCCAGCGCGCCAGCACCTCCTCGACGATGAAGCCGAACGACAGCGTGGCAATGCCCAGGTAGATGCCCTTCACGCGCAGCGCCGGCAGCCCGACGACCACGCCCACCGCCGCCGACAGCAGGCCGGCGCAGACCAGGGCCAGCGGGAACGGCCAGCCCATGTTGGTCAGCACCGCCTGGGTGTAGGCCCCGACGCCCAGGAAGGCCGCGTGGCCGATGGAGAACAGGCCGGTGAAGCCGGCCAGCAGCATCAGCCCCAGGCCCACGATCGAGTAGATCAGCACGAAGGTGAGCTGCGCCAGCCAGTACTCGGGAAACAGCCAGGGCGCGGCCAGCAGGAGCAGCATCAGCGCGCCGTACCAGAACACGTGGCCGCCATGCTTGGCCAGGCGGATGTCCTGTTCGTAGCTCGTCTTGAAGATGAACCTCATGCTCCCCCCCGAAGCGCCTTCGGCGCCTCCCTGCCAGGGGGCGCCGCCAGCGGCTCGGCAAAGCCGGTTCCGCGGTGGCCCGCGAATGGAGTCAGGAGCGCGTGTCGCACCGTTGTTTTCATACTTTCTTTCGGAGCTTTTCGCCGAACAGGCCGTTGGGCTTGACCATCAGCATCACGAGCACCACGATGTAGGCGGCCGTGTCCTTGAAGCCGTCGGGCAGGTAGAAGCCCGCGAGCGACTCCACCACGCCGATGATGAGCCCGCCCACGATGGCGCCCGGCAGGCTGCCGAAGCCGCCCACCACCGCGGCGGGGAAGGCCTTCAGGCCGATGAAGCCCATGTTGGCGTGCACGAAGGTGATGGGCGCCAGCAGCAGGCCCGCGACCGCGGCCACCGCGGAGGCCAGCCCCCAGACCAGACCGTTCAGGCGCTTGACCGGGATGCCCATGTAGTAGGCCGCGAGCTGGTTCTGCGACGAGGCCTGCATCGCAATGCCGAGCTTGCTGTAGCGGAACAGCGCGAACAGCAGGCCGCACAGCACGGCCGTGGTGCCGATCACGGCCATCTGCTCGACATTGAGCACCAGCGTGCCGACGTTCCAGATCATGTCCTTGTACGGCACCGGCAGCACCCGCGTCTCGGTGCCGATGCCGGGGATCATGGTGATCAGGCCGCGCGCCACGTAGCCGATGCCGATGGTCAGCATGACGATGGAGAAGGCCGGTTGCCCCAGGATGGGCCGGATCACCAGGCGCTCCAGCGCCATGCCGAACACCGCCATCGCGGCGATGGCGCAGATCACCGCCAGCCAGAACGGAAAACCCATGAAGGTCATGCCGGCCAGGCCGCAGAAAGCGCCGAGCATCATGAGATCGCCCTGCGCGAAGCTCACGGTTTCCGTCGCCTTGTAGATCAGCACGAAGCCGAGCGCGATCAGCCCGTAGATGCATCCTTGCGAGATGCCGCTGATCACCAGTTGAAGGAACTGCACGGTGTCTCCTGAAACCCTGCACGGGTTATATCTGCACAGTTCGTGCAGCCTGTACAGGGTTGTTCCGAATACGGCATCACTTCCATATCAGGGGTAATCCCTGCATGGAATCTTTAGTTCATGTCGAGAAGCTCGATCACGTCACCTTGGTGACGCTGGACCGGCCCGAGGTCCGCAATGCCGTCGATGCCCGCACCGCGCGCGCGCTGTACGAGGCCTTCCTGGCCTTCGAAGCCGACGATGCGGCGCGCGTGGCCGTGTTCCATGGCGCGCATGGCCACTTCTGCGCGGGCTGGGACCTGCAGTACGGTGCCAGGATGCAGCAGGCCGGCGGCGCGGCCGAGGTGTTTGCCGACCTGGACTACCCGGTCGATGCGCCGCCGGTGGAGGGCGAGGAGACCGGCCCGGGCATGCCGGCCGCCGGCCCGCCGGGGCCGATGGGGCCGTCGCGCCTGCTGCTGTCCAAGCCGGTGGTCGCCGCCATTGCCGGCGCGGCGGTGGCGGGCGGCATGGAGCTGGCGCTGTGGTGCGACATGCGGGTGATGGAGGAGGATGCCTACTTCGGCGTCTACTGCCGCCGCTTCGGCGTGCCGCTGATCGATGGCGGCACGGTGCGCCTGCCGCGCCTGGTCGGCATGGGCCATGCGATGGACCTGATCCTCACGGGACGCAAGGTGGAGGCGCCCGAGGCCTTGCGGATGGGCCTGTGCAACCGCGTGGTGCCGCGCGGCCAGGCCCGGGAGGCCGCCCTGGCGCTGGCGCGGCAGCTGGCGGCCTTTCCGCAGAGGACCATGAACGCCGACCGCGCCAGCGCCCATGCGCAATGGGACCTTCCGCTGGCCCAGGCGCTGCGCCAGGAATGGGAGTGCGGCAAGCACTGCATCGCCGAGGGCCTGCAGGGTGCCACCCGTTTCGCGGCCGGCGCCGGCCGGCACGGGAAGTTCTGAGAAGCCTGCTAGGCGCTCAGGCCCTTGGGGATGGGCCGGGGCCGGCCCTGGTCGTCGATCGCCACATAGGTCAGCGAGGCCTCGGTGACCTTCACGTAGCGGCCCTGGGCCCGGAAGCGTTCGGCGTAGACCTCCACCTGCACCGTGATCGAGGTGTTGCCGATGTGGGTGACCTCGGCGAAGAAGCTCAGGATGTCGCCCACGCGCACCGGCTGCTTGAAGATGAACTGGTTGACCGCCACGGTGGCCATGCGGCCGTCGACGTGGCGCGCCGGCACCACCGAGCCCGCCAGGTCGACCTGGGCCATGACCCAGCCGCCGAAGATGTCGCCATTGGCGTTGCAGTCCGCGGGCATGGGAATCACCTTGAGGACCAGTTCCTTGTCGGTGGGCAGTTCGGCCTTGGCGGCGCTTGAATTGGCGGACATGGGCACAATCTCGTAACAAACAACAGACCGGATTGTCCCCCATGCGCCGCAGCGGCGAGCTCAACCCCCCTTCTTTCCCGCAGCCCGCCGCCGACGCGGCGGCACCCGCCCGGCCCCGCTCCGACTGGGGCACCCTGCGCCGCCTGTTCCCCTACCTCTGGCAGTACAAGTGGCGCGTGCTCGCCGCGCTGGCCTTCATGATCGGCGCCAAGCTCGCCAACGTAGGCGTGCCGCTGCTGCTCAAGAACCTGGTGGATGCCATGGCCCTGAAGCCCGGCGACGCCCGCGCCGTGCTGGTGGTGCCCCTGGCGCTGCTGCTGGCCTACGGGGCGCTGCGGCTGTCGACCGCGGTGTTCACCGAGTTGCGCGAGCTGGTGTTTGCCAAGGCGACGGAGGGTGCGGCGCGCAGCATCTCGCTGCAGGTGTTCAAGCACCTGCACGCCCTGAGCCTGCGCTTTCACCTGGAGCGCCAGACCGGCGGCATGACGCGCGACATCGAGCGCGGCACGCGCGGCGTGCATTCGCTGATTTCCTACTCGCTGTACAGCATCATCCCGACGCTGATCGAAGTGACGCTGGTGCTGGTGCTGCTGGCCGTCAAGTTCGACGTCTGGTTTGCCTGGATCACCCTGATCGCGCTGGTGTTCTACATCAGCTTCACCGTGACGGTGACCGAATGGCGCAGCCAGTTCCGCAAGCGCATGAACGAGCTGGACTCCACCGCCCAGAGCCGCGCCATCGACTCGCTGCTGAACTACGAGACCGTCAAGTACTTCAACAACGAGCAGTTCGAGGCCCAGCGCTATGACGAGAACCTGGAGCGCTACCGCCGCGCCGCCGTCAAGAGCCAGACCACGCTGAGCCTGCTCAACACCGGCCAGCAGTTCATCATCGCCATCAGCCTGGTGGCCATGCTGTGGCGCGCCACGCAAGGCGTGGTGGACGGCCGCATGACGCTGGGCGACCTGGTCATGGTCAACGCCTTCATGATCCAGCTCTACATTCCGCTGAACTTCCTGGGCGTGATCTACCGCGAGATCAAGCAGAGCCTCACCGATCTCGACAAGATGTTCGTTTTAATGGAAAAAGAGCGTGAAATCGCCGACCAGCCTTCGGCGAAAGCTATCAAAATCGTAGCATCGCCGGAGGTCCGGTTCGAGGACGTCAGCTTCGCCTACGAGGCCGACCGGCCGATCCTGCACCATGTCAGCTTCGTCATTCCACCGGGCCGGACGGTGGCGGTGGTCGGGCCGTCCGGGGCGGGCAAGTCCACGCTGGCGCGGCTGCTCTATCGTTTCTACGACGTGGGCATCCCCGGCCACCCGGCGGGGTCCGGCGGCCGCATCACCATCGCCGGGCAGGACATCCGGGACGTGACGCAGGCCAGCGTGCGACAGGCCATCGGCATCGTGCCGCAGGACACGGTGCTGTTCAACGACACCATCGAATACAACATCGCCTACGGCCGACCCGGCGCCAGCCGGGCCGAGGTCGAGGCGGCGGCCCGGGCCGCGCACATCCATGGCTTCATCAGTGCCACGCCGCGCGGCTACGGCACCCTGGTCGGCGAGCGGGGGCTCAAGCTCTCGGGCGGAGAGAAGCAGCGCGTGGCGATCGCGCGCACGTTGCTCAAGGACCCGCCGGTCATGATCTTCGACGAGGCCACCTCGGCACTGGACTCGGCCAACGAGCGCGCGATCCAGGCCGAGCTGCGCAGCGCGGCCGAGAACAAGACCACCCTGGTCATCGCCCACCGCCTCTCGACCGTGGTGGACGCGCACGAAATCCTGGTGATGGAAGCCGGCCGCATCGTCGAGCGCGGCACGCACGGCCAGCTGCTGGCGGCGCAGGGCCGCTACGCCAGCATGTGGGCCCTGCAGCAGAGTTCCGAGCAGGCCTGAGGCCCCTGCTTGCGGAACCCCTGGGCGCCGCGGGCCGTCACTCCCGCGTGACGCGCACCAGCTCCTCGCGCGAGGTGACGCCGCCTTGCACCAGCCGCTCGCCGTCGTCGCGCATCAGGGTCATGCCGACCTGCAGCGCGGCGGCGCGGATGTTGGCTTCCGAGGCCTTGTTGTGGATCAGCGCGCGGATGTGTTCGTCGGTCACCAGCAATTCGAACACGCCGGTGCGGCCCTGGTAGCCGGTATGGCCGCAGTCGGCGCAGCCCACCGGCTTGTAGCCGCCGCTGTCGCTGCCGATCCGGCAGGACAGGCACAGCTTGCGCACCAGCCGCTGGGCCAGCACGCCCAGCAGGGAGCTGGACAGCAGGAACGGCTCCACGCCCATGTCGGTCAGCCGGGTCACGGCGCTGGAGGCGTCGTTGGTGTGCAGCGTGGCCAGCACGAGGTGGCCCGTGAGCGAGGCCTGGATGGCGATCTGCGCGGTCTCGAAGTCGCGGATTTCGCCGATCATGATCACGTCCGGGTCCTGCCGCAGGATCGCGCGCAGGGCCTTGGCGAAGGTCAGCTCGATGCGGGCGTTGACCTGGGTCTGGCCGACGCCCGGCAGCTCGTATTCGATCGGGTCTTCCACCGTCATGATGTTGCTGCGCCCGGCATCGAGCCGGCTCAGCGCCGCGTACAGCGTGGTGGTCTTGCCCGAGCCGGTGGGCCCGGTCACCAGGATGATGCCGTGCGGCTGGGCCACCAGGCCGAGGAAGCGCCGCAGCGTCTCGCCCTGCATGCCGACCGATTCCAGGCTGAGCTTGGATTCCGACTTGTCCAGCAGGCGCAGCACCGCGCGTTCGCCGTGGGCGCTGGGCAGCGTGGAGACGCGCACGTCCACCGCGCGGGTGCCGATGCGCAGCGAGATGCGGCCGTCCTGCGGCAGCCGCTTCTCGGAGATGTCGAGCTCGGCCATGATCTTCAGGCGCGAGATCAGCGCCGCGTGCAGGGCGCGGTTGGGCTGCACCACCTCGCGCAGCGTGCCGTCGACGCGAAAGCGCACGCTGGAGGTGCGCTCGTAGGGCTCGATGTGGATGTCGCTGGCGCCGTCGCGCGCGGCCTGCGTGAGCAGCGCGTTGAGCATGCGGATGATGGGGGCGTCGTCGGAGGTTTCCAGCAGATCTTCGACCGCTGGCAACTCCTGCATCATGCGCGAGAGGTCGGCGTCGCTCTCGACCTCGCTGACCACGGCGGCGGCGTTCGACTCGCTTTGCGCATAGGCGGCGCTGATGCGCTGGACCAGCACCTCCTGGGCGATGGCCTGGACGCTGCGCACCTTGAACTTGCGCATCACCTCGGCCAGCGCCGGGCGCGCCGGACCAGCGTGCAGCCACAGCGTCAGGTCACGGCCGTCGTCCTCCAGCAGCAACTGATGGCTGCGGGCGAAGGCATAGGGCAGCGGGTACTTCATGGCCGTTCACTTCTTTTGCGGCGCGGCCTGCGGCGCCATCACCGGGCCTTCGTTGATCGGCACGGTCACGCTGGGCTTGGGCTGCGCATCCCGTTGTATGCCGCGCATCAGCTCATAGCGGTCCAGCGAGAGGGCATCGCTGGATTCGGCGTCGCGCACCACGATCGGGCGCAGGAACACCATGAGGTTGGTCTTGCTGCGCGAGCGCGACTCGCTCTTGAACAGGTTGCCGAAGATCGGGATGTTGCTCACGCCGGGCACCGCGTCCTTGCTGCCCGAGTACTGGTCCTGCAGCAGGCCGCCGATCACCACGATGCCACCGTCCTCGACCAACACGTTCGACTCGATCGTACGCTTGTTGGTGGTCGGGCCGTTGGCGTTGTTCACCGTCGAGGCCTGCACGCTGGAGACCTCCTGGTAGATCGACAGCTTCACGGTGCCGTTCTCGCTGATCTGCGGTTTGACCCGCAGCGTCAGGCCCACGTCCTTGCGCTCGATCGTCTGGAACGGGTTGACCGTGGTGGCCGAGGAGGCATTGTTGTTGGTGTACTGGCCGGTCACGAAGGGTACGTTCTGGCCGATCACGATCTTGGCCTCCTCGTTGTCCAGCGTCAGCAGGTTGGGCGTGGACAGCACGTTGCCGTCGCCGGTGGTCTCCAGCAGGTTGGCCAGCGCACCCAGCACGAAGGTGCCGTTGATCTTGTGGCCGATGCCGAAATTGAAGCCGGAGGACACCGTGGAGCTCGTTCCGGTGCTCAGGCCCACGATGTTGGTGCCGGTGACGCTCGAATTGGTGCCGAGGATGCCGATGTTGGTGCTGTTCTTGTTGCCCAGCACGCCCTGCCACTGGATGCCGAACTGGTCGGCCTTGTCGGCATTGACCTCGGCGATCAGGCTCTCCACGAACACCTGGGCCCGGCGTGCGTCGAGCTTGTCGATCACGGCGCGCAGCTGCCGGTACTGGGGTTCGGTGGCGGTGATGATCAGCGAGTTGGTCGAGGGGTCGGCCTGGATCTGGCCGCCGGTGGACGGCTGGTTGGCGTTCTGGTTCAGGGTCGGGCCGGAGTTCTGCATGCCGCTGCCGGTGGCGCTGTTCAGGCCGGTGTTCGCCGACGTGGACAGCGGCGACGAAGCCGAGAGGCCGCCGGTGCTGGCGATGCCGCCGCCCGTGGACGAGCTGCCGCCCGTGTTCGCGGCCATGGCCGCCCGCAGCGTGGTGGCCAGCTTGGTGGCATCCGCGTTCTTGAGGTAGACCACGTAGATGTTGCCGGCCGCGCCGTTGATGCCCTGGGCCGGCGGCTGGTCGAGCTTGTCGATCAGCGAGCGCACCAGCGCCGCGCGCGCCGGGTTGGCCGCGCGCAGGACCACCGAGTTGCTGCGCGGCTCGGCCAGCAGGGTGGTCTTGAACGAGGTGTCGGCCTGGCCCTGGCCGGCCGCCGCGGCGGTGCCGCCGGACTCGATCAGGCGCGAGACCAGGGGCACGAGGTCCGAGGCGATCGCGTTCTTCAGCGGGATGATCTCGACGTCGGTGGCGTTGGAGACGTCCAGCGCCGCGATGATGCGCGCCATGCGCTGCAGGTTGTCGGCGTAATCGGTGATGATCAGCGAGTTGTTGCCGGGGTTGACGTTGATGGTGTTGTTCGGGCTGATCAGCGGGCGCAGCACCGGCACGAGGTTGTTGGCGGTCTCGAAGTTGAGCTTGAAGATCTGGGTGACGATCTGGTTGCCCCCGGCCTGCGGCCCGGTGGAGGAGGACACCGAGACCGAGCCGCCCTGCAGCTTGGCGTCGGCCTCGGGCACCACCTTGTACAGGCCGGCCGCCTCGACCACGGTGTAGCCCGACAGCCGCAGCGTGGCCAGAAACTGGTCGAACGCGACCGAGGGCGCCACCGGCCGGTCGGTGGTCAGGTTCATCGTGCCCTTGACGCGCGGGTCCACCACCACGTTGCGCCCGGTGATGGCGGCCATGGTGCGGGCCAC
>Ga0116227_10017010_pt1 | contig 10265 bp, 9 predicted proteins | sample S1TSphgellanicum_FD_89693 | JGI IMG/M metagenome (GOLD analysis project Ga0116227, IMG submission 89693) | Host-associated microbial communities from peat moss isolated from Minnesota, USA - S1T2_Fb - Sphagnum magellanicum MG | ecosystem: Host-associated > Plants > Peat moss > Unclassified...
GACGCGGTCGGCGATGTGGCGCACCACGGCCAGGTCGTGCGAGATGAACAGCAGCGCGGTGCCGCGCTCGCGCTGCAGTTCGGCGAGCCGGTTCAGCAGCGCCGCCTGCACGGAGATGTCGAGCGCCGAGGTCGCCTCGTCGAGCACCAGAATCGGCGGCGCCTTGAGGATCGTGCGCGCGATGGCGACGCGCTGCTTCTCGCCGCCGGACAATTTCAACCCGCGTTCTCCGACCTGCGTGTCATAGCCGCCTGGCACGCGCTCGATGAAATGATCGATCTGGGCGAGTTGCGCCGCGTGCTTCACCTCGGCATCGGTCGCATCGACCCGGCCGTAGCGGATATTATAGGCGATCGAATCGTTGAACAGCACCGTGTCCTGCGGAACCATCCCGATCTGGTCGCGCAGCGAGCGCTGCGTCACGTCGGCTATGTTCTGACCGTCTATGGTGATCCGCCCAGCGGAGGGCTCGTAGAAGCGAAACATCAGGCGCGATAATGTCGATTTGCCGGCGCCTGAGGGTCCGACGACGGCGACCGTCTTGCCGGCGGGAATCACGAAGGAAACGCCCTTCAGGATTTCACGCCCGGGATCGTAATGGAAATGCACGTCCTCGAAACGCAGCTCGCCGGCGCTGACGACGAGGGGCTTCGCGCCCGGCCTGTCGGCGATCTCGGGATGCCGCGCCAGGATGTCGAACATCATCTCGAGATCGATCGTCGCCTGGCGGATCTCGCGATAGACGAGGCCCATATAGCTCAGGGGCTGGTAGAGCTGGATCATCATCGCGTTGATCAGCACGAAATCGCCGACCGTGTTGGTGCCGGCGCGAATCCCTGCAATGCTCATCGCCATCACCGCGGTCAGCCCCACGGTGAAGATGACGGCCTGTCCGGCGTTGAGCACGGCGAGCGAGACATAGGTCTTCACGCTCATGCGCTCATAACGTTCCATCGAGACGTCGTAGCGGCGCGCCTCGCGTTCCTCGGCGCCGAAATATTTGACGGTCTCGTAATTGAGGAGCGAATCGATCGCCTTGGTATTGGCATCCGTATCGCTCTCGTTCATCGAGCGCCGGATGGCGATGCGCCAGTTGGTGGCAGCCGTCGTGTAGCCGGTATAGGCGAGGATCATCGCAAAGACGGTCGCGACGTAACGCCAGTCGAATTGAAAGAAGAAGATGCCGAGAATGAGAACGAACTCCACGATCGTCGGCACCGCGGTGAGCACGATGACGCGCACGATGGTTTCGATCGCGTTGCGGCCGCGCTCCAAGACACGCGTCAAGCCGCCGGTCTTGCGCTCGAGATGAAAGCGTAGCGAGAGCAGATGCAAATGCACGAACACGTCGCGCGCCATGCGTCGCACGGCGTGCATCGCGACATCGGCGAAGATTGCGTCGCGCACCTGCGTCAGGAGCGCCATGGCGACACGCATGAAGCCGTAAAGCAGCGTCATGGCGATGGGCCCGGCCGCCACGCCGAAAAGCCCGATCGCGGCCGCGTCCTCATGCCCGGTCAGAGCATCCGTCGCCCATTTGAACGAATAGGGCACAGCCACGGTGATGAGCTTGGCGAAGAGGAGGAAGGCCAGCGCGGCAAAGACGCGCGCCTGCAGGTCGCGCCGGCCGCTCGGCCAGATATAAGGCCAAAGCTTGCGCGTCGTTGCGCCGAGGCGGGCTTTGAACGGCACGGTCAGAGCAGGCGGAGATGGAACGAAGGACATTTGGCTCCTGCGGCCGGCAAAGCCTCTGGCTAGGCTTGAGACGCGGGACGGAGTGCGAGAAAAGCCGCACGGGCGCGACAAGGCTCAATATAGGGCAGCGGAACCGAAACCGCACCCCGCGTACGCTCGAGATCGCGCGTCGGCGAAAGACGGGAAAATCCTTCCGATCGGCTTGCCCCTCGTGGCGACAACGCTCATTCTGCCGCCCTGCAAACGATGAGGACTGCGACATATGGCCGGGGTAGATGGCGGCGTCATCGAAGCGCCCGCGGCGCGTAGCGGTTTCGGCACATTGATGCTCGGCGCTTTGGGCGTCGTCTATGGCGACATCGGCACGAGCCCGCTCTACACGATGAAGACGGCGCTCGATTATGCCGGCGGCACGGCGACGGCAGCGACCGCTCTCGGCATGCTGTCGCTAATCGTCTGGACTCTCATCATCACCACCTCGATCAAATATGTCGCCGTCGTGATGCGCGCCGACAACGAGGGCGAAGGCGGCATCCTCGCCTTGATGTCCCTGATCGGCATCAAGCATGGCAACCGCGCCGGCATCATCGTGGTCGGCCTTCTCGGAGCGGCCCTTCTCTATGGCGACGGCGCGATCACGCCGGCGATTTCCGTGCTCAGCGCGCTCGAAGGCCTGAAGCTGCCATTGCCTTCGATCGAGCCCGCAATCGTGCCGCTCGCCGTCATCATCCTCATCGGGCTTTTCGCGCTGCAGCCGCAAGGCAGCGCGCGGATCGGCAAGCTCTTCGGCCCGATCATGACCTTCTGGTTCCTGGTGATCGGGGTTTTGGGGATCGGCGGCCTCATCCAGCATCCGAGCGCGCTCTTGGCGCTCGACCCGCGCTATGGAATCGACTTCCTCTTCGAGCATGGCTTTCAGGGCTTCCTCGTCCTCGGCGCCATCTTTCTTTGCGCGACCGGCGCCGAGGCGCTCTATGCCGATATGGGCCATTTCGGGCCGCAGCCGATCCGTGCCGCGTGGTATGGGCTCGTGCTGCCGATGCTCGTCCTGAATTATGCCGGCCAGACGGCCATGGTCATCGACGGCGCGGTGGCGCCGCAAGGCAATCCTTTCTTTCTTCTGTGCCCCGCGGCCTTGCAGGTGCCGCTCGTCGTGCTTGCGACGGCTGCGACCATCATCGCGAGCCAATCGATCATCAGCGGCGCCTTCTCGATGACGCGTCAGGCGATCCAGCTCGGCCTCTGTCCGCGCCTCAACATCAAGCAGACATCGGATGAAGGCTATGGGCAGATCTATGTCGGCTTCGTCAATTGGGCGCTGATGGGCTTGACGCTCGTGCTCACGGTGACGTTCCGCTCCTCCGACAATCTGGCGGCCGCCTTCGGCATCGCTGTCGCGTTGACGATGTTTCTGACCTCGGTTCTGATCTATCACGCCATGCGCGAGGTGTGGCGCTGGAGCCTGCCGCTTAGCCTCCTGGTCGCCGGGCTCTTCATGGTGGTCGATCTCGCCTTCGTCGCCGCCAATATGATGAAAGTGTTCGAAGGGGGCTGGGTGCCGCTTCTCGTCGCTGCCATCATTTTCTTCCTCATGTCGACCTGGCGTATGGGGCGCCAGGCGATGCTGATCAAGCTCGAGCGCGACACGCTGCCGCTGTCGCTCTTCATCAAATCGGTTCAGGCGAAGCCGCGCGTGCAGGGCACTGCGGTCTATCTTACGAGCCGCACCGATGTCGTTCCGGTGCCGCTCCTCCACAATCTGAAGCATAATCGGGTCTTGCATGAGCGCATCGTGCTTTTGCACGTGGTGACGCAGGCCATCCCGCGCATCGCGCCCGACCGACGCCTCGAGGTCGAGCATCTCGAGGCGGAGTTTCACGCCGTGACGGTGCGCTACGGCTTCATGGAGCAGCCGAACATTCCGCAGGCGCTCGAAAGCTGCGCCACGCGTCAGCTCACCTTCGACATGATGGAAACCTCGTTCTTCGTCGGGCGGCTTTCGATCGTGCCGATCGGCCGCTCGCGCTGGCGGCGCATCCGCATCAAGATCTTCGAGGTCATGCACCGCAACGCCCAGGCGGCGACGGAATTCTTTTCTATCCCGCCGAACCGCGTCGTCGAGCTGGGTGGGCAGATCGAGGTGTGAGACGCGGCGGCGGCTGCGGCTTGAAATGCTGGAACGACTGAAGGCAGCTCGCTCACTTCGGTGACGGCCCTTGCAGGCCTTGCTCGATCAGCAGGCGGATGAAACGTTGGTAGGGCATGCCGGCGCGCTTGGCCTGCGCGCGCACCGCGTCGAGCAGCTTTTCGGGCATGCGCAGACTTATCGATGTATCCTTCGCGCGCAGCTCGAAACGCATCGGCTTCATATCCGAAAAATCATAATCGGACAGGTCGGCAGTCGCGACGAAAGCCTCTGCTTCCGCATCGCTTTTGAAGTCAGGGAACTGCTTTTTTTTCATAAGCCTCAACCTCTTTTCGATGCATGTAGCGCGCGCTGATCGGTCTCAGCAGCAGCTTGCTTGCAGACGTCCGCCACGTGAAAACGACAAAGAGCGCGCGCCCTTTGGCTGTGCGTCCCGCCGCACGGAACCGTTGCTCGCTGATCGAGTGGGAAACATCCGGACCGACAAGCGGTTGATCTCGGAACAGGCTTTCGATTTCGGCAACAGATACGCCGTGCTTTTGGCACTTTTTCCTGTTGCCCGAATCCCAATCGAAGCCGTCGAACTCCATATCTGCAGCGTCCTGAATATATGCGTTTGCATATGCATCGTCAACCTCAGCGGCTTTACGCGCCGCCTGTCGACCCGAGCACAGTCGTAAAACACAGGCATTCTAAACATCAGACTTTTGCACGGCGCGGGATCGGCCTCACCTCAAGCCTGGCGCTTCCATCCCAGCGCCGCATATATTTTCCTTTTATAGGGTAGGGGGCTATGTCATGAAGCGGTATGTCACATACGATCCGGGAAAAACAGAAGCTGCTCGCACGGGTGCGCCGTTTGCGGGGGCAGGTCGAGGCGATCGAACGCGCGCTCGATGGGGAAGCCGACTGCGAGCAGGTCATGCACCTTATCGCGGGCGCGCGCGGTGCTATGGCCGGGCTGATGGCCGAGGTGGTCGAGGATCATGTGCGCACGCATCTGGTCGATGCGGAAAAATATCCGAAAGCCATGAACAGCGAAGCGGCGGAGCAACTACTCGAAGTCGTCCGCGCCTATCTCAAATGAGGGAGGCCATGAGCGAGGACGAGAGTGGCGCGGTGGTAGCTCCTCATAGCCACGTCTTCCTGGGCGAAGGCCACGCGACGAGCGAGCGAAAGACCTGGGCGGTGATCTGGCTTTGCGGCGCCATGATGATTGCCGAGATCCTCGGCGGCTGGCTGTTCGGGTCGATCGCCCTCATCGCCGACGGTCTGCATATGAGCACCCATGCGGGCGCGTTGCTGCTGGCGGCGCTCGCTTATACTTATGCGCGCAAGCACGCGGACGATCCGGCTTTCTCGTTCGGCACCGGCAAGCTCGGCGATCTGGCGGGTTTTACGAGCGCCGTTATCCTCGCCATGATTTCGCTGTTGATCGGCTATGAATCCATCGCCCGCATCTTCGCCCCCGTCCCGATTCATTTTGCCGAAGCCATTCCGGTCGCCAGTCTCGGTCTCGCTGTGAACGTCGCAAGCGCTTGGCTGTTGAGCGGCGGCGACCACCATCAGGGCCACGGGCACGGCCACGGACATGCGCATGAAGAGCATGCCCACGCTGAATCGCACGAAATAAAGACGGACACGGGCGTGGTCGTGCTCGATGTGTTCGAGGACGGCGTGCCGCCGCGCTTCCGGCTGCGCGCCCAAGCCGGCCCCGACCCGACCGCGCAAACAGCCTCGGTCGAAACCGTGCGCCCTGACGGATCGCGGCAGCTTTTCACTTTCAAGGATTTCGGTTCCTATCTGGAATCCGTCGAGGACATTCCTGAGCCGCATGAATTCAGCGCACGCGTAACGCTTGGCGCGCAAGCCTACACATTTGCCTTCGAGGAACACGAGCACGCCCATGACGCAGCGCATCGCGACAACAACATGCGCGCCGCCCTGGTGCATGTTATCGCCGACGCTGCCGTGTCGGTGCTCGTGATCGTCGGTCTCTTGCTCGCGCTTGCGTTTGGCTGGCTCTGGATGGACCCCTTGGTCGGTATCATCGGTGCGATCGTCATCGCCAACTGGGCTTTCAGCCTGATCCGCGATACAGCCGCGATCCTGCTTGATATGACTCCTGATAAATCCATGGCCGAGAAAGTGCGTCAGGCCATCGAGTCCGATGGCGATCAAATAGCCGATCTGCATTTATGGCGCTTGGGGCCGGGACATTTGGGCGCGGTCGTCTCGGTTCTGACGGCGCAGAGCACGCGCGGGCAGGATTATTATCGAGCGCGTTTGGCGCGTTTCCGCTCCCTGTCGCATGTGACGATCGAGATTCTGCATAAGCCATGAGCGCGGATGAACGCGAGGCGGCTGCGCAACGCGGCGCGCCGGCGGAAGTTTTTCGGGTCTTCCTGAAACTCGGTCTCACGTCGTTCGGCGGGCCGATCGCGCATCTCGGCTATTTTCGTGAAGAGCTGGTGGTGCGGTGCAAATGGATCGACGAGCCGAGCTATGTCGATCTCGTTGCCCTCTGCCAATTCTTGCCCGGCCCCGCCTCGAGCCAGGTCGGTTTTTGTCTCGGGCTTTTGCGCGGCAACGGCCTTTCGGGCGCGTTCGCGGCGTGGCTCGGCTTCACACTGCCATCTGCCCTCGTCATGCTTGCTTTTGCGCTCGGCGCGGCGGTGTTGACCGGCCCCGTCGCCGAAGGCTTTCTGCATGGGCTGAAGCTCGTCGCCGTCGCGGTGGTGGCGCAAGCGGTATGGGGCATGACGCGCACGCTCACGCCGGATCGCGCGCGAGCGATGATCGCGCTAGGCGCGATCGTCCTCGGGGTCGTCATCGCTGGGTCGTTGGGGCAGATCGCCGCGATTGTGCTGGGCGCTATCGCGGGGCTTCGCCTGTGCCGTGGCGAAGCAGCGATGCCGTCGGGACGATTGCGCTTTCCGGTTTCGCGGCGCGGCGGCGCAGCGGCCCTCGTACTCTTCGCCGCGCTCTTCTTGCTTCCGCCGATGATCTCCAGCGGAGGCGGTCACCAAGCCGTCGCTTTGTTCGAGGCTTTCTATCGGTCGGGTGCTCTGGTGTTCGGCGGCGGTCATGTCGTGCTGCCTTTGCTTCAGTCCGAAGTCGTGGCGCCGCATTGGGTGACGAACGAGTCGTTTCTCGCGGGCTATGGATTGGCGCAGGCAGTGCCGGGGCCGCTCTTCACTTTCGCCGCTTATCTGGGCGCTGTGATGGAACCGGTTCCGAACGGTGTCGTAGGCTCAGTGATCGCGCTCGTCGCCATCTTTCTGCCGGGCATTTTGCTCGTCTATGGCATGCTGCCCTTCTGGGACGAATTACGCACCGGTCAAAAGATTCAAGCCGCCATGCGCGGCGCCAACGCTGCCGTGGTGGGGATTCTCGGGCTGGCTCTCTACAACCCGATTTGGACGAACGGCGTCCAGACATCACGAGACTTCGCGCTCGCGGTTGGCGGGTTCCTCTTGCTGACCGTCTGGAAAACCCCCTCGTGGCTTGTCGTCATGCTGCTGGCTGCGGCCGGCACCCTGTTGAGCGCGGTGCACTATTCTTGATCGTGGATGAAATGTTGCTGGGGCATACGCCTCAAGCCTCAACCACCTCATATTCCTCGATCAGCACGGCTGGCACCTCGCCGGAGGGAAAGCGCACGGTGGCGCGCAGGATCGTTGCGTCGGCATCGGCCGGATAGTGGCGCAGCTCGATCACCTCGCCGATTTCCTCCGGGCCGATCCGATTGCGGATACGCGTGCGCGAGCCGTCCTTGAATCGCACTTTGTCACCGAGCTTCATTCTTTGGCCTCGTGCTAGAGCATCGTGCGCAAAAGTGTGCGCGGTTTTGCGCGCCGAACGATGCTCTAATTTTATGAATCTAGAGCATCTTGTCCGCCTTCAAATGATTCCATTTGAAGGCGGATGCTCTAGCGCAGCATCGCATAATCGATGAAGCCCACCTTGTCTCCTGGTGCGACCTTCGTCACATCCTCGCGCAGCTCGACGAGGCCGTGCGTGCGGGTGAGCGAGGTGAGCACGCCGGCGCCGTCGACGGGATATTTTTCGGCCACCATCTCGCCTGCTTCCGTGCAGGTGAGCGAGACGCGGACATATTCGCGTCGCCCCTCTTTCTTCTTGAAGCTGAAGCCGGAGACGACCGGCATGAGCTTCGGCGGCTCGGGCAGCGCGCCGGAGAGCGCTGCGATCAGCGGGCGCACCACATAGGCGAAGGTGATGAAGACAGCGACCGGATTGCCCGGCAATCCGACGAAGGGCGTGCCTTCGATAATGCCCATGGCGACCGGGCGGCCGGGCTTGATCGCCAGGCGCCAGAAGACGAGCGAACCGGTGTCGCCGACCGCCCCCTTCACATGATCCTCCTCGCCGGTCGAGACGCCGCCCGATGTGATGACGAGATCATGCGCGCGCGCCGCAGCCGTGAGCGCGGCCGCGATCGCGGCGCTGTCGTCGCGCAGAATGCCGAGATCCGTCACCTCGATGCCGAGCCGGTGCAAGAGGCTCTGCAGCACGAAGCGGTTGGCGTCATAGACGGCCGCCGCATGCGGCGCCTGTCCGGGTGAGATGATCTCGTCGCCGGTCGAGAAGACGGCAGCCCGCAACTTTCGGCGCACACGCAGGCTCGGCACGCCGAGCGCTGCCGCGAGGCCGAGATCCTCTGGCGTCAATCGCCGTCCTTGCGTCAAAGCCTCGGCGCCACGCGCGAGATCTTCGCCGCGCGGCCGGTAATTGGCGCCGCGCGCGAGCCCGGCCGGCAGCGCGACACGCTCGGCTTCGAGGAGCCGCACGTCTTCCTGCATGAACACCGTGTCGAAACCTTGCGGCATCGGCGCGCCGGTAAAGATGCGCAGGGCGCCGCCGCGCGCCACGACTTTTTCAAGCGCATGGCCGGCCGCCACACGACCTTCGATTGGCAAGACCGTCTCGCCGTGCGTGACGAGATCGTCGAAACGCACCGCGTAGCCGTCCACCGCCGAATTGTCGAACATGGGAAGATCGACGGGCGCGATCAGTGTTTGCGAGAGCACCCGGCCGTCGCATCGTCCGAGCGGCAGATCCTCGCTTTCGTTAACTGCCGGCACGCGCGCATGGAGAAGCTGCACTGCTTCCTCGACGGGCATCAGCGCGCCGTTGGTCGAAAAGCTGTCTTTGCTGAGCTGAGCCATATCTGCATGTGCCCTGTGATCAAGCAGGCTTTCCGAGCTTCTCCAAGGTCTCGTCGAGCGGCAGAGCGAGCTTCAAGACGAGGTCGGCGATGTTTTCAGTATCGTCGAGCGCGGCGCGGAGCAAGAGAGGCGGTGCCTTGGAATCGGCATCGCTCGCAAGCGCCTTGATGCTGTTATCCTCGGGGAAAAGAAACGGCTTCGCATTGGCCGCGCGATGCACCTCGATCTTGATATGCAAATCGTGTTTGAAGCCTTCGACGAGTACGAGATCGACGTTAGAGAGATGCGCCAGAAGCGAAGCGAGCGAAGGCGGCGGTGCTCCGCGCAATTCGTGCATGAGGGCCCAGCGATTTTCCGAGGCGACCATGACTTCCTGCGCGCCCGCTTCGCGGTGCAGGTAGGAATCTTTGCCCGGCCGGTCGATGTCGAATGCATGATGGGCGTGCTTCAGCGTCGAGACGCTGAAGCCGCGCTGCCTCAGAATCGGGATGAGCTTGGTGATCAGCGTCGTCTTGCCGGCGCCGCTCCACCCAGCAAGGCCGATCACGCGCATTCGGCAGGTCCGCTCGTGTCAATGGCTGGCGTGAAGCCGAGGGCGCGGAGCGCCTCTTTGACCTCATGCGTCGCCAAGGCGGCGATAAAAGCTCGCACGGCCGGTGTCTCGCGCCGGCTTTTCGGCACGGCGAAATCATAATGTTCTTCGGCATAAGGCAGGAAGCCGAGGCCGTAAGCCTTTGCCGCCGGGGCAATCGCCAGTCCCCAATCGGCGCGGTTCTGCGCGATCGCCGCAGCGACGGCGTTATGCGACTTCGGCTGGTTCCAATAGCCTTCGGGTCGGGCCTCCTTCAGCAGGCGATCGATGAGGATGCGCGTGCCGGCGCCCTGGTTGCGATTGACCATGTGGCAGGTGGGATCGGCAAGCGCGGTGGCGAGCGCCGCTTCGAAATTCTTGTCTTCAAAGCGCGGGTCGTCTTTGCGGAAGACGAAGCCTTGCAGGCGCCGCCAGCCTTCGACGAGCAGGAGGTCGGCACCGAGGAAGCTGTGATTATAGATCTCGCTCTGCGGATCGAAGAGATGGATCGGCGCGAGATCGCATTCGCCGCGCTTCGCCGCGCTTAGGCCGCCGAGGCTGCCGATCGCGACCGTGCGCACGCTCACGCCGTCACGCGCCAGCGCGTCGATGACGGCCTCGAGCCCGATGCAATGGCTGCCCATGATGGTGAGATCCGGCACCC
>Ga0116227_10017011_pt1 | contig 10264 bp, 7 predicted proteins | sample S1TSphgellanicum_FD_89693 | JGI IMG/M metagenome (GOLD analysis project Ga0116227, IMG submission 89693) | Host-associated microbial communities from peat moss isolated from Minnesota, USA - S1T2_Fb - Sphagnum magellanicum MG | ecosystem: Host-associated > Plants > Peat moss > Unclassified...
GCCAAACGACTTAGGGCATCGGCGCGATACCGCTCATCCTGAATCGCCCTAGCAGCAGCCAGTGCCTCTGGTAACAATTCAGGAGGCAGTTTCCCAGCCAAACGACTTAGGACAGAGGCGCGAGATGACTCAAACTGAATCGCCCTAGCAGCAGTCAGAGCCTCTGGTAACAATTCAGGTAGTTTCTCAGCCAAACGACTTAGGACAGAGGCGCGAGATGACTCAAACTGAATCGCCCTAGCAGCAGTCAGTGCTTCTGGTAATAATTCAGGCAGTTTCTCAGCCAAACTACTTAGGACAGAGGCGCGATATAGCTCATCCTGAATCGCCCTAGCAGCAGTCAGAGCCTCTGGTAATAATTCAGGCAGTTTCTCGGCTAAACTACTTAGGGCAGAGGCGCGAGATGACTCATCCTGAATCTCCCTAGCAGCAGCCAGAGCCTCTGGTAACATGTCAGGAGGCAGTTTCTCCGCCAAACTACTTAGGGAAGAGGCGCGATATAGCTCATCCTGAATCGCCCTAGCAGCAGCCAGAGCCTCTGGCAATAATTCAGGCAGTTTCTCGGCTAAACTACTTAGGACAGAGGCTCGATCTGACTCATCCTGAATCGCTCTAGCAGTAGCCAGAGCCTCTGGTAATAATTCAGGCAGTTTCTCGGCTAAACTACTTAGGACAGAGGCGCGAGATGACTCATCCTGAATCGCCCTAGCAGCAGCCAGTGCCTCTGGTAACAATTCAGGAGGCAGTTTCTCAGCCAAACTCCTTAGGGCAAAGGCGCGATATGGCTCATCCTGAATCGCCCTAGCAGCAGCCAGTGCCTCTGGTAACAATTCAGGCAGTTTCTCCGCCAAACGACTTAGGGCTTCGGCACGATATCTCTCATCCTGAATCGCCCTAGCAGCAGCCAGTGCCTCTGGTAACAATTCAGGAGGCAGTTTCTCGGCCAAGCTACTTAGGGCAGAGGCGCGAGATGACTCATCCTGAATCTCTCTGGCAGCAGCCAGTCCCTTCGAGAGTGCTACTTCTTTTAGGTTTGAGGGTAAATGATGGGCTAGCTTTGTCAGGGAGTCAATTTTCTGAACTGGATTTGGCTTTTGTAGGGCGTAAGCTAATCCTTGTTCAAGAGTCCACACATTTTTTTCAATTAATGCAATCAGCAGTTCTATTGGTATATTAGCTGCCAGACTGTTAAGAGATGTAATGATTAAAGCATAACGACACTGTAAGCCAATAACTTGAGGTGGGTTGGTTTCAGTCCAGGATTTTTCTACTAGTTGCCAAGCACGGGCAATATCAGTGACAAAGATGGCAGTTTGTCCTAGGCGATCGCAGGCTTCATACCAACCATTACCTCCTGTAGTTGACTGTTCCCGTAACAAGGAGTGAATCTCTTCTGTCTTTTCGGCTTGTTCCAAATGCCAGACTAGATGCTGATGGATATAACCGTCATTGGGGAGGGTATGCCAGAGGTTTGTAGAGGTTTTCTGCCGGTACTTCTCCAAGAATGTGGCATGAGCAACAGGCAGAGTTATACCTAATCCTGGGAGATCGCCTGTGCGCTTCGGTTTGGGTGGAGCAGTTAACAAATTACGTGCTAGGTCATGAAATAAGTCATGTAAACGGTAGGTTGGTGTCCCATCTGCCAAGGGGACACCAGACAATAACAGTGCTTTATTCCGCAAGTATTGCAATGTCTTGGCAGTATCACGTTCACCCATTTCCCACAGCGTCACTGCCATCATCTTAGTGATGGTGACATCTTCCGGTAATACCCCCAACCAAGAGAAATGCTGCTGCTTTTCTGTAGGCATTCTCTTCACACTCAAATTTAATGATGCTGTTAAACTCAAGCGTTTTAAAATCGCTTCATCAGTAATGTCTTCTGCTTCTGGTCGGTCAAGAGTGTTTAATCGGGCTACCTCTTGCTGAAAATCCTTTAACAATTCAGCCCAAGTTGTACCACTAGCCACTTCAGCCGCGACCAATTCCAATGCTAGGGGGAGATAACCAACGGTTTTGGCTAACATCTCAGCTTGCTGACGCTCTACACCAGTAATCTGGCGTTCTAACTTCTTAGTGAGCAGTTCCATCGCCTGCTCTGGTGTCATCACATCCAGATTATAAGTCCTAGCTCCTAAGACATCAGCGATCGCAGTTTCGCGTGTTGTGACTAAAACTTGACAACGCGCTCCACCAACATTAAAGGCTAGGGCATCTTCTGGATTCCAAGCATCATCTACTACTAGCAGCACAGCTTTGTCATACAGCAATGTGCGTAGTTGAATGGAGGTAGCTTCTACGCTAGTGGCTTTGAAATTGTAATCCCCCAACGCTTGCACCCAGCCACTAAGAAGGGAGAGAAGATTTGGCTGTTGACCTAATGTTGCCCAGAGAATCCCGTCACCAAAGTGAGATTGGATATCTGGATCATGCGCTAAAGCCGTGGCGAGGGTAGATTTACCAACCGAACCCAAGCCATGAATGGCAGTCACTACCAAAGTCCGCACGTCTGAAGACTCTGTCAGCAAACGTTTTTTTAAGTCTTGACTATATTCTGGACGGTCTACATAGTAAGTTGGCAGGGGTGGGGCTTGAAAATGAATACTAATTTTTGGGGATTTAACTTTGCCCGTTCCCGGTTCGAGCGGCTGTAGTCAAAAAGTCCCACCGATGATCGTATTTCCTTGAAATACGTTTTTAATCTCCTCAGCTAACTTGGTGTTATTTATAATTTGTGCTGATTGAGAATTGATGTTAGTTTCTAACTGTTGAACTTTTGATGCAACTTTTGGATCAGCTTTGGCTGCTGCTACCAATTCCTGCACAGCCAGATCGACTTCCCGATTAGCTTTTGCTGCTGATTCCACCTCTAATACAGCTTTGCCATAATCAAGTGGTTGAGAGGGCGCTTTCTCAATAGCCACTACAGTATGTGGAGAGTGTTTTTTCAGAGTGTCCAGAAACTGACCAGTCTTATCCCATAAAGTTTCGCCTACTTTTTCGCCGGTTTTTTCCAAAGCCTTAGTTGCAATTACAGTCCCAATGGCGATGATCGCACCAGCAGTTAATGGCTCCATGTACTACCTCGTCAGCCCAGTATAATATTTATACCATATTGTTTCCTGCGTCATCAGCGCAAATAAATTCAGAACCATTTTACTCCGTTTCCGCGATGCAGAAACTGCCGCTACGCCAACCCCTAGATGCTCAAGAATTGTTAATTCCTTTTCAGACCTATCAAACTTTGAATTTGGAATTGCTGTGAGTTATGAAGCTTAAAAAATATCCAGAAATTGGGACCATAACTTTGCCACCCTCTATTGAAACCATAAGCTTGCCAATCGCGGCAAAGTTATGGGTAAAGTCACATGTAGCCCCGTCGGGCATCTGGGAAACGCTACGCTTTCAGTTGCCGGACGATACACTGCCCTGTAATTAACTGATCGCAGTATGATAAGGTGATCGTCAGGGCAGTGTACGCCGCCCCTGAATTAAGAGATACCTTGAATTAGCGAAAGACGAAACGCCCGCTTTATAGCGATCGCCAGAAAGTTAAACAGCAGATTCAAAAAATTAAGGATGAGGTAAAACAGTTTCAAACTGAGGAGCAAATTCAGCGTGAAATTGCTAAGGATAAAAAAGCGAAATGTGATGCTATTTACTGGGTAATTTATAATTTTGACTGCAAAAATCCCAATAATCAGATGGATTTTGAACATTTACCCCCAGAGCAACTGGTAACTGATATATTAGAGAAAGATCGGCGAGTTGCCGAAATTATGTCTGAGATTAAAGCAATTTTGGAGCAGTGACAATGTTAGGTTTACTAGAAAAGTTGAGTTGCTGGGAAGAATTAACAAGTCAATCAGCATTAGATAATGTTGATTCTGACCAAATTTTACTAATGAATGGGATTAACTGGAATATATATGAGATACTGTTGCAGAGATTTGAAAATAATTCTCATTATCGCTTTAAATATTTAGAAGGTACTTTAGAAATAATATCTCCTAGTCGTCGCCATGAGTTTGATAAAAAGATTATTGCTTTATTATTAGAAACTTATTTTATAGAAAAGGATATTGATTTTTATCCTTTAGGTTCAACTACTTTTAGAAGGGAAGCGGCCGCTAGAGGTATTGAACCAGATGAATGTTATTGTTTTGATTCTGAAAAATCTGTTCCTGATCTCGCTATTGAGGTGGTTGTGACCAGTGGAGGAATTGATGATTTATTAATTTATCAAGGTTTGGGTGTACCGGAAGTTTGGTTTTGGCAGAATCATCAATTTTCGTTATATTTTCTGCGGGGTGATAAGTATGAGAAAATATCAAAAAGTGAATTTTTACCCGATTTAGATTTAACTCTTTTAACAAGTTTGCTTTTGTCTGGTGAGAAACCAAAAGCTTTAATCTCAAAGTTCCATGAAAACATCCGTAGAGAAAATTCATAAATTGCCCCTACAATACTGGAGTTTGGACTAAAAGCTCAGACAGAGAGAAAAAGTACTTAGATAATTAGAGATAAAAAACAGACTATAATACTGAATTAAAGACTAAAGAGTGAAAGAAAAGCAGCCAGTAGTGACACTGACTGCTTTACATTTAAAGGGTACCAACTTAAGGCGGGACATCTTATACAACCTGAGTTCGATGTAAGAAATAAGCTGCAAGTATCTCCTGATAAGAGTTACGGGATTTTATTGTGCTGGACTGATTGTCAATAATTTGAAGCTTTAGATTGAGGCGTTTGTGATAATAAAAGATAAAGCCATTTCTGCTTTCACTACAACGTAAACAATATTTTTATGACTATCAAAGAAATTCTACTCCAAGAAATTGAATCTTCTCCAGAGTCACTCCTAGAAGAAACTCTTGATTTTCTACGTTTTTTGAAAACCAAACAAACAGTTAAAAAAGATGCTCAATCACCGCACATTAAGCCAGAAACAGGAAGTTCCGATACCCTACCTCAGGCAGAAGAAAACCCAACAGACAGTTCTCAGCTACCCTACCGTCCAGCTTTCGGTCGTTCCATTCTCAGACACGCAGGAACTTGGGCAGGTGATGACTTTGATGAGTGTCTTCAGTCTGTTTACGCGACTCGTGGTAAAGCCAAGTTCGATTATGATGTAAATCCTTTTGAGTAATGTACCTGTTAGATACTAACCACTGTAGTGCTATCATCCTTGGCGAACCAAAGGAAGGAACCTCTTTCATACTTGGCGGTGAAAATTTTTTCATTGAGACTGCTTCCCCTGCCTCCTGCCTTCTGCCACCTACCCCACAAAACCACGTAAAATATAGCCATAATAGGGTAATGCAGTCTTAAAACTAACAATGGCTATCAACAACCGAGAAAGGGTAGGCAGGGGCTTAGAACTATTACAAGCAGGGTTGTACCCCTTTATAGAAAGGGAGATGCAGGCTAAATATGGGGACAAGTGGGTAGTAGCTGCGACACCCTTTGTCTCCGAAGATCGGAGCTTACGCCGTCCGGTGGCCCAGATCCTGAAACAGGATGTTTCGGAAGGGATGAAAGTCATCTGGAATCAATGGCATGAAGTATTTAAACAAACCCTAGGCAATGCGGAAAAAAACTTAATTGGCGAGTTAATGATCACCCGCAATGCTTGGGCACACAGTGAGCCATTTTCCACCGATGACACCTACCGCGCCCTAGATAGTATTAGCCGCCTCCTAACAGCCATTTCCGCACCCCAAGCAGATGCGGTGGACAAACAAAAACAAGAACTGCTGCGGATTCGCTTTGAAGAACAAGCCCGGCGAGAAAATCGGAAAGCAGCCACAGCCCTAGAAATCAACCCCATGGGTGGTCTAAAACCCTGGCGGGAAATTGTCACCCCCCACCCTGATGTCGCTTCAGGTAGTTACCAACAAGCAGAATTTGCGGCTGACCTTTGGCAGGTCTATTTAGATGAAGGTTCAGACGAATACCGACTACCAACGGAATTCTTCCGTCGTACCTACTTGACGGAAGGACTAAAACAATTACTCACAAACGCCTTAACACGGCTTTCTGGAACAGGTGGGGACCCTGTAATTGAACTACAAACCAACTTTGGTGGTGGTAAGACCCATGCCATGCTGGCATTGTATCACCTGTTTTTTGGTGTCCCCGCCGATGAATTACCAGGATTAGAACCGGTGTTTCAAGCCGCAGGGATGTCAGCCATTCCGGCAGATGTCACAACTGCCGTCCTCGTAGGTAATAAAATCTCCCCCGGACAACCCCATCAGAAAAAAGATGGCACAGTAGTTAAAACCCTCTGGGGAGAACTAGCCTGGCAACTGGGGGGTAAGGCAGGTTACGAGATGGTGCAATTAGCCGATGAAACTGCTACCAACCCTGGGGACAACCTCAAACAATTATTTAACCGCTACGCCCCCTGTCTCATCCTCATTGATGAATGGGTATCCTATGCCCGTCAACTCCATGAACTCAGCGATTTACCTGCAGGCAGCTTTGATACCCACTTTACCTTTGCCCAAACCCTGAGCGAATCTGCCAAAAACGCCGACCGGACCCTGTTGGTAGTCAGTGTCCCCTCCTCAGATATCGAAATCGGTGGGGACAGGGGGAAGGAAGCCCTCAATCGCCTGAAAAATGCCATTGGTCGGGTTGAGTCCCCCTGGCGACCCGCTTCCGCTGAAGAAAGCTTTGAAATCGTCCGTCGTCGTCTATTCCAACCCCTCAGGGACCCCAGCTTATTTATTGCCCGTGATGCTGTAGTCCGTGCATTTACTGAAATGTACCGGAGCCAACCCCAGGAATTTCCCTCTGAGTGCCGGGAAGCAGATTATGAACGCCGCCTGAGGGAAGCCTACCCCATCCACCCAGAACTGTTTGACCGTCTTTATAGTGACTGGTCCAGTCTCGATAAATTCCAACGCACCAGAGGTGTACTGCGTCTTATGGCGAAGGTGATTCACTTCCTGTGGGAGCAGGGTGATGGCAGTCTGATGATCCTCCCCGCCAATATCCCCATGGCCGATGCCCAAGTGCAATCAGAACTGACCCGTCACCTAGAAGATTCCTGGGTGCCAGTGATAGAAAAAGACGTAGATGGCAGTAACTCCCTGCCAATGTTACTGGACAGTCAAAATCCTAACCTAGGACGGTACTCAGCCTGTCGTCGTGTCACCCGCACCATTTACATGGGTTCTGCACCAACACTGAGAGCTGCTAATCGGGGACTAGAAGACCGACGGATTAAATTAGGCTGCGTCCAACCAGGGGAGAGTCCCACCACCTTCGGGGACGCCCTACGTCGCCTCACCGACCAAGCCACCTACTTATACATAGGTGATGGCAATCGCTATTGGATCTCCACCCAACCCAACGTTACTCGCACAGCTCAAGACCGTGCTTACCAAATTCAACAAGATTTAGACCGAGTTTGGGAGGAGATTATTAATCGGTTGAGAAAAGACCGACAGAAAGGGGAGTTTGCCGGAGTCCATCTTGCACCTACCTCCACAGCCGATATCCCCGACGATGAAAATATGGGGGTACGGTTGGTGGTTTTAGGACCACAGTTCCCCCATAGCAGCAAAGCCAAAGATAGCCCCGGCTACCTCAAAGTCGTAGATATCCTAGCCCACAAGGGAGGTAGTCCCCGCTACTGTAAGAACTTGCTGTTATTTCTAGCACCAGACAAGACGAAATTAGACAGCCTAGTCCAGGCTGTTTGTCAATTCCTAGCCTGGAATTCCATTCTTGATGAAAAAGAAGCCTTGAATTTGGATGTTGCCCAAAGTCATCAAGCTCTCAAAAAGCAGGAAGATAGCAACAAAATCGTTGAGTTCATCCTGCCAGAAACTTACCAATGGTTGTTGCTTCCTACCCTACCCAACCCCCAAAGTTCGATACTTTGGGAAGAAATTCGCCTCCAAGGACAAGATTCTCCCATCCTCCGGGCTAGTCGAAGGTTGGTACATGAAGAAAACCTAATTCTTAACTACAGTGCCTCACGTTTGCGGTTAGAGGTACTTGACCCATATATCTGGTGCAATACCAACCACATTGACCTCAAAACACTTTGGCAATATCTAACTAACTATCCCTATCTACCCCGACTGCAAAATGAACAGGCACTACTAAATGCCGTCCAGGAGGGAGTAGGAGCAATACTATTGACAGAAAACTTTGCCTATGCCACTGGCTACGATGAAGCCAAACAAAGATATTTAGGATTAACAGCTAATCAACATATTACCGCCACTCTCAGTCACCAAAGTTTGTTGGTTAAGGCTGATGTGGCTTTAGCACAAATTCAGGCTGATACGGTTAGTGAAGTTGCTGCCACTACTAATCCCATAGTCACAGTAATTGATGAGGGTAGTAATCCTGACAAGGGTGTAACAACTCCACCCAAAAAACAACTGCGTCGGTTTTACGGGTCAGTGGCTTTAGACCCCATGCGGGTGAACCGAGATGCTGGACAAATAGCCCAAGAGGTGTTGCAACACCTTACTAGTTTAGTTGATGCGGAAGTACAAGTTACATTAGATATTCAGGTGCGATTACCAGATGGGGTCCCAGAGCATCTAATTCGCACAGTGAGTGAAAATTGTCGTACCTTAAAGTTTAAAAACCACGGTTTTGATGAGGATATAGTTTAATGAAAGCAGGATGCCTTTAGTCAGGTACTAGAGTCTGAATACCTACCCAATTCCTATTATAGCTTTGAAGATTTGGCAGTATTTAATTGCCATTGTTTCAACAAGAACCGAGTGAAACATTTACAGTGACGAAGAATGAAATTTATACTAAATCCTCTGTGAGTAAGTTTTTCCAGACTTAACAGGAAAATTCAGCTACACACAAGGCGGTAAATTATTGGGGTCAATACCCTGAGATTGTAAGTAAGCAATTAACCTTTCTTTTTGCTGGCGCTCTTGTTCGGCACGCTGACTTTCTTGTTCAGCACGCCGACTTTCCTGTTCAGCACGCTGACTTTCCTGTTCGGCACGCTGACTTTCTTGTTCTATCCGCTGACGGTCCTGTTCCATTTGTTCCACAGCCCAAGGTAACAAATGTTCATCCCGACCCCACCACCGCAACCAGTACCCCGTGCGCTCGGTCTTTGTTCCTTGCCATGTGCCTAAATATAGACCCATCTCCTCCACCCAATGACGACCATTTTCATCAGGTAACTTTAATTTATAACTGCCATTTTCCCATTGATGATATTCCAATAGTCCCCCATCTGGGTCAAAAATGATGTAGATGGGTACTTGTAATATCTGTTCATAAAAAAACCATCTTCCTGGAGGATAGGTCTGTCTCGCTGAATATTCTTCCCCATAAGCGTCCGAGAGAAATTCCATCACCATGAATGGGATGTCACCTTCCAAAATGGGTGTATAACTTTTGCGATTACTCATTACTTCCTTCACGGTCGGGATATAAACCCAATCTGGGGCTTTAATCACCAGTTGGTCGTTGACCGTGGCACAGAGTCCAAAGTTGGAGGCTATTAACATTTGTGGTTGGATGAAACCACTGATTTCTAAGCTTTCGCGCAAAGCACTAGCTAACAGTGGCTGTCCCGTATTCTCCACTGGTTCATCCTCTAGTTGAAAATCTTTGGGTAGGGGTTCCCATTTAATTGTGAGTTCGGTAGTGGCTCTGGTTTCCCTGAGTTGTGTAACCATATTTAATTTAAAATACCCTAGGGGATTTTGGCTGCCAAAATTAAGAAACCAATTCATATTATAGCTTTGAATATTTGGCAGGATTTAATTGCCAGCACAAATATCCGCAAATATTTACAGGGTCTGGGACGAGAAGAATGGTTGAACCGCACAAGGGAATTTCGGGAGTCTCTGCAAGTTCAGGGGGCAGCTTTGAGTGCAACAGTTGTACAAACACGACAAGAGGAGCGCGGTTGATTTATCTCGATACCAGTGTTGTGGCTCCGTTCTATTGGGTAGAGGCACTCAGTCATGGGGTTGAAGCATTGCTGAGGCAGGAGGTTGAGTCGGGAATTAGCTAGTTAGTTCAAACATCCTGTGACGCTCCTACATCTCTCTTGCGAGTAGATGTGGGCTTCTGGCAGAAATTATCTTTCCAGAACTTCCTTTGTGGTACTCCCAAAGTTTCCCACTACGGCGGTTTATAGTCAGGTACGCGCCCTGCCGGACTGTCTTTAAAAAAGACTACCTACATTCCTTGAAGATTTTACATATCGGAGGCTGTAGTCGGCTATTTCATAGCAATTTAAGACCGCACTTCCCGA
>Ga0116227_10017012_pt1 | contig 10264 bp, 11 predicted proteins | sample S1TSphgellanicum_FD_89693 | JGI IMG/M metagenome (GOLD analysis project Ga0116227, IMG submission 89693) | Host-associated microbial communities from peat moss isolated from Minnesota, USA - S1T2_Fb - Sphagnum magellanicum MG | ecosystem: Host-associated > Plants > Peat moss > Unclassified...
AGCGGCCTCTTGTGGCCGTGAGCCTCGGCGATCGCAGAAAACGTGCGTCAGACGGCCGGCATAGGTGCATTTTCGGTCAGGCTCTTACGGTTGCAAGCTGAAGATGGTGCCGATCCCCGAAGCACCGCCGCTGCCTGTCGCTCCGAAAATGCGGCCGTCCACATCAACCAGGTTGGAGTTCGGCAGGCCGCCATCCCAGCCGCCGGTAAAGTTGTAAACCACCTTTTCGGCGCCGGTCGCGATGTCGATCTTATAGATCGTGCCGGAGCCGCCAAACTCGCCCGAAGTCGTGCCATAGAGAAAATTGCCCACCTTCAGCAGCGGCGCGATCGGCACGTCGCCGTCGGCCCCACCGGTGAAGGCGTGCACTGTCGTCTGGGTCTTGCTGGCGAGGTTGTAGGAATACACAACGCCGTTCCCTTGCGCCCCGCCGATCAGCGTGACGCCGTAAAGTGTGCCATTAACATCGATGACCGAGGAACTGGGAATACCACCGTCGTTTCCGCCCGTGAAATCGTGCAGGATGGTCAGCGCGTGTGTTCCCGGCGCCATGGAAAACAACGATCCATACCCGTAAGCACCGCCTTCTGCGGTAACCCCATAGAGGGTTCCACCAATATTGAGCATGCCCGGCAGCAGAATTGCGCCATCGACCTGGCCGGCAAACGAATGCAGCACTTTTTCCACGCCAGTCTGCGGACTGACAGAAAAGACGGTTCCGTTTCCATAAAGGCCACCGCCATAAGTGGTGCCGACCAGATCAGGCCCGTCATTCACCAGTGCGGAATACGGCGAGAAGCCGTCTTTCCCGCCCGTAAAGTTGTAAACCACGCTGGTGGCGCCGGTTGCCGGATCCAGCCGGTACACTGTGCCCGAGCCTGTTGGGCCGCCCTCCTTGCTGGTGCCATAAAGATAGGATCCGGCCTGAACCAGACCTGCACTTGGATACCGGACGGCAGCACCATCGAATGAGGCAACCTGGCTGACACTGCCGGTGAGCGGCGAGATGGAAACGACCTCGCCCGCGCTTGCCGAGCCGCCTTGGGCGATTGCCGCGAAAACCTTGCCCTGCGACACGTTCAGGCCTTCGTTGGATTCGAGGGCGTTGGCGCCAGTGAACGAGTAGGCGACTGACTCTACACCGGTCGCGAGGGGAACGGCATAGATCGCACCGGCCCCGCCGGCCCCGCGGGTTTCCGCAACACCGTAGAGGGTACCATCCACTTCGATGGGGGTGGTGGGATTGGAACCATCAAGGCCCTGGCCAAAAGCATGCAACACCTTGTGCGTGCCAGTGTTCAGATCGATGGAGTAGAGCACGCCAAAATAATACTCGCCACCATAGAGCGTCGTGCCATACAAGTGATTCTTGTAAAACGTGAGTCCGGTCGATGGGCCTGCGCCGGCGTTCTGGCCAAAGTTGTAGATCACCTTCTCGGTGCCTGTGCCGGGATCGACAGCGAACAGAGTGCCACTCTTCTGCGTGCCGCCGAGCTGCGTGGTGCCGTAGAGCATGCCGTTCACATCGAGCAGTGCCGCTGTCGGCTCGCTGCCGTCATTCCCGCCGGTAAAACCATAGACTGTCAGTTGCGCGCCCGTTGCGGGATCGATGCGGAATACCGCGCCGGCATTGCCTGGCCCACCGTAAGGCACCGTGCCGAAGAGAAAGCCATTGCTATAGAGCAGTCCGCCGGCGGGGTTGCCGCCATCGCCCTGCCCGGTGAATTCATAAACTGGCACCAAAGTCTGGGTTTTCGGGTTGAAGGAAAATACCGTGCCGGCCCCCGCAAATCCGCCCTGGCTGGCGGTGCCGTAGAGCAGCCCGTTGAGCGCCACCAGCGACCCCTGCGGCCCCGCGCCATCGCTGCCGGAGAACGCGTATAATTCGGTCTCCGCGCCGGTTGACAGGTCGATCTGGAATATCGTGCCTGCGTTCCTGGCGCCACCGTGCGAAGTTGTGCCATACAGCATCTTGCCGACGCTCACCAATGCGCCGACCGGCGCGCATCCGTCCGCGCCGCCCTTGAAGCCGTAAACCACCTTTTCCGCTTTCGTCACGGGATCGAACTGAAATACCACGCCGCAATTGGCCGGCCCGCTATTCGGGGCTGTACTATATAAAGTGCCGCCGACATTGATCATCGGCGCCACCGGCCCGTTCCCATCGCCCGATCCGGCGATCGAGGCAAGCGTGATCAGCGTGGAAGCGCGCGCCTGTGCGCCGATGCAAACCGCAGCCGCGACCAATATTCCTATATTATATCTGCAAAACTTCATAAACCCGTTCCCCAATTGCCGATATCATGATCGGCGGCCAACAGCGGCTTTGGACCATCAAAACCGTATCGACAATAAGCATTGTGATGCTGCAGGTCCTTGCATAATGGCGCGTAGCCGGCGCTTGACTCGCAAAAAAATGCGTTAAGAGGGCGGTTCATGAAAGATATCAGTCATGTTGACGAATTTGATCGCAAGCTTCTTGCCGCTTTGGCAGCCAAGGGTGACAGCACCAACCAGCAGCTCGCCGCCAGGGTTGGGCTATCCGAATCACAATGTTACCGGCGCCGCCTGCGCCTGGAGGAGCGGGGGGTGATCACCGGCTATCGGGCGGTGATCGATCACGCGGCGTTCGGTCAGGTGGTCGGCGCCTATGTGCATCTGAGCATGGTGTCGCAATCCACCCACCAGCGAAAGGAATTCGCGGCCTTTGTGAAAGCCCAGGCGAGCGTGCTCAGTTGCCACGCCGTTACCGGCGATGCGGATTATATCTTGCGTGTACGCACCACTAGCCTTGCGGAGCTGAACAAGCTGGTGAATGCGTTCCTGGCGCATGGCAAGGATCGTCTGCACATACGATCTCTCGTCATTCTGGATACAATTCTCGATGGCTAGGGTAGTCCGGGGGCCGTGAACCGAGCTTCCCAGGAAAGGCCGAATCCGGATCGTCGTTACCGTCGCTTCTATTTTTCAAATAATCGGCACGGTCTTTATGCTCACGAAGGCGGTGCCATCGCGATCCGCCGCAGGCCGCCGACGTTCCGCGCGGGCTGATACCGACCCATGGACCATGGCCGCTTCCATCGCTTCGGTCAAGCTAGGGCGCCCCGGCGTGCGCTGCACGTTCCGTGACGACGAGCCCGAGATGGTGATCCCGCTCTCCAGCGGCGAGGTGCTGTTTGCGCACTCTTGCGTCTCCCGCACGTCGCTTTAAGGGTCAATATGATGACTTTAACACCAAAATGTTATGCGATGAGCCTGCGGCAACCCTAGGCCGAAGCGCCCTTGAGATATACAACCCTGGCGTGCGCGTCGTACATGGCGCATGGATCAGGGATTTGGTGATGCTGGACCGTCTGGCGCTTGTGTTTCTGCTCATCGGGCTGACCGCCTGCTTCCACCGCGAGTTCGCCCCGGGCGGCGATCCGCTGCTGGCGTTCGAAAATGCCTGCCTGCGCGGTCAACTGCTGGGCGCGGAGTCGCCAGCGTGCGCGGAGATGGCAGGTGCCGCATCCGACCGGCTGCGCATCACCTCCCAGACCTACGAGAACGGCACGATCGCCGCCCTGACGCTCAGAGGCAAGATCGGCCCAGGCGACGGCGCCCGGTTCGACCGCGCCTTGCGCGACCTGGCCGCACGCTACCCCGCCGCCCATGGCCTCATCAGCCTCGATTCCCCGGGCGGCTCGGCCGCCGAGGCCGCATCGATCGCCTCGCTTATCGACAGCTCCGGCATCACCGTCCTGGTGGACGACGGGGCGCGGTGCACATCCGCCTGCACTGTCCTGTTTGCCGCCGCCAGAAAACGTCTGGTCTCGCCCACCGCGCTGATCGCCAGGGCGGCATCTTCGTAGGGTGGGCTTCAGCCCACCGCCGCCCGCAGCGGCCCTTGTGTGCGGTGGGCTGAAGCCCACCCTACGCCTCACGATGGCCGGCCCGCGCGGTGATACGGATGCCCGGTGGCGATGCAGCGGGCGCGATAAACCTGTTCGGCAAGCATGACGCGCACCAGCATATGCGGCCAGGTGAGCGGGCCGAGCGAGAGCACATGGTCGGCACGCGCGAGCACCTCGGCCGCCAGACCCTCGGCGCCGCCGATGACGAACGCGAGAGGCCGGCCGGCGGCGAGCCAGGTTTCGAGCCATTTGGCCAAAATCTCGCTGCTGGGCGCCGGCGCGCCCAGGTCAAGCGCTACCATAAGCGTATTGGGTGTCAGCGCGGCGAGAATCGACTCCCCCTCGCGGCGCTTGATCTCCGCGGGAGCGCCGCGGGCTTCGGCCAGTTCGGTGAGCTCCAGCTTCGGGCGCAAACGATGGCAATACTGATCGAACAGGTCGCGCTCCGGGCCGGGGCGGAGGCGGCCAATCGCGATCAGGCGCATAGGGAGGAAGAATGTTCTTTTTTGAAAAAAAGAACCAAAAAACTTTTATCTGTTTGGCTGCGGCCTTTCCGGAGAGGCTGCGGCCTAGCCAGCCTGCGCCGCCGGCTCATCGAACTCCGCCCCCCACATTTTCTCCAGCGCATACAAGGCCCGCGCCTCCGGCTTGAACAAATGAATCACTATGTCGCCGGCATCGATCAGCACCCAGTCCGACCCATGCGCGCCCTCGATCCGCACCCGCTTAACGCCGGCTTCGTGCAGCTTCTCCTCCAGATGCGTCGCCATGGCCACGATCTGCCGGTCAGCGAGACCCGTCGCAATCACCATGCGGTCGGCGAAGGACGCGCGGCCGGCGAGATCCAGCGCGGTCACCGCCTCGGCCTTGTCATCCTCCAGGCTGGCGGTGATCAGGGATTGCAGCCGGTCCAGCAGCTCCCGGTCGCTCGGCGTATCGCGCGGCGGAGCGGCGGCACGGCTGCGCGGGCCGGCAACGGCGGCTTTCTTGCGCGGCGTGCCGGGGGATTTGGCGGCCTCCGCCAGGCTCACGGGGGCCTTGGGGACTCGTCGCTTGGGCGGCGCCTTGGGCGCACCGGGCTCGGCGGGCGGAGGGGGTTTGCGGGCGATAGGCGTTCTCCTGCTGATTTAGGGTTCGGCGTGGCCCCCTGCCTGCGTAGCGCGGTGGCCGATGAAGCGTCCTCGCGTCCGCCCAGAAACACCCATGCGGGCGGTTGAGCCAAAGCCAACACGGTCGCACCGGCCGCCGTGTGGCGCGCATGCGCAAACCGCCGCGCCGCCTGACCTGCCAGTGCAGCATGATTGTACGAGGGGCGCGGCAGAATCGCAAAGGGCGTCGTGCGCGTAATCCCGCGCCAGCCGCGCCAGCGCGGAAACTGCACGAAATTATCCGCCCCCATCAGCCACACGAACCGGGCGCGGGGAAAGCGCGTTCGCAGGGCGCGCAACGTGTCCAGCGTATAGCGCGTGTGCAAATGCCGTTCGATGTCGGTCGCAACGATGCGCCGCCCATCCGCAATGCGCGCCGCCGACGCCAGGCGCACCGGCAGCGCGGCCAGCGTGTTCGCATCCTTCAGCGGATTCCCCGGCGAGACCAGCAGCCACACCTGGTCCAGCCGCAGCCGCCGCAGCGCGGTGCGGGCAAAATGCAGGTGCCCGGCATGGGCCGGATTAAAACTCCCCCCCAAAATGCCGATGCGCATGCGGCGGCCGTCGCCATAGCGGGGGAGCGTGGGGTTTGGCGACGGCATCACGACACGCTAAACATGCACATAGGAAAAGCAAGAAAGCAGTTGTTTTTTGAAAACAAGAACAAGACTTTTGGACAAGGCATGACTCGGACGATCGTTCTGCTGCGGGCGCACAAGGCCGATGCACAGACGCTGAAAGCCTATGACCGGTATGCGGCCCTCAGCGATACGAACGTGCTCATCGTCTGCGACGAGCGGCGCGGCCCCGTCGATATGGGCGGCCGGCACAAGATCGGGTATGATGTGCGAAAGCTTCGCGACCTGGGCCTGCTGCCACACCCCAAATGCGGCTGGCGCTGCGGCGATTACGCCTACTATGTCGCGCGCGAGGCGTTCCCCGACTATGATTTTTACTGGCTCACCGAACCCGACGTGTGGGTGAACACCGCCGAACTGGCGGACGTCATGGCCGAATTCGCCGCCAGCACCGCGGATTTCCTGGCCTCCCGCCTGCGCCCCGCGCACGCCGGCTGGGACTGGCACCGCACCATGGCGAACCGTTACGCGCAAGTCTATGGCTGCATCTTCCCCATCACCCGCCTCTCCGCCCGCGCCATCGACCATGCGCATGCAGCCCGCCGCGCCGCCCGCCAACGGCCATCAGAGCAAGTGTTCGCATCCTGGCCGAACGACGAGGTTTTTGTCGCCACCGAACTGATGAACCACAATTTTGCCTGTGCCGACCTCAACGACGTGCGCCCAGGCACCTACACCGAACACAGCCTGCGCACCGGCCTGCCCCACGACCGCGAGGATTTGCTCAGCGCCCCTCCGGATGGGCTGATCTACCATCCGGTGCGCGATTTCGCCGCCTGGTTCGCCGAAAACGCCGCCTGGGCGGATGAGGCCGCCTTGCGCATGCGCGATCAGCCGGAAACCCCACCCTTGCGCGACCATGTGATGCGCCTGTTCCGCCTGGCCCGCACCTGCCTGGAACGGCCGCCGGTGCGGGACGCGGCGCTGATCCCGCTGCTGATCATCCGCGGCTCGGACCGCGAAGCCCCCGCATCATGGCCCGGCCGCGACGCGACGCGCGCCGAAGCCGCGCTGCTGCTGGCCCGGCATTTCGCCCCGCCCGCAGGCGCAGCGCCAGTTGCGCGCGTCTATCCGGTGCTGGGACCGCCAGGCGAGCGCACGCAAACTGCTGCGCATATGGATGACTTTACCATCGGCGCCGGCTTCGATCTGGCGCGCTTTCCCTCAAGCTTTGCGATTCCCTATGCGTCCAGTCCGGAGCAGCGAATTCAGCGTTTCACCTTGCACGCCTGGTCCGAAGCCCTGTCACCCGACGCCCCGCTTCCCGCAGAGCAGCGCCGCCTCGCTGCCTTTGTCTGCGATTTATGATCGTAGCTCGCATGAAGCCATTGATCCTCTCAATCGCTACCCCTATCTATTTTAGATAAATGAGACAGGTTCACCCATGCGCGTGACATCGACGGAGTTTCAGCAGAATATCGGCCGATACCAGGATGCGGCGCAGCAAGCGCCTGTCGTCATTACCAAGAATGCGCGGCCTCACACGGTGCTGATATCGGCTTCGTTTTTCAAACTGGTGATGGAGGGGCGCATCGCGCGCCGGGTCGAGGATCTGGATGAGGATACGCTGAACGCCATTGCCACAAGCGCTGTGCCGCCCGGGCATGAAGCACTGGACGATCTGATCAAAGACTGGACGCCTTGAGCCCGCCGGTTCCCCAGCCCGGGCTGGTGATCTGCTATTCCTATCTTTGGGCGCGCGAACACGGCCATGGGGCAGAGGAAGGCCGGAAGCAAAGGCCATGCGCCATCGTCGCTACAAGGCAAATCACCGGCGGGCGGAAAGTCGTGACGGTCGTCCCAATAACGCATACTCCGCCGGCTGCGCCTGGCGATTCGATCGAAATTCCGCCTGCCCTGAAAGCGCATCTAGGCCTTGACGATCTACGCTCATGGATTGTCGTCACCGAGACCAACGATTTTCTATGGCCAGGACCGGACCTCCGGCCCGTCCCCAACATTCTCCCAGCCCGCTTCGACTTTGGCATGCTGCCACCACGCTTCTTTACCGCGGTCCGTGACCGGATTTTGCAGGCTCATGCTGACCGCAAGCTCTAGGCCGTGCCGCGCTCGGAGCAAGAAAAGCGCTGTGTCTTACCCCGAACCACGGCACCAAACTCGCCCCCGCATTGCGCTTTGGTCCATGCGGGCTATGCTTGGTGATGACACTGTCATCGAGTGGCATCGGTAGTGAGGCAAGTTCAATGGCTCCGAAACTTCTCGGGCGGTATGTAAGTACAGTATTGACTTGCTTAATAGCTTGGCTCGCTGCACTTGCAAGCAGCGCGCCTGTTCTTTGCGCTTTTAGCAATAGTATTCTCGGGGCATCGTTAGTGTGGTTCTCGTACAACGTGGTGTATTGTGGCTTTGTTATTGTTTTGGATTCTTTTTTACTTCGGCCCTTGATGAGCATAAATCTGGCCTTCACAGTTCTTCTCCTGCCTTGCGAACTACTCCTCCTTGTGACAGACATTCTTGTTCTTACGACCCCAGTTCGGCATGAGCAATCTTTCCTGGTTGCCATGATGACTGATTCTGTAAGAATGATTTGGCAGTATGGATTTATTTGGGCAATATATTTTGGGTACGTACTACTATTACGCCGTTGGCTAAGGCGGCCGGACACGCGAGTTTACATATAGACTCAGCGCCAACGCCCTACGAAACGCCATAAGGCCATAAAGCGCGCCGCACCGTAGGATGGGTGAGCGAAGCGAGACCCATCAACGCAGGTGACCGGTTACGAAAAGCGAAAGCTCCAGGCTCGATGTACGAGCGTGGATTTGCTCCACAACGGTTCGCGGCATGACCGCGGCGGGCACAATTGGGAGCGTCGGCCGATGGCGAGTCAGCAGCCACACACGCGATCCGCCGGCGATCTGCTTCGCCATTGACGTCAGCGGAACAAACGTCAGCAACGGCGTATCATGGAACCATGGTTCTTCCACGGGAGACACAAAAGTAACAACATGCAGCATGGATTCCGGGTAAGCGTAATGTCTCAACAGAAGAATCGATGCGGCGCTGCTGACATACAGCAGGTCGCCTGGCTGCGCCTTCGTCCGCAGAAGTGCCGCCGCCTTTCTCCAGCCTTCGACGTTCCGGGCTTCGGAATTCAAGGCTGCGTAAAGTTGCATGCCAATCAGCAGCGCCAGCGCAGCCGCCCGAAACCTGCCTAAAGTGCTGCAACCAACCCCTGTGCAGATTAGCATAAAAGCGTAGGCATAGGAGAGGGTTTTTCCGTTCAGAAGCGGATGAAACTCGCTGGCTAAAGCCAACGCAAGCAGACCTAAAGCTACAAGAGATAGGCACTGCGCAGAGCAGCCGGGAAGCCGCGAGCGCCACGCACAGCAAAGCATTAAAGGCAACAGGCTCGGATCGAACCAGCCGCGACCTTGAAATTCATATTTGTCAAAGATTATACATTGCACATTCCTCCACAGGTCTGAATGTGCGCCGAATGTGACGGCATGCCCGCTGGAATGTTTAATTTGATAGATGAGAACAGGAAGCCAGGGTGCATAGCACGCGGCGATGGCGAGATTAGCTGCTGTCGCCCTCAGGACAAAGCGCGAGCGCGGACCATCGGCTTCCGGAAAGTAAAACAGCATTGCCAGATTCAGCGACAGAAGTGCCGGCATGCTGCAATAATGTGTATAGACGGCAGCCGTGCCCGCGGTAATGTAGCCGGCCAACCAGGCGGCATTTGGCACAAGTGCCCGCGCCTGCCATGCCCCGAGCAAGCAGCGCCACGCCAGGAGCAGACATAGCGTCAGCAACGCATAGGCGCGAGCGTATTGCGCCAGAATCACACTCTGCGCAGAGGTCGCAACCAACCAGGCCGCAGAGTTTGCAGCAAATCGCCCCGCCAGCGTGTTGGCGACCGACCAGGCGGCCGGAATTGCAGCCACCGAGGCGAGGGCAGAAAGATATCGCAATTGCTCGGCAGTGGCGCCGCATTGGTGAAGACACCAGGCCAGGCTGTAGAAAAACGGCGGATTGGTCTCCAGCCTTGCATGCGCGCCCCATAGCTCGGACCAGCGAAGGGCCGCAAAATAGGCCGTGGCCCCTTCATCATACTCCAGCTCTCGTGACTCGATATGCATAAGTCTTAAGCCTGTGCCAACAAGCATGGCGGCCAATAGCGGCCGTAGCCCGCATGAAGCGAAGCGTAATGCGGGACTTGGCCGCAAAAAGCGCATCATTCCCGGTACCCCGCCCCGCATTACGCTTCGCTCCATGCGGGCTACGATGGCTTGTCGTATCATTTCGGGAACACCGCCAGCACGATCGGCATGCCGACGGCGCGGCCATAAGGCCAGGTCAGCAAGCTTGCCGACCTGCCGTTGGCCTCGAACTCCCAGCGCCCATAGGTCGTCCGCCGGTAACTGCCGACCGCAATGCTCTGACAAGCCACCGGCCCACCATCGAGATTCAACGCGAGTGTTAAATGGAGCGGCGCCGCGCGGAGAAACTGCGCCAGTCGTTCAAGGGAGAAGAAGCCGTCCTGAGTTGTTCCTATAAGTATCTTGCCCTGATCGTCCTGACCCACAAAACTTCGCGTCGCCAGCCAGCGTGAATGGTG
>Ga0116227_10017013_pt1 | contig 10263 bp, 7 predicted proteins | sample S1TSphgellanicum_FD_89693 | JGI IMG/M metagenome (GOLD analysis project Ga0116227, IMG submission 89693) | Host-associated microbial communities from peat moss isolated from Minnesota, USA - S1T2_Fb - Sphagnum magellanicum MG | ecosystem: Host-associated > Plants > Peat moss > Unclassified...
CAACCGTTCTTCTATTTTCCACTTGTGCCAGGTACGTTTGATACGCTGCCGTCGTTGCGTTTCTGACGCTCCCCCAAAAATCAAATTCGTAGGAAAGAGAAAGGTTCAAGTGAAAGTCGGGAGTAACGGGAGAAGTGCCGGAAGGGAAAAAGTCTGCATCGACGGGAAATCGCTCCTTAGCGGCTCCCCCGTTACCCGTAATTTGGGGGAAAAGACTCGATCTTACCACTTTATAATCTTCAAAGTACTTAGACACTCGGAGCATCGCAATTTGCAGATCGTTATTGTTGGCAAGGGCAAGGCTGATAAGCCTGCCGAGCTCGGGGTCTTCAAATCGATCCCACCAGCTCGTATCGGCAAGGTCTTGGTTTATGCGCTCTTCCGTTCTCCACCCCCCGGGCAATGCAAGGTCGGGACGAGAATACTTCGGCGCGAAGTTACAACCGGTCGAGAGTAGTAGCATGTAAGGAAGAAGATACTTGGTAGCCTTCATTTGTCTTCTCCTTGGGGAGCTTCCGTTTTTTTACGATCCAGGATCGTATAGAAAAAAGGAACGAAGAACACTCCGAAGAAGGTAGCGAGTATCATCCCCCCCATCACTCCCGTTCCGACCGAGTGTCTGCTCGAAGCTCCCGCTCCTTTACTGATAACGAGAGGGAGCACGCCGAATACAAAGGTAAGAGAGGTCATCAAAATCGCTCTGAAGCGCTCTTTTGCGCCTTGAAGAGCCGCTTGCTTCACTTCAACCCCCTCTTTACGCCTTAAGATCGCAAATTCAACGATCAAAATCGCATTTTTCGCCGCAAGAGCAATCAAGGTTACAAGACCGATTTGGAAGTATACGTCGTTTTGCAGTCCTCTCATCCATACGGCGACCAAAGCACCCAAAGTCCCGAAAGGAACCACCAGCAGGATCGCTAAGGGCAAAGACCATCTTTCATATAAGGCGGCAAGAATCAAAAACACCAAAACGAGAGCCCCTATTAAAGCGGAAAAAGAGGATCCGCCCGAAGCAATTTCCTGATAAGCCGCGCCGCTCCAAGAAGCGCGCATGTCTAAAGGGAGAAGTTCGGCTGCAAGCTGCTCCATCGCGGCTATCGCCTCTCCCGAGCTGTACCCGGGAGCGGGACCGCCGTTGATCTTCGCAGCAGGGAACGTATTGAACCTGCTGATCAGATTAGGTCCTTCGGAGTAGTTGAAATTCACGAGAGACTTCAAAGGAACCATCTCCCCGTCGGTGGATTTGACGTAGATATTGCCGATCTCTTCGAGTCCCGAACGGAAATCGGGATCGGCTTGAACCATCACCTGAAAGACGTGACCGTACTTGTTGAAGTTATTCACGTAAACCGATCCGAGCAGGCTTTGTAGAGTTTGATAAACACTCGAGATCGGAACCTTCAGAGCTCTTGCTTTGGTTCGATCCACGTCGGCAAAAAGCTGTATACAATCCGTTTTGATCGAAGTGGAAAGAGGAGTCAAAACGGGATTTTGTTTGGCCTTTTCGATAAACGCATTCGTCACCGACTCGAGAGTGCTCACGGAGCCGTCCCCTTCGTTTACGATCCAAAACTCGAACCCGCCCACGGTACCGAGACCTTGAATCGCGGGAGGATTAAACGGGAAGATCCGGGCAGCCGGAATTCCGTAGAAATCTCTTGCCAATGTTTTCAGCACGCCGTCGGCTTGCATCTCTTTAGTCGTTCTTTGCGACCAATCTTTTAAAATAATGAAGCACGTCGATACGGCCGTTCTGTTGATGTTTTCAAGAAGACTAAATCCCGTCATCGCAATAAACGTCTCGACCGCGGGGTCGGCAAGAACCATCGGTGTCATCCGATCCGTGACTTCTTGCGTACGTCCGAGGCTTGCCTCTTCGGGTAAGTTCGCAAAAGCAAACAGATACCCTTGATCTTCTTGCGGAACCAGCGTTGTCGGAATCATTTTAAAAACAAGAACGACGCATACGATAATACCGAGAAAAGCTGCCCAAGCAAGAAGGGAGCGATCCATGATCCACTCCGCGCCCTTGCCGTATCCGTGCGTGCACCGGTCCAACATCGTATTGAAAAGCTTTCCCGCTTTTGAAGTCTTAGGTGTTTTCTTAAGAAGCATCGCGGCTAAGACGGGGCTGAGAGTAAGGGCCACAAAACCCGAAATCACAACCGAAACCGTGACGGTGATCGCAAACTGCTTATACAGTCCCCCCGCAATCCCTCCTAAAAAAGCTACCGGAATAAATACGGCGCATAAGACGCAGACGATCGCAATGACGGGTCCCGTCACCTCTTCCATCGCGACAATTGCAGCTTGTTTCGCGGGAAGACCCTTCTCTCTGATGTTTCTTTCCACGTTTTCGACAACGACGATCGCATCGTCCACAACGATACCGATCGAAAGAACCAAAGCGAACAAAGTCAGCGTATTCAAGGAGTACCCGAGAAGATACATTCCCGCAAACGTACCGACGATCGATACGATCATGGCAATGACGGGGACGAGAGTGGCTCTGATACTCTGTAAAAATACGAGAACGACGATCGCAACCAAAATAGCCGCTTCATAAAGGGTTCTTTCCACCTCTTCGATCGAAATTTTAATAAATTTCGTCGTATCGTACGGAATCGAGTAGGTGATGCCCGGCGGAAAGTTTTTGGAAAGATGTTCCATCGTCTTTTTCACCTCTGCCGCAACCGTAAGCGCGTTAGCTCCGTACTCTTGGTAGACGGCAATCAGGGAAGAAGTCTTTCCGTTCACCGACCCGTTCACCGTATAGTCTTGAGCTCCGAGCTCGGTATGACCTATATCTGCGACTTTGACCGTAGCTCCGTCGGGTGTTGCCCGTAAAATAATATCGTCGAACTGATCGGGGGTCGAGAGCCGTCCGAGCGACGTCATCGACAAGGTAAGGTCGACCGGCTTTGCCGTCGGAACTTGTCCGAGCTGTCCGATCGGATAGTCCGAGCTTTGCTCTTGGATACACTCGATGACGTCGGTCGTCCCGATTTTGAGCTGAGCCATCTTATCGGGCCTAAGCCATACTCGCATCGCATAGTTTCTTGCGTTAATCAGCTTGGCATCGCTGACGCCTTGAAGTCTTAGTATTTCGTCGGCAACGTGAATCGTAGCGTAGTTGTTCGTGTAGATCTCGTCTTGTCTGCCGTCCGAATCAATCGTGACGAGAAGCAAAATGGTAGGGGTTTCTTTTTTAACGACAACACCCTCCTTTTGCACTTCTTCGGGAAGCTGCGCCGTTGCCAGATCCACTCTGTCTTGTACGTTATTAAGTGCGGTATCTCCGTCCGTCCCGATATCGAAATAAATACTGAGGGCCAAGTTGCCGGTCGAGGCCGACTGAGAGTACATGTAGATCATATTCTCGACGCCGTTGATCTGATTTTCAAGCGGAGCGGCCACCGAGTCCGATATGATCTGCGCACTTGCTCCGGGATACGTCGTCGACACTTGTATTTGGGGCGGTGTGATGTCGGGATATTGTTCGATGGGAAGATTCACAAAAGCAACTGCTCCGACGAGCACGATCAAGATCGAAATCACCATCGCAAAAACGGGCCTGCGCAAGAAAAACTTCGAGATCATTGGGTAGACTCTTGAGGGATTTTAAGGTCGGGAGGGGGGACAACGGACGTCACTTTCACCGAAGAGCCGTCCGACAATTTATTCGTTCCGTCAACAACAACCGACTCTCCCTCTTTGAGTCCTTCTTTGATAATCCAATACTGCTCGAACCGCTCTCCGACTTCCACATTCCTCAAAGAAACCGTTGAGTCCTTGTTGATCACAAAAACATACATACCGTCTCTTCCCTGCAAAATTGACTTACCGGGAACGCAGATCGCATTCGGTCTATAGGCTCCCGTCACATACGCTCTAACAAACTGTCCGGGAAGAATCATCCCCTCGGGGTTCGGAAACGTAGCTCGTACAACTAAGGCTCCCGTCGCGGGATCCAAAGTAGGGGCCATGAAATTAACCTCCCCTTTATACGGAAAAAAAGAGTTGTCGGAGAGTTGGAGCCGAACCGTGTATTGTTGTTTCGGAGGAAGGACGAGCTGTTTTTTAGCCGTCTCCCCTTTACCTCGTAACAGCTCGTTATCGGAAACGCTAAACAGCACCCAGATCGGATCGATAACGGACACTTCCGTTAAAAGACCGTTGACGTTCGGAGAGATAAGAGTTCCTTCCTGATAGATAGCTCTCCCCGTCAGCCCGTCGATCGGCGATGTTATATTGGTGAAGCTTAAATTCAGCGCCGCCTGTTCGACGCTTGCTTTCGCCGAAATCACCGAAGCTTCTGCCGCCATCACCGCAGCGGTTGCATTGTCGAGATCTCTTTGGCTTACCGCATTTTTAGGAAATAAAGCAGCGGTTCTTTCCAACGCTTTTTTCGTTCTCCACAAAACCGCTTCTTCTCGTGAAAGGATTCCGTTTGCTTCTTCAAGGCTCGCAATGAAAGGTCTCGGATCGAGCTTGAAAAGAGGATCCCCTATCTTGACCGCACTTCCTTCATCGTAATCAACGCTCCAAAGATAGCCCTCGACCCGAGCTCTGATTTGTACCGGGTGGGAGCTCCTTGCTACTCCGACAAACTCAAACACTGCGGGGATCGTTTCCGGTTTGACTTGGAAAGCGGTCACCGTGGAAGGAGCCCTCGGGGCCTGTTCGCTTCTTTTGTTCGAAACGCAAGAGCCGAGGGCTAAAACTGCACCGAAAAGGATCGGGTTATATTTGATCATGTTCATGTTTGTGTAGATAGCATTTTTCTTTTATTGATCAAAGAATTATTTTTATATTGAGATCTTCTTAATTTGCCGGTAAAACGAAGTACTTTGAAAAAAACGGAAACGTTTGAATGATTCCAAAAGTTGCCGCTCTTTTGTGCGTACTACTTGCCCTTTCAAGCCAAGTTTACTGCAAGAACAAAGACAAAGAACAAAGGCCCGTACAAGAGAGCTATACTCCTTTATATACGGGCACCATACTCGCGTATTTTTCCGAAAACATCCCGCCCGGACAACTTCTCGTCGAGCCCTACATTTATCAAACCACATCGGGAGGATCGTATAACGGGGACGGCTCTTTCTTAAAAAAAAAGAGGATCAATCAAACGTCTCTCCAGCTTCTTTTGGAAACGGGGATCACCTCTTTTTTAGACTTCACCCTACTCGTTACCGGATCCCAAAATCAAACGGGCAATCACCACACCACCGTCTACAAAGACACACAAGCATTTTTCGGATTGCAATTTCTGGAAGATAAAAAGGGAACTGCGCTTCCCGACTTAAGACTCGTGATCGGAGAGTCGTTTCCCACGGGACAATACCAAAAACTCAATCCCGAAACGGCAACGATCGGAAGCGGCGGAGTCGGCAGCTATCAGACCATATTCGTTCTCGTGGCGGGTAAAATCTTCTACACTTTTCCAAGGCACCCCTTCAAGATCAATCTCAACCTCGAGTCGGTCGTATCCACTAAAACAAATGTTTCGGGGTTCAATCTTTACGGAGGAGCCTACGATACCAAAGGAACGGTAGACCCGGGAACGGGGTATACCGTGAACCTAGCCTTCGAATTTAGCCTCACGAGAAAATGGGTTATCGGAAGCGATATCCACTACGTCCGTCAAAACAAAATTCCGTTTAAAGGAAACCCCGGCACTCTACCCTCGGGAGCCGCAGCCGACGCGGGACTACCCTCTTCGAATCAGCTCTCCCTCGCTCCTACGCTCGAATACAGCTACAATGAAAACTTCGGACTTCTCGGGGGAGCTTGGTTCACGGTAACGGGAAGCAACACGCCTCAGTTCTTCAGCGGGGTTTTTTCAGCTTATTATGCGTTTTGAGGGGGTCGGTTGTACATTTAATCGGAAAAGTTTGTGTGGTTTTTTTGCGGGATTTTACATAAGATAAGAAATTCACAAGAGAGAGGCTTATAAGAAAAATAAGGCTAAGTTGTCTACCCTTTTGTATATGGCAAAAGCTACCTCGGAGAAAAGCACGCGGGCAACGCGGGATAAGGAGAAACGATGCAAAGAGTTTTCACAGCAGATTCTACAATCGAAAACGTTTGCTCCGTAGTGCACCGATTTACTGCCGTTGATACAGTCGTTCCTTACGGCTCTCAATCTATCGGAATTGTTTTTTATCAACCCTGAAGTCTTTCACGCCCGTCCACGGAAAAGGCACATGCATTATCTTAAAGAAAATAAAGTGTATTTAACTTTATCCTTACTCTTTCTTTTCTTCTCCCGTGCCTCGCATGCCGAGGAAGCAAATCCCGAGCAACTAAATATCCCGGAACTTACCGAAAACGTACTGTTTGTAGGATTGGGTTCTTATTGCGAAGCTGCCGACGTCTTGAGATCCTGCGGAGTTAGAAAAGCTGCCTTTCCGTTCGATTGGATCCTCACCGGAAACGGTAGAAAGCTCGTTGAACTATTAGAGAATGATTTTTCCGGTTTTATGGATGAACCCCACCTGACTCCGGCTCTCCGCAGTAAAACGGTTCTTCTTCAAACCTACTATGAAATGGAATTTCATCATGAAGGAGAGTGGAGAGGCGACCGCGATTACCTCTCTCAAAATATGAGGAAATTAATAGACAAATACCAAAACAGAGTAAAAAGATTCAGACAGCTTAACGATTACGCGGGAAAGGTATTCTTCATTCGATTTGCGAATCAGTACTCTCTGGAGCCGAACGTTCATTATAGACGCAAAGAAAATCTGGAGATTACCGAGGAGTCCGCCTCGCTTCTTTACCACACCCTAAGGAAGTATTTTCCCAACCTGAATTTTCAATTGGTTATCGTAAATACCCATAACCGCGACGGGCTCGAAGAAGAAGAATTACGGGGTCATGTGCTGATGATCAGAACCAATCCGCTTCAGCCCGTTCACGTTAAAAAGTCTTACTATACAAAGCTTTTCAATAAACTGGCTGCTCGAGAGGACTTATAGAGACTCTGCAAAGACGGGGAAGTCATCTTCTCTTTACAGTTCGGAACAACTATCCGTTAGAAAAAACACTTCCGATAAAAATTCAATTTCAATATCTTCGACGCTTTTAACCACAGGTTTTTATATGGCCGTTTCTACTAAAAATGATTTTATTTCCACTATCACTCCCCATTTTATGCAAAGTATTATGCCGATAGCCGCGGGGGCCGCCGGCGTTACCTACGTCGCCAACGTTACCTATGAAGCGGTCGTTAAATACGGACCGCAAATAACGGAAGTTTTTCTTGATTCAATAAAGCCCCTCTCCGTTCTGGGAACCCTATGTTGTGTTGGTATGGCAGGGTTAACTGCACTGAGTAGCCATAGTGAATGGATTGCTTATGTATCCGGAAGTATTTTTTTCGCGGGGGTCGTTTGGCGTATGACCGTATTGGATAAAAACACTTCCGAAGCTCGAGCTGAATCGGAAAAAGCTCTTTTAAAAGCTACTCAAGAGGCACTTTACACCGAGCTTGCCATGACAAGAGATCAATTAAAAGCGTATGCTGATCTTATTGCTGCGGTTACCGGTAAGTTGGAAACTACCGCTTCTCTTTTTACAGGTCTTAAAGACACCTATCCCGATCGGAACCTTTTTTTAGAACACCTAGCCTCGATAGAAAAAGTTACAAAAGTTGTGCACGCACATTTGGAAAAAAATGATGTTGCAACTGCAACCAACCTCAAGGAATTAAAAGCTTTTTTAGAAAAACTTAATAAACAAGACATGGATCAAATCGCTCTGTTACTTGAGATGAGCAAACATATTGTAGAGATTGAAAACGGGGTGGCTAATGCTAATCATTCTCTTGAAAAACTAGTAGGGAATCAAGTTGTATCGGGATAGCCTTAAGGGCTTGCGAAAGTGTATATTGACCCCGTTGAATTACAAGATTTCTCATTTTCTCGAAGGGGTAAGATCAAACACCCCTTCGTTTGCTAAACTTTCATCAGCCGTTTATAAGCACTTTCGGGTGCACGAAAAACTTTAACATACCGATTTTTTATTTGGGGAAAATTTTCTTTTATGATCGCTTCCTGTGAAAAATCGGAGTGTAAAATGGAGCAATTTCGGTTCTTTAGACACTCTGGTGCTGTATCCCCCCATTCAAAAACGGTAAGAATACTTCCCGGCTTTAAGGCTTTTTCGTATTACCCCGGAAGTACCTTCTAAAGCTCTTTAATCGTAAGCTAGGGGTTTTTCTTTATTGGATTGCTATTATCCGAAGACGGAATATCTGTGCGACATGGCTGGCACAACAAAATATCAGTTTCTAGATTTGATGAACCGGACGAGGAAAAATTCGTAGATTCTCCCGAATTCGGGACAACACCCCGGTTCATCCGTCGAGAAGAGCAGCTTTCGGGGTTATGGTGGGATTCCAAAGAGCATTCTTTTAAAGAATTCAATACCTCTTGGAAGGTTTTATCCGTTTTCATCGACGTATCGGATGTTCCAAGAGAGGGGTCTCGATGAAGGGTATTTCTCGCTTCGCGGCTATAAGGATCTACCGTCCGTTTATCATTTCCATGTGTGGTATTAGCGTTCACAAAGTCACCTTTTTTTAAGATTTATAATTCATATTCGGGAATAAACAATTCAACAAATTGGATCGTTGCAATCTAAATTCCCTCAAAAACTCTCTTGGTTACCCGCAGGCTAGGGAGTTCCCTCGCGACTACCGTCGGGAGAAGAGTTATCGGTTTCCGAAGTCGGCGTCTATCCAACATCGTTCGGCTTCTCGATCGGAACAATTCCCCCGGAGAGAATTTAAAACGAGGGAGATCCGAATCGAGCCGCGCACTTCATCTTGCTTGGAGAGTCAGGCAAACGGTCGGATACGTTTGTAAAGATTTGCAACTTTGTTGCTCGCTGCCGTAGTATCTCTTCCACGTTGTTGGACAAGTTTTGAGAGGCTGCCGTTCTCTTTTTCAAAGACTGTACTTGATTGTCCAACTCATCGCAAGCTTTATTTCGCTGATAAAGCGCTTCTTCGAGAGCATCCCGATTCGCTGAAACGGCCTTCGTTTCTTCCGATCAATCGAATACTTCACAGTTACGTGACATTCGGTTTTTTCAATTGCGGAAAATCATATTGAGACGGAAGAGACCGATTGGCAATCGGTAAAATCTTTCTGCTACTTAACTCATCGGAATGTTCTCCTTTTCGTTTTCTCTCGCGTTTTTTCTCGTTTATAGTATTAAGTTCGTCGAAAAAATTGTTACAATTACTTATAGCTTTTAGATACAAATCTTCCAGTTTGCGAATTTCTTCATTTAGACGATTGTTCTCTGCTTGCAATAGAGCTATATGTGCGGTTAGACCGGGGAGATGCTTTTCCATTCGATCTACTCTTTCAGTCAGCGCTTTGATTTTGTGCGATTCCCCGACCTGTACGAACATAATATCTTCAATTCCTACGGTTCGAGAACTCGAAGAGATGGAGGTAACATTTCGGTCACTTGGAAAACTATGCTTTGAAGAAGAGACAGAAACATTTCCTACGGGTTGAGAACCCGAAAAGGTAGAGGAGGTAACATTTTCGTTAATTCGAAAAATGTCGTTTGAAATTACTGGTACCATATTGATTGTTTCCTTCTGTAGATTATTTTAAAAGCCGACGAGGATTCACTCGCTCGTCTTATGTACTTTACTCGGGGGTGCGAAGTCAAGTTTTCATTAAATTTAGGAAAAACAGGTCGAAGAAAAGAAAAGTTCTCGGGCGGAAAATTAGGAAACGATCCGAATATCTTATTTCTTCCGAGGAGAAAGATCTAACATCTACCGCTTCTCTTTTCAAACCCACCGTGCTTTTGTTTGTGAGATCTGCAAGCCAATCCGTTAAGCCTTTTATCAATTTTTCATCTCGAGCTCTTTTTTATTCTAAAAATTCAATCGAGTTAAAGTGGTCGTACGGGTCCGGAACGGGGATCTGTTGAAAAAGTTTCGGATAAAAAAGTCCCTTAGATTATCGGTTTTAGGTCTTTTGTAAAACTATGCCTCATTTTCTTCGGACAGTCCACTATCTCGGAGAAAATCCTGTTGGGGCCTTTCAAGTTGCGACATTGTGTAAAAGCCCTATTTGGGAAATGGGGCAAAAAAAACCCCTTAGAAGGGGGGTTCTAAGGGATGGGTAAAAAAACCTTGGCAGCGACCTACTCTTCCGTACTCTTGTGTACAGTACCATCGGCGATGAGGGGCTTAACTTCCGAGTTCGGGATGGGATCGGGTGTGTCCCCCTC
>Ga0116227_10017017_pt1 | contig 10259 bp, 12 predicted proteins | sample S1TSphgellanicum_FD_89693 | JGI IMG/M metagenome (GOLD analysis project Ga0116227, IMG submission 89693) | Host-associated microbial communities from peat moss isolated from Minnesota, USA - S1T2_Fb - Sphagnum magellanicum MG | ecosystem: Host-associated > Plants > Peat moss > Unclassified...
CGGGTGAGTTGGGTATCTCCCGGAAAATATTCCTGGATAGCTTTCGTGATCTGCATGGTTTGCATATTGAGCGCCTGGCGCAGCGATTTCAGGTGCAGGTCCAGCCGCTGCTGGTCGAGGAACTTACTCAGTACCAGTTGTGGTAACATGCCGGTACTACCGGAAGTCATGAATTTCAGCTGTGCTATTTTCTCGTGATACCGGCCGCCAATGATCCAGCCAACCCGCAACCCCGCCGCAATGGATTTGGAGAAGGAGGAGCAATACAGTACGAGGCCTTCTTCATCATAGGATTTAACGGTTCTGGGCCGCTCCGGCTCAAAATGAAGATCGCCGTAGACATCATCTTCTATCAACGGCACCTGGTATTTCTGCAGGAGCTTGGCGAGCTGTTCTTTGCTGTTGTCGGGCATACAGCTGCCCAGTGGGTTGTTGTAATTTGTTACAAAAAGACAGGCCTGTACTTTTTTCTTTTTAAAGGCATCTTCGAGTTTATCGAGGCTCACGCCGGTAACCGGATCAGTGGGAATTTCCAGGGCTTTCATACCCAGACTTTCAATAGCCAGCAGTAATCCGAAAAAGGTGGGCGATTCAATGGCGATGGTATCGCCCGCTTTGGCAACAGCCCGCAAAGCGAGTCCGGTGGCTTCTATGGCGCCGTTGGTCACGATGATATCCGCCGGCGATACGGCCCGGCCCCAGTTGAGGCAATGCCTGGCAATATGCTTCCGGAAGGGCTCATGCCCCCTGATATCACCGTAAGGGATATACGAAGTATCCAGCTCACGTGCGGCCAGTTGCAGCGCTTTTTTCAGCTTTACAGCTGGCAACAATGCGGTATCCGGCGCCGCGCCTATCAGGGAAATAGTTTTATGGGATTGACTGGTTTTCCGGAATATGGCCAGTTTTTCATTGATCTGTACCTTACCGGCAGTGGGGAGTGGATTGGTGACCGGCGGCAGTTCCGGCCGCAGCTTTTTTGAATAGTGTACAAAGTAACCCGATTTCTCGCGGGAGGCCACCCAGCCTTTCTTTTCGAGATGGGTGTATGCCTGTAGGGCGGTACTGATGCTGATCCCGTGTTCCTGGTGCAGCGTCCGCACCGATGGCAGCTTATCGCCCATGGCGTATACCCCTTCGCTGATCATATGCTGGATTTTCTCTGCCAGCTTGAGATAGATAAATCCGCTGTTCTTTTTCATCCCGCCAAAGGTAATCTGTTATGGTTTAATATTGATAATTCTGTATCTGTTTTGATCTTTCATTTTGATGTTATTTTGTAATTCTAAACTACGATCGATGACTGTTGTTAAGCAAATGGCCATTACCCTGGTACAGCTTTGCCGGGACTGGAAATTTCCGGAAGCGCAGGCGAGCCTGTTTCATGAGGATGCGGTGAATGTGGAGCCGGATGGCCGTACTACCACCGGATTAGCAGCTATCATGGCCAAGGAGCAGGGCTTCCTGGATATGATCACGGAAAGGCACCTGCTGGAGATCTCCGATCCCATTGTGGCCGACGATTATTTTGCGATGCAGCTGCTCATGGATGTTACGCTGACCGGCGTTGGCCGCCGCCTCCGCAATGAACTATGTGTGTACCACGTGCAGGACGGTAAAATTATCCGGGAACAGTTTTTCTATTAATTGGATCATCTTAAAAAAATATAACAATGGAAGCAAGAATGGACGTTTACAAACTCGCTCCGGGCGCGTATAAAGCAATGATGGCTTTACAGACATTTGTCAATGAAAGCGGGTTGGACAAAACCCTGGGAGAACTCATTAAGATCCGCGCCTCCCAGATCAATGGCTGTGCCTTTTGTTTGAATATGCACACCAAAGAAGCCCGTAAAATGGGCGAAACCGAGCAACGCATTTATGGTCTTTCTGCCTGGCATGAAGCACCGTATTATACCGATAAGGAACGCGCTGCGCTGGCGTTGACGGAAGCCGTTACCCTGGTGGCCAGCTCCCGCGTACCGGACGACGTATACAATGCTGCGCTGGCGGTATTTACGCCCGAAGAAGTAGCCGTGATCCTGATGGCCATTGTTACGATTAACTCCTGGAATCGTATCGCCGTAACATCAAGGACGCTGCCACAAGGATAATAACGACACCTTACCGCGTTTTCAGCACGGACCTGTTGAAGTCGGTGGAGGGAGGAGCGGGCGCCTCTCTCCACCGAATTTAGCAAGAAACCGTAAATGCAAACCTCCCGCATTCCGTATTTTTGCGTCATGGCTTTGCAGAAAATAATGATCCCCATCAACGACCCGGCGCATTTCTCGTTTGCGGAATGCCTGCGGTTCCTCGGGCGGTCGGATAAAGAATGTTTGCATTATATACGCGATGGAAAAGTGCAGCGGATGCTGTTATCGGAAGGAGAACCCGTGGTAGTGGAAATTGCGCCTTCCAAAAAAAGCGCTTTCCTGGAAGCTACCGTGCTGGCCCCTGCGGGAGAAGCTGTGGCGGAAGCGCCTATTATTAAGTACATCACGCACTGGTGGCACCTCGACGCCAATCTGCAACCTTTTTACGATTATACCCACACCGATCCCCTGTTAACCGGATTGGCCACACAATTCAACGGATTGCGGCTGATTGGTATGCCCGATCTGTTCGAGGCCATTACCTGGCCTATCATCGGGCAACAGATTAATCTTTCTTTTGCCTATACATTGCGGCAGCGGTTTATCCAGCAATTTGGTTATCATGTGGTCCTGAACGGGACTGATTATTATCTGTATCCGCATCCGGCCGTGGTAGCGGCTTTAAGTCCTGAGCAGCTAACACCCCTGCAATTCTCCCGCAGTAAAGCAGTGTACCTGGTAGAAGCCGCAAAACAGATGGCCAGCGGGGCCCTCAGCGAAGCCGCCCTTAGCACCCTGAGCTACGAAGCCGCCGTGGAGCGACTGGTAGCCATGAAAGGGATCGGCAACTGGTCGGCCAACTATGCCCTGATGAAACATCGCCGCTTCCCACAATCTGTGCTGCTCGAAGATGTTGGTTTGCAGAATGCAATAAAAAATAGATTAAATTTGGAAGCGAAGCCTTCTATGCCAGCATTACAGGAGTATACAAAACCATGGAAGGAACATGCAGCATATGCCACCTTTTATTTATGGCAGTCACTATTACCCCAATAGATTATTTTTTTCATGGAAGACGGAATGTATCATCTACGTATAGACACCCCCGTTGGACCGCTGCTAATAAGCGGGACAACACATTTTATAAACGCTGTTTCTTTCACCGATGAACCGGCGGTGGATTTTCCACAAGCGCCCGCCTTACTCCTGGATTGTGCGCAGCAACTGTATGAATATTTTGCGGGCGAACGGAAAACATTTGAACTACCCATTGCCCAGGAGGGCACCGAATTTCAACAAACAGTGTGGCAACAACTACTGGCCATTCCGTTCGGACAAACCATTTCCTATCAGCAATTGGCCCGGCGTATTCACAATCCCAAAAGCATCCGCGCAGTAGGTACCACCAACGGAAAAAACAGGCTCGCGATTATTGTTCCCTGTCATCGCGTGATAGGCAGCAATGGTACGCTCACCGGCTACGCCGGCGGGTTGTGGCGTAAACGGTGGTTGCTGGAACATGAACGTACCGACTTGTTTACAGGGTTGTTGTAATAGCGCCTTTGGCGCTTTTTGTCTTTCTCACGATTATCATGACTAATCATGATTCCCCTGATTTGATTATCATTTGATTTTAAAAGATTCGGGGAGATGATAGCGATATCCGCTTTTATCTCCCCGAATCTTTTAGAATCCTACAAAATCAAAATCCTGAAATCATGATTAATCATGATAATCTTGAGAAAGACAACCGCCGCATCTGATATGGTCCATATTTACAAAACTGCATCTGTTTTCAGATGATAATTTGTCTCAATTTTGTTCCAGCATTACCACCCAATAACGTGTAACCATGGAATTGAAATTGCAGGATGATCTGAAGTACACAGATCAGTTATTACAGTTAACCAAGGACTTCAGCAGCCGTTTTTTATCTGCCATCAATCAGCTGGCAGCGGATAAGAAGGTACAGATCAATTGTCGTGTATCCATTCCCGATAGAGGGATAGGTGGTGCTGCTGCATTGGAAACATTCCGGCAGCAATATGGTAACAGCATTACTGCCGCTGCGGGTCCGCGGTACTGGGGATTTGTAACGGGAGGGGTGACACCGGCAGCGTTAATGGGCGACTGGCTTACTTCCGCGATGGACCTCAACTCATCAGATAAGAGTTCTGCCGCTTATTATATAGAAACGGAAACCATTGCTTTACTAAAGGAATTGTTTGGCTTACCGGAAGTGTTCCTGGGTTGCTTTGTATCCGGCGCTACCATGTCTAATTTCACGGGGTTGGCTGTAGCCCGGCAGTGGCTGGGATTAGAGCTGGGTGTAGACATTGCAGCGGATGGGATGGCCGCTTTGTCCGGATTGAAAGTGATCTCCGCTACTCCGCATTCCAGTATCGGGAAAGCGATGTCTATGCTGGGTCTGGGACGTAATAATATGGTGCGTATCCCCACCTTGCCCGGCAGGGAATGTGTAGATATTACTGCATTGAAAAAATACCTGGCAGCACATAAAGGACAACCTTTTATTTATGTAGCAAATGCAGGTACGGTGAATACGGTTGATTTTGATGATATACCCGCATTGGTGCAACTCCGCGATGAATACGGCTTCTGGTTGCATGTAGACGCAGCCTTCGGTGGATTTGCGGCTTGCAGCGATCAGTGGAAACACCTGTTGCAGGGATGGGAACAGGCAGACAGTATCACTATCGATGCGCATAAGTGGTTGAATGTACCTTACGATGCAGCGATGATTTATTGCAGACATCCGCAGTTACAGTCGGCCGTATTTCAGAATGCAGGCGCGGCTTACCTCGGTGATCCGGCCGCACAATTTAATTTCATCAATCATATCCCGGAAAACTCCCGCCGGCAGCGCGCTTTGCCCGCATGGTTTTCTTTGATGGCCTATGGTAAAGATGGCTATCGCTGGTTGGTGGAAAATAATATTTCACTGGCGAAGCAACTGGGCAGCCTGCTGGAAACAGATCCTCATTTTGTGGTGTTATCGCCGGTAAGATTATGTGTGGTGTGCTTCACGCTGCAGGTGCCGGCGGTAGTAGCAACGGAGGCGGTGCAGGAATTCCTGGAAGCGCTGAACGAAAGCGGGGTGGTATGTATGACCGGGACCGTGTACGACGGGCGGCAAGCCATCCGCGCGGCATTGGTGAACTGGCGTACTACCGGCAAAGATATCCTGTTGGCCTATGATACGATGAAAGTACTGGCGGAGAAAATAGTGAATAAATATACTTATGCGTAAATCAAATACAAATGCTTACATCGCGTTAGCCATTGTAAGTATTTTTTGGGGAACCACTTACCTGGCATCCAGGGTGGGCGTGAGACACATGCACGGCGTGATGTTGGCAGGCATAAGACAGGCGGCTGCCGGTATTTTAATTACCGGGTTCTTTTTACTGAGAGGATATAAGTTGCCGGAGAAGATGGTGTTGTCGAAGTTGTTTGTGATTGGAACGCTGATGTTATGTGGTGGTAATGGTTTACTGACTTGGGCGTTGAAATATATTCCCAGCGGATTGGGCGCCATCATTGCGGCCACCATTCCTATCTGGATCACCATTGCCAGCTATTTCCTGGTGCAGCGTACGCGGCTTAGCGTACAGTTGATCATTGGAATGATCCTGGGCTTTGGCGGCGTGGCGGGCATCTTCTATAATTATTTGTCGAGTTTGATGAATCCGGATTTTCAATTCGGCATCATTATCGGATTTATCTCCTGCATTTTCTGGGCGCTCGGATCGGTGCTCACAGCCAAGTGGTCGCTGGGCGTAAATTATCTCTATGGAGCAGGATTCCAGATGGTATTCAGTGGTGTGATCATGTTGCTGGTAGCCACCTTGTTCCTGGGGCAGCATATAGAAGTAGCCACTTTTACCACTGAACTATGGGAAAGCCTGTTGTACCTGGTGTTGGTGGGTTCTGTATTTTCCTATTCAGCGTATGTGTTTGCGTTGAATAATCTGCCGCCGGCGCAGGTATCTATCTATGCTTACATCAACCCGGTGGTAGCGGTGTTGTTAGGATGGTTGCTGTTGCACGAGAGTCTGACCTGGCTCACAGGCGTATGTTCGTTGGTGACAATAGGCGGCGTGTACCTGGTAAACAGTGCGGTAAATAAAAGTAAGAAAAGTCTTGCAGCGACTGCAAAATTGTAATAGCTATAAACATTTTAAGGTAGAAGTAGCCAGATGCTCACCCCGGTTTTTACCGGACGGAGCATCTTTTCTTTTGTTAGGGAAATGCGTTAAATTGAGCAAGGATATTTAAATCTGTTATCTTATGGAAGTTATTCGGGCAACGGAGTTACACACCAATGAAGTAGCGGTATTGTTTGATGCCTACCGCAGTTACTATGATCAGGCGCCCGACTTCAAAGGGGCGTTGGCATTTATAACAGAAAGAATTGCACAGAAAGATAGCGTCATATTTGTGGTATTAAAGGGAGATGAAATTATCGGTTTCGTGCAGCTCTATCCGATTTTCACTTCACTGGGAATGAAGCGGGGCTGGTTACTGAACGACCTGTATGTATTAGAGGAGCACCGGGGTATGGGCGCAGGCAAATTGTTGCTGGATGCGGCTACGGCTCATGGTAAATCCACTGATGCGGCCTGGCTGATGTTACAGACCTATATTGCTAATACTGGTGCGCAGGCACTCTACGAAAAAGAAGGGTTTAAAAAGGATACGAACTCCTATTATTATTATAAGTCGATTTAAAGCAGCCATGGACACAACGAAAAACCCCTGGACCATTCATTCCAGGGAAATAAGATATGACAACAACTGGATCAGCATCTGGCATCATGAGGGATTAAATCCTGCCGGTGGCGCCGGTATCTATGGCGTGGTACATTTTAAGAACCTGGCAATTGGGGTGGTAGCATTGGATGACGAGATGAATATTTACCTGGTAGGGCAATACCGTTTCCCGTTGAAGCGATTTTCCTGGGAAATTCCGGAAGGAGGAGGTCCATTAGGCGAAGCGCCACTGGATACTGCAAAACGGGAATTACTGGAAGAAACCGGCCTGGTGGCTTCGCATTGGGAGGTGATTTCCCGGATGGCGCTGTCCAATTCGGTATCTGATGAAGAAGGGGTGGTATTTCTGGCCCGTGGCCTGGAGCAGCGGGAGCCGGAACCGGAAGATACGGAGCAGTTGACGGTGAAGAAAGTGCCTTTTGAAGAGGCTTACCGCATGGTGAACGACTTTGAAATTACAGATTCCTTATCAGTAGCGGCCATACAAAAAGTGAAGCTCATGGGCTATGAAGGCTTATTAAACAAATAAACCCGTTACCTTTGCAGCACATGGAAAGGAAATTTAACGCTTTCAAAGGTGAAAGAAGAGAGGGGCAGCGAGGCCCTAAAAAATATGCAACGCAACGGCCAAAGCAATCTACCATGATTATTGGCCGTCAGCCGTTATTGGAAGCCCTGACTACCGGGGCGCCCATCGAGCGCATTTTCATGCTGCGCACGGCTACGGGAGAGATCATTCCCCAAATCAGGGAACTGGCCCAAACCAACAATATCCCGGTGAACTATGTACCCGTGGAAAAGCTGAATGGTCTTACCCAGGCCAATCACCAGGGGGTAGTCGCTATTGCCGGCAATGTGGTGTACCTGGATCTGCAGGACGTGATTTCCCATGTTATAGAAAAGGGAGAAACGCCCCTGTTCCTGATCCTGGATGGTATTACAGATGTACGTAATATAGGCGCTATTGCCCGCAGCGCGGTGTGTTGTGGTGCGCAGGCCATCATTATTCCGGATAAAGGTATTGCGGCACTGAATGAAGAGGCGGTGAAATCATCTGCCGGTGCGCTGGAAAAGATCGCGGTATGCCGGGTGAATAGCCTCAATAAAGCCATTGATACCCTGCATCTCAACGGGATCAAGGTAATGGCCAGCGAAATGGAAACGGATATTAAATTATATGATTGTGACCTGAAAGAGCCGATAGCGGTGATTATGGGTTCGGAAGACAAAGGCGTGTACCCCGCATTGATCAAGGCTTCTGATATATTGTTTAAAATACCCATGGCTGGTAACTTCGAATCATTCAACGTATCTGTGGCAGCCGGCATCATCTTGTATGAGGCGCTGAAACAGAGAACGGTAAATATTTAAGCGGACCCGCGGGAACCCGCACAGAAAATGGTTTACTATGCTAAAACTAGTTGAATGCCCGCGTGACGCCATGCAGGGCTGGCACCGGATGATCAGTACCGACGAAAAAGTGCAGTATCTGAATTCCCTGTTAAAGGTTGGCTTTGATACGATTGATTTTGGCAGCTTTGTATCTCCCAAAGCCATCCCCCAGATGGCCGATACCAAAGACGTGATTCCCCGGTTACAGTTGTCCGGCTCCAAAAGCAAACTGCTGGCTATTGTAGCCAACATGCGGGGCGCGGAGGATGCCGTGGTGTTTGATGAAATCAACTACCTGGGATTCCCGTTTTCTATATCAGAAACTTTTCAGTTAAGAAATACCAATAAAACCATCGCGGAATCCCTGGAACAGGTGCATTCCATGCAGGAACTGTGCATCAAGAACCGGAAAGAACTGGTGATCTATATCTCCATGGGCTTTGGTAATCCTTATGGAGACCCATACAGCCCGGAAATCGTGTTGCAATATGTGGAAGAAATGGTGAAGATGGACATCGGCATCATTTCCCTGGCAGATACAGTAGGTGTAGCGGATACCGCTACTATCAGCGGTTTGTTCAAACACCTCATCCCGGCTTATCCGGAGGTGGAGATCGGCGCACATTTTCATGCCTCCCCCTACAACTGGGAAGAGAAAGTACTGGCGGCCTATGAGCAGGGATGTAAGCGTTTCGACAGCTCCATTAAAGGGATCGGCGGTTGCCCGATGGCCAAAGATGAGTTGGTTGGCAATCTGGCCACAGAAAACCTGATCGCTTTCTGTCATCAGCGGAAAGAGCCGCTGTCGCTGGATATGACGGCGTTGAGAGGCACACAGCGACTGGCAGATGCTGTTTTTAAAGATTAACTGTATTACATGCAATTTCATTTGAGCTTTCCGGTAGCCCCGCTAACTGCTGCTATTCAGTACGATCACGAGCTATTGCTGATGGGGTCCTGCTTTGCAGAAGAAATCGGGGCAAAGCTGCAGGAGCACCGGTTTAATACCCTGATCAATCCGCATGGTATTTTATATAACCCCCTCAGCATTACCAAAGCACTTACCTCGTATCTCGACGGGAAAGTATATACGAAAGACGATCTCTTTCTTCATAATGATACCTGGCATAGCTGGGATCACCACAGCCGCTTTTCCGGTATAACACCGGAAGCCACCCTCCAAAACATTCACCAGATGCAGGAGGCGGCTACACAGGCCATTGAAAAGGCCGATTGGCTTGTACTGACATTGGGATCTGCGCATGCATACGTCTTAAAGGAAAACAACCGCCTGGTGGGTAACTGTCATAAGGTACCGGCAGGCAATTTCTATAAGCGTTTGCTCACGGTAGATGAAGTGGTGACTGCGTTGGATAACGTGATGCACCGGTTGTTTTTCCGTAATCGGAAAATTAATATACTCTTCACCGTTAGTCCGGTACGTTATATCCGCGACGGTGTAGTGGAGAACAATCTCAGCAAAGCGATTCTGCTTCAGGCGGTACATCACCTGGTTAATAAATTCAACCGTCTGTTCTATTTCCCGGCTTATGAGCTGGTGATAGATGATTTACGCGATTATCGTTTTTATAAAGAAGACCTGGTACACCCCAATGAGGTGGCCATCAATTACGTGTGGGAACAGGTGGTGAAAGCGGGGGTAAGTCCGGCTGCTCAGGAGTTGCTGCATAGCATCGCCGACATCAACCGGGCGGCGCATCACCGGCCGTTTAATCCGGAGAGTGCCGCGCATCAGCAGTTCCGGCGGCATTATGCTACAAAAGTACAGCAACTGATGGCCGCGCATCCTGGTTTGCAGCTGGATGATTTATTACAGCAGTTTCAATAGCTTATAAAAAAGGTTTGGGGAGATGGGAGCAGCCATGGCTGTTTCCATCTCCCCGAAATATGTAATAACCGCGCTTACAGCGGAATTCCCTTCTTATCTTTCAGATAAATGATCCCCACAATAAAGCA
>Ga0116227_10017019_pt1 | contig 10259 bp, 8 predicted proteins | sample S1TSphgellanicum_FD_89693 | JGI IMG/M metagenome (GOLD analysis project Ga0116227, IMG submission 89693) | Host-associated microbial communities from peat moss isolated from Minnesota, USA - S1T2_Fb - Sphagnum magellanicum MG | ecosystem: Host-associated > Plants > Peat moss > Unclassified...
AAAAAAAAATAAAATTAAAAAAAAATAAAAAAAAAAAAAAAAAAAAAAAAAAAAAATAAGGACCCCCCTTTTTTTTTTTTTTTTTTTTTTTTTTTTTTTTTTTTTGGAATTTTCTTATTTTAGTGACCAAAAAAATTGGAAATTTTCTTATTAAAAAAAAATCTAAATTCAATTTGGTTTTAAACTTAAAAGGATGCCTTATTAAAAGCAAAAGTGTTTGTTTCTTGGCAAGAGTGAACCCAGGGTCCAGCATCCACCCACTCCACACATGAAGGATGGATGATAAGTAGTCAGGGAACCGCTTTCATACTGTGGCAGCCAGTTCTTTTGATGGACGTGTTTACACTGAGAACGAGATTTTTTTGAGTGTGACCTGATTATCTCTCCCAATTTGTAATTACCACAATGAAAATAAACTATTTATTGGATTTTTAAAATTATTTTCATAAACATATTTAATTTTAGATTAATGGTGAGATTTAAAAATGCAAACCAACCACCAAACAACACTTGATAGATGTGGTGGGAAAATGGTTCAATTTATTTGTAAATCAAAACCATTATCAAATAATAAACTCATATAAATGTGTTGAAAAAAATTTAAAAATTCAATATATGTCTTGCAAGGCTTTTCCCATTTATTTATTTCTAATTTTTTAAAAAAAATAGTATTTTAAATATTAAGTCTTTGTCCCCATTTTCCTAATGAAAAAACAAGTTGAGTCCTAGACCCTTAAACCCTAAACCCTAAACCCATCCTCCACAACGGGCATCTCTCTAGTAGACCGTGCAGTTGCTGGTGGGACCGTGCTGCTTCTTCACTCTCTGCTGGCCTTCTTTGCTGTTGGCTCTCTGCACAGCCTGCTGCTCCTGCTGCTGCTGCAGCTGCCCTCTGCAGCACCCAACGTCACAATTCAGGACTGGAAGCTAGCTAGCTAGCTAGCGTTTAAAAAAAAAAGAAGTAGCTACACTACTACTACTACGTCCACCCAGCTAGCAGGCTACTACTACCCTGCCGGCTGACAACGGCACTCAATTTCATGTGCAAAAGTTCTGACAAATCGTTTGGTTTTTGCAGGAGAAGTAAGTAAGTAAGTAAAGAAAAGTGTTTTTGTTGTTGTTGTTGTTGCTGCTGCTGCTGCTGATGCAGGCCAGCCAGCCAGCCAGCCAACTCTACTACTGTTTTTTGTTTTGTGGCAGAATCTGCCACAGCCTCCACTGTATTATTAGCGTTTTCTGCACCAGAAATCCGCCACAAGCTCCTCTGATCTGTGGTCTTGTGCACCAGAATCTGCAACAGGCTCCTCTGATCTGTGGTCTTGTGCACCAGAATCTGCAACAGGCTCCTCTGATCTGTGGTCTTGTGCACCAGAATCTACAGCACGACTGGTGGAAGGAAGGGCCGAAATACGAACAGATGGCGGTGGCACAAGAAGCGCAGCAGGAGGACGAGGACGAGGACGACGAGAGCGTGGTGCAGAACTCCAACAGCTTTTGCGCTTTGTCGTCTTCCATCGAGAGCTCCAGAACAAGACTCTGTTGTTGGTACGCTACCCAGTGTGTGTTGTTTTTTGGGGGGGAATTTGTAGCCAAAATGGGGGCGATGATGATCGACAGGAAGATTTTAGCCAAAAATTGGGCTACAAGCTAAATATGAAAATATATATTTTAAAAAAAATCATTCTTTTATAATTTTTGGCTACCTGTTTGTACCATGAATAGAAATATGACGGATTTGTAAATTAAATTTTGGTCAAATTATGGCTACTGAAATATCCTGAAAAAGCTCATGGTTTTAGGTTTAAGCTTTAAAAGTTCAAAAACCATTCTTCTATAATTTTTGGCTACCTGTTTTGAACCATTGGATAGAAAATACGTCGATTTTTTAAAACTAAATTTTGGTCGAATTATTGGCTATTGAAAAATCCCAAAAAAAGCACATGGTTTTTATGGCAAATTTGTTTTGAAAAAAACACAATTCTTCTATATTTTTGGCTACCTGTTTCAACCATGGATAGAAAAACATGGCGATTTTTTAAAAAGTAAATTTTGGTCGAAGAATATGGCTATTGAAAATCTCAAAAAAAGCACATGATTCTAGTAGGGTTTTAGGGTTCCATCCTTTGATTTTTGATATTAGCATATTGGCTATATATATATAGCCAAAAAAAGGAAAGGGCTAGAACTTGTTAAGCAGGCTCTGGCTCCAAAAACAAAAAATTCCTGCAATTTGCAAGCAAGCAAGCAAGCAAGCAAAGCAAACAAGCACTTGAGAAGCTGCTGCTGTTGTTGTTGCTGGTGGATTCATGGTGGTTTTTTTTTTTTTAGGTTTTGTGTTGTGGAGGAAAATCTTTGTGAAGCTCGGCAAGCTCCAGTTTTAGTGTACAAGTAGTATTGCTGTTCTCTCAAATCTCAACAGTTCTCGATTTGGAGCTTCAAACCCAGCTCTCCACTTGATCCTCCTCCCAGCCAGCTCCCTAGCTGAGAAGAGAAGAGAGAAGCTGCTCTTCTAGTGCTCCCTTACTATTGCTGTTCTTTCAAATCTCAACAGTTCTCGATTTGAAGCTTCAAACCCAGCTCTCCACTTGATCCTCCTCCCAGTCAGCTCCCTTGCTGAGAAGAGAAGAGAGAAGCTGCTCTACTAGTGCTCCCTTACTGAACGTGCTAATGCAGCGGAGGTGAGAGAAAGTGGTGCAGCAATGGAGGAGGATCAGTGCAGCATCAGCAGCAGCCAGTGGAGTGCAAACGGACTCATGGAAACCAGTTCGTTGTCTCATGTGGGTGGTGGTCTTCGTCGAGGAAGAGCTGCAGACCGGAAGCGGCAGCAAAAGCATCTGCTCTTCAAGAGCAAGAGTGTGAGAATCGCCAGCAATAGTTTAGTGCAGTTCGTAGCTGCAAGTATTCTTGTTACACTCCTGTTCATGATCTGTGTCGCCAACATGGTCGTGTCCAGACGGTTGCTGCAATCGTATCGAGAGGAAGAGCAGCTGCAGCAGAGGATCACGACGTATTACTACTCTTCCCATGACCAGATGACGACAATGGATGATCACGCCGCAGTACTGGAAGCTTTACGCGGTGGTGGTGGTGGTGGTGGTGATGGTTTGCAGCTGCATAGTCGAAGCTTGAAGCAGAGTACTAGCAGTACAGTGGTAGCAGCTTGTGCAGCGACTCGTTACCCAGTCTCGTGTCTCGCAGCGTTGAATGCGGATCCTCGCTCGACTGCCGCGGTCCCGCGAGACTTGGTTGGGATTGCAATCGGAGTTGCACTCACCCATGCGACAACGGGAGTCGCGGATAGTGCGACTTTGGCTTCGCAACTGGTGGGAGTTACGGGAAACCCCAACCTCACTCAAGCTTCTAGTCTCTGTACCCAAGTCATGAGTCTCGCACAATTCCATCTCCAAAACTCCGAGAACGCCATCAATGGTCCTTTGCTGAACGATGTTCAAGCTTGGCTCAGCGGTTCTCTCACGTTTGTCACCGATTGCAGTGCTGCGCTTCACGGTGTGAGCAACTTGACTCCCTTTGCAACGCAGATGACTGTGCGCATGGATTCCACCGTGCAGCTCACCAGCAATGCGCTCGCCATGACGGATGCTTTGGTTACGTATGGTGACAATGTCGCGCTTTGGAAGCCGCCGCCTGCAGGTAGACAAGAGATGCTCGCGGCGTTGCTCCCGAGTACTAGTGATGCTGCTGCTGCAAGCGGCTATCCAGATTGGGTCAAGCAGGAAGACCGCCACCTTTTGGATCGTAGCAGCAGCAGCAGGAGCAGCCTTCTTGTCGCCACTCCTTCTGTTACTGTCAGCCCTGGTTCTGCACTCTCTAGCATCCAAACTGCTGTCAACCTTGCTCCAGATTGGAGTGCAACAAGGTAATCAAGTCTTTCTCTAGATACCCACCAGCACCCAGAAGCTCCAGAACCAGCTTGAAGTTCCAGACCTTGAAGCCCCAGACCTTGAAGCTCCAGAACCTGGAAGTTTAGCTTCAGCTGCTTCAACAAGCTCCTCATGAGAGGCTAGTACTGCAAAGCAGCTTGGTCTTCCAATCTGAAGCTGCAGCAGCAGCTTAGATCAAAATCCTCATGAGAGAGTACTACCACAAGTAGCTTAATCTTCTTGCAATCTGAAACTGCAGCTTTGATCGAAATCCTTATGAGAGAATATACCACAAGCCAGCTTCTTGTTGCAACCTGAAGCTCATAAGATAAATTGAAGTCCTCATGAGAATACTGCAAGTAGCTTGCTTCTTGTTGCAATTGGAAGGAAGCTGCTTCAATCCAAAGTTCTCACAAGAGAGTGTAACTGCAAGCAGCTTCTTCTTGCAATTTGGAGCTCATGCTTTGATAAAATCCTTCAGAAAGAGACTTACCACAATCTGAAGCTCATGTGTCGATGAAATCCTCATGAGAGAGACTTACCACAACCAGCTTCTTGTTGCAATCTGAAGCTTGTGTTTTGATAAAATCTTCATGAGAGAGACTTACCACAACCAGCTTCTTGTTGCAATCTGAAGCTTGTGTTTTGATAAAATCCTCATGAGAGTGACATACCACAACCAGCTTCTTGTTGCAATCTGAAGCTCGTGTTTCAATAAAATCCTCATGAGAGAGACATACCACAACTAGCTTCTTGTTGCAATCTGAAGCTCATGTTTCAATAAAATCCTCATGAGAGAGACTTACCACAACCAGCTTCTTGTTGCAATCTGAAGCTCATGTTTTGATGAAATCCTCATGAGAGAGTAGCACTGCAAGCCAGCTTCTTCTTCTTCTTCTTCTTCTTCTTGCAAAAAACATTTCTGCTGCTTTTAACCAAACCTCATCATCCATCATGAGAACCATTTTGACAAACATAGACTTTTTGTTTCCAGAACCTTCTTGGCAAGAACTTGTTTTGTTTTGTGAGGTTTGAGAGATTTCAATGCTGGATTTTTTTTGTTCCTCCAGTAGGTTGGTGAAATTGGTCTCTTGATCTCCTTGTGTCATGGGGAATCCATATTCCCTTTGTTTTGTCATCAACAGGTATGTTATATACATCACAGCAGGTGTCTATACCGAGACAGTAGTCATCCCGAGCAGCAAGACGAATCTCATGTTCCTTGGTGATGGCGTCGGCAGCACAATCATTACAGGCTTCATGAGTGATTCACAACCTGGCATGGATACCTGGTCAACAGCTACTGTCGGTAAAATCAAATCCAACTGTAACCCAGAACCAGGGATTTCCTATTTATTTGCATAAATTTCCAATCTCTTACAAGGAAGTGCTTAAGGAAAGCATCAAGCAAATAATATGACTATTACAGTGCTAAAAGTCTACCCATTTATTTAGGTACTGCATTCCAAATGGCTTTGCATAAAACAAGTGTCTAGAGCTTTGGCAGTTGTGGTTCTCGGGAAAGAAATTGTGGACTTTTGTTGCGGGTATTATTAGATGATGAGCGCTTTTGCTTTCTATTGCAATAATTCGTTTTGTTTTGTTTTGTTGTTTTGTTTTTGCAGCTGTGAATGCAGCAAACTTCATAGCTCAAGGGGTGACATTTCGCAACACAGCAGGTCCTACTCTGCATCAAGCTGTTGCCTTGCGAGTGAATGGTGACCAAGCAGCTTTCCAGAACTGCTTGATCGACGGATACCAAGACTCTCTGTATGCACATTCGCTGCGCCAATTTTACAGAGACACCACAATCATGGGGACCGTTGATTTTGTGTTTGGGAATGCAGCTGCTGTCTTCCAGGACTGTACAATATTGGTCCGTGCTGGCGCACCTGGCGCAACTACCAGCACAATCACTGCCCAGGTGACCCAACTTCCTCTCACTCATTTTCTTTCAAGGATTTGTTGCTCATACTCTAGAGAAAATGCACCCCTCCCAAACACACATTCAACCTCTTTTTGAGTCACTAAGATGTACCGGCTGTCTCACCATTGGGATGAACTTGGTGGCAGAATGTGCCCTAGGGACACATTCCCTGGCGTAAGATAGAATCAGAATAGTGGTAGAGGTAGGTAGGAAATGAGAGAGTTGGCAATGGCATAGGTGACAACACCTGCAGAAGGTGAGCTATTTTTCACAGCTGAAGTTCCATGATCACGTTGGTGTGTCAAAAGAAGGACAATTGTGTTGACATATTTGTATTGATTCAAATGGATGCAGGGGCGGACGGATCCTGGACAAACAACAGGTCTTGTTTTCCAGAACTGTTCAGTCCTGGGGACTCTAGATTACTTAGCACTGTATCAAGCAGACCCAGCAGCACACCAAGCATTTTTAGGCAGGCCTTGGAAGATCTTCTCTCGCACCATTTTCATCGACACTTACCTTGGCCAGATTATTGCTCCAACTGGATGGTTGCAATGGGATGGAAACTACGCTTTGGCCACTGTGTTTGACGGTGAAATCGGCAGCTATGGTCCTGGTGCCACTAACTTACAGTTGCGCGTCAATTGGTCAAATCAGTTAACACTACAACAAGCGCAAGCATTTTCTGTGAACCCTTTTATTCAGGGAGCTTCATGGCTTCCCCAAACTGGAATTCCTTTCAACCCTTGATGAGTGGAAACCACCCTGTCTCTCTCTGTCTCTCTCTCTCAGAGTTGGCTTTGGGTTGTTGGCAAAGTGAAAGTTTGTGGTTTGCAAAGTGGAATGATAGAGTAGGATTAAGTGCTGTCATGTTTATCTTTCAGCTGATAGAATCTTATGAACTGGCGGTACCAACTATTGGGTTTCCTTTCATGTTTTGTACTGGTAAAAGAAAACTACATTTGAAATGAAAGCTTTTATCCACCCTCACAAAGCTTGTTTGTTGCAGCTTAAATGAATGAGGATGTTACTCTTCACCTTTGTTTTTTCATTTGCTATGTCTCTTGAGTTCCAAGCCAACAGGAAGAAACTCAGTCTTGAGTGCTAGACACATTTGAAGTCTTCAGGTTGCTTCTGCAAATGCAACAGAAACTCATGACAGCAGATTTTTGTACAATTGGTTTTTGCCTGAAATTTCGTACATATCTATCCGACTAGAGAAAGACAAGTGAATGGGGGAAAAACTTTGCTCTTAATGATTTTGAGCTTACCATTGAAGTTTCAGGTTGTCATGAGTTCAGAAAGAAACAAGACTGCAACAAGACTGCTGGGTCATAAATCTCAATGTACACTTAAAATGGCCCCCTTCGAAAGCTTATGAATACAGATGATGACCTCAAAGGCATCACGGTTTAGCAACTATAACTAAAGAACCCATGTCACTCCATGTGCTTAAATCTCATTCACTTTTGAGTCCATAAAGGTCAAGAACATCAGCCCTGATAGTCCTGATGGGTAGACAAGTGAATAAGATATTGTCATTCAACGACTATGTGAATAACATCCACAGGATGGTTTCATTACCCCAATAATATCCATAGACTCCAATCCCAGTGTAAAACAATTTAACAGGTCTGCTTTTGACACACTTGGTAGAGAAATTTCAATTCAGACTAGAAGAGACCATGAATGCAGGAGGGCAAGAGGAAACCACAGAGGTGAAAGCATGATATATGGAAAACAGGGGGACCAAAAAAAAAAACCTGACCTGAAACATAGAACCTTCTACACTTTGATATGACAGACTATAAATCACACAGCATAGTTTGCAGCTGACAATGCAAAACATGGGTATTCTGGTGAAGGTAGTAGCATCAAACGTATTGTTTGCATGAGATCAGAATATCCCTGAACATATGTATGTATCCAGATGCCCAGAGGAAATTCCAGCTTCTCAAAAACTCAAAAGGATTACAAAGGGTAATACTTGCAGTGAACCAAAACAAAGGTGAACTACATATCAGCAAAGACGAGGCATGACTGCCTACTTACAAAGAGTGATCAAGATGGACTTGATGCACCCCTCAAATAATAATATGCTGGATTTTGGGGGAGGGATCAACCTGAGATTGAGATTGAAATATCCTAACATGCTTGGATTACTGTTAGGCAGACAATTTGAATCGACCAATAAGAATAGTGGTGATTAGCACCAAGTCTAAAAGGCTACTCAGTAGCAACTACAACCAAAAAACTAGGTACAGACTCAGCCTTACAATTTGCATTGCAAGCACCACTTAGAAAACCAGCTCAATGTCAAGAATGTCATTCTAAGCAATGTATTAACATAATAAATATGAAAGGAGAGAACAATGTTTCAATGCCCCTTACTCAACAGTAGCCTGCCTGTTGGGTTCAAATACATACTTGATCAAGGATTCCTTGATTGGCAAGACCTCAGGGAACTCCCCCTGCAGCTTCGATGCATCAAGTTCATTGTTGCTCCGAGGTGCAATGATGACCTTTGCTTGCTCTTCTAGGGTGAAATTCTTCCATGAAAATCCTGGTTTGATATATTGTCGATACATCTCCAAAATCTCATTGTGGCTCACGACTCCTGGATTGGTGAAATTCCAGATCCCCCGCAAGTTACGCTTTGCCATTTCAATTGAGATAGGCAGCAATTCATCCAAGATTGTCATGCTGTTAGGGATGTTCACCACCTTCTGATACCGAGAGATCTTTGTAATAAAATTCCGGGGGTTCTGCAGATCTGAAGTGATGGGCATCCGCACGCGCAGGGTGCACACATTGTCAAACTCTTTAAGAAGCTCTTCAACCTGCCCAGTATACAAACTAAAATCAGATTTCCACTTTTTGGACATGCAGTTTTCCACAAGAGCAAGACATTGAATAGCCCAGGAAATGCCCAAATGGTTGACCGATTAACATGTGGACAGTGGACACCTACACTGGACCTAAGCTTTTCAATAAAAGATAGGGGTTGGGCTCTCAACATGTAAATCCCCTACAATTGTACTAAAGCAAAGCAGATATGGAACATATTCACTCCTTCCCGCAAAAACAAAAAGTTAGATGCAAACAGCTATAAAGGTTCAGATCTCACACTACACAGTTTAAGCACTCACCATGGCCTTTGTCTTGGAATAGTATGAACCAACAAAATTTGGTGTGTCTTCTTCCTTGAAACCAATTCCACTACCAAGCTGGTGATTATTGTCATACTCAAAAATGCACCCTGTTGCAAAATTGATGAGCAGCAAGTTGCTTTGCTTGCAAACATCTGCCAAAGTCAGAGTACCCACAACGTTTGCCCGGATGGTCTCAACCTTGTGGCTTTCACACCAGTCCACATTTGGCCGACCTGTCACACCTGCTGCATTGAATACATGAGAGGGCTTTGCAGATGCTATATCTGCCTCCAATTGTGCCCGATTCTCCAACCGGCCAGATCCATACTCATACAGTATCCCCTGCTTCTGGCATATCTTTCCAAGAAGACCACCAATCCAGCCAGTACGTCCATAGATCAGAAATTTCAATTGCTGTTTTGAGCCACCATTCTCCTGAGCATTCAGTGTGGCATTCCCAGCCTTGTGGCTGCTATCATTCAGAGATGCATGCTCATTTGGCGTGCCGGAAGTTTCAACCTCAACTTTACCTTCGGGGCCTTTCTGAAGATCAGCAAGTTTCTCAACCCCAGATATGGACAGCATACGAGGATGGGGAACTAGTGCTCCAGAAACATCCCCCCACCAGTCAGAGTGGCTGGTGTACCATTGCAATGTCTTCCGCAAGCCCTCTTCCCATGTGGTGCGCTCCTGCCATCCAATCTCCTTCAGTTTGGCATCATCCAGGAAGTAACGCTGATCATTGAAAGGACGATTATCCACAAACTGGATAGATTTCTCAGTGTCAAGGTTGAAGAGGTTGCATATGTCCCTAGCAACATTGAGGACAGTCCGCTCCTTCTTTGTGCCAATATTGTAAACATGACCAACACTTCCCTTGTGCAGCACAACCTCAAACGCTTCAGCCACATCTTCACAGTAGAGGTAGCTTCGCACATTAGATCCATCTCCATGGATGGGGAGGGGCTTCCCCTGCATGGCCAAAAGAATGAATTTGGGGATGAGCTTCTCTGGGAACTGGTTTGGTCCATACACATTATTGCCTCGTGTGGTGATGACAGGCAACCCATACGAGCGGCCGTATGCCATCACCAGCATTTCTGCACCAGCCTTGGTGGCTGAGTAGGGATTTGTAGGAAGCAGCTGCGATGCTTCATGGTTTCCAACAATTGCATCAGCCTCAGTCTCTCCATAGACCTCATCTGTGCTCACATGAATGAAGCGGTGGACAGTGCCTGTCACTTTGCATGCCTCCAGCAACACATGGGTCCCATAGATGTTGTTCTTTGTGAACTCAAA
>Ga0116227_10017020_pt1 | contig 10258 bp, 6 predicted proteins | sample S1TSphgellanicum_FD_89693 | JGI IMG/M metagenome (GOLD analysis project Ga0116227, IMG submission 89693) | Host-associated microbial communities from peat moss isolated from Minnesota, USA - S1T2_Fb - Sphagnum magellanicum MG | ecosystem: Host-associated > Plants > Peat moss > Unclassified...
GTAGTACTTGCATCCTCCAATGGATTCTATCTTCGTGGTCCACACATCTGAGTGGATCATTTCCAAAGGTTTGGAACTTACATGAGTTGTTTGAGTTGGGAATGGATGCCTAGCTTGCTTCCCTGATTGGCATGCTTCACAAACTTCTGACATCACCTCTTTTGTTCCAAATTTGGGAAGGCTTCCAACAAGATTTTGTTTCTCCATTAGCTTAAGACGTTGGAAATTAACATGGCCAACCCGCTTGTGCCAAATTATAATGTCTCCGACTCCTTTTCCATGTGTGAATAACATGGAATTCACTTTAAGCACGTTCACATCCAAGGTGAACATTCGTCCATTCCTTTTTCCTTTTGCAATCAAATGGCCTTGGTTCTTCATGTCTTCCACAAAACATCCATTTGGGTTGAATGTCACTTGTAAACCTTGTTCCACCATTTGGCCTACAGAGACTAATTTTTTTGTTATGGTTGGAACATGAAGTACATCTTTCAAGTACTTTGTTTGCTCATCTTGCATGGACAATGGCACCTTGCCAATTTGTGTGATGGGATGTGTAGTGTCATCGCCAGTTTCCATAGACCCTGGTGTCTTCAAATCCTTTGTGTCTCTAAACCATTTTCCATGACTAGTCATGTGGTTTGAAATTCCAAAATCCACATACCAGACATTGTTGTCTGATACACCTCCTATCCTTGAATTTGCCATGTGCTACATCACAAACAGTTGCTCATCACTTTGATTGCTAATTGATGCATAATTCCATTGTTGGAGCTTTCCATTTCGTGCATCGTGCTCCCTTTGATAACAGTTTTTCGCCATGTGCCCATGTTTCCAGTAGTAGTAGCAATTTGAATCGCTATTTGGTTGTTGACCTCGATGACTTCCACCATGACCTCCACGACTTCCTCGACTTCTTCTTCTTCCAAAGTTTCTCCGTCCACCTCCATGAGCTTGACCTTCATGTTGATGATGTCCACCATGCGAACTTTCGTGTTGACCTCGAAATGAAGTTTTACCACCTCTACCTCTACCTCTATTGGTATTTGAGTAAAAAACACTTTCTTGTGATCTTCCATTGGATGGAGTACCAACAATTCTCATCTCTTCACTTATAAGTAATGTTATTAAGTCTTGGAAATTGGGAAATGTTTCTCGAACTACAATTGAAGTATGAAACTAGCTATAGTCTTTTCCAAGTCCATTCAAGGTGACGACCACTAAATCTTCATCATTTACAGGGGCTCCTATAGATGCAAGAACATCTACAAGGTTTTTCACCTTTGTAGATTAGTCATTAATGTTCATCTTGTTTTTTTATAGATTATGTAACTCTTGTTTGAGCTACATTTTGCAGACTTATGTATTGGTGTTATACATTTTCACCAATGTATCCCAAGCTTGCTTGGGTGATTTTGCATCTTGAATATGCACAATCATGAAATTGGACACTCATAGAAAGCCAATACAAGACTTTCTTTGTTTTTTCATGTCAAGTTTTATTGGTTTGAATTTGTTGTTATGTGGGGTTTTCTGGAGAGGAGGTTCTTTCTCATCACCAATTATGAATTCCCAATAGCCTTTCCCCATCAAAAATTTCATAATCCTAAATTTCCACACTTGGAAATTGTTCTTGTCTAGTTTCTCAATTGCAATTTGAGAAAGACCGTTTGCCATCTCTCAAGGCAACACTCAATGTCTTCTTAGGGTTTCACAAATGATTTTAATTCCTTCTTTGGGTTTCTAGGATTAGGGTTAGGGTTAGGGTTAAACAAGATGGACCTTGCATGTGTATGTATGTCTTGAGTATTATACGAAATTCTATCTATACATGGATTTTACGTATATGTACGTATCTCATATAATATTCTGTATGGTATTAAGTACTTGATTACATATCACACTTTTATATGAAGGTCTTGATAATGTATTTGCGCTTCCCAATCTTCAAACTCCTTCCTTTAAGTTCTCCCAAGCTGTATTTGCTCCATTTCAAAAAATTGTTTTGATGTTTTCTCAAAACAAACTTCCGTCACAACAATTTTGCAAAGCTACATCGGTCACATATGACCCTAGATTGATCTGAAATTTTTGTGAGACATGAAAAACTATGTCTACCACTTTTTCTCAAAATTTTAGCTCATTTAACTTCATAAAATGAGAGATCTTGCTACTTCCTTGAAATCACCTCAAACTGGGACCTAAACACAAAATGACTTACAACTCGCTCTCAGCAACTCCAAACTCTTTGAGATTTTGGGAGACGCACTAGGTATATGTCTTCTATATTTGCTCAAATTTTAGTTATATTAATGATGACCACAAAGAGTTATTGCTTTCAAAAGAAACTGACTTCAAAACTGAGATTGAAACTTTAGGTGCTTGGATTTATTTCAATACAAATCCAAATGACATGAAATTTCTCTCACATATATATTCCTACATGATCTATAAGATCTCGAAGCTGCAAATCCAAAAATGCTCAAACAAAGGAGATATGACCAAAAAACCAGATCTGACACAGAATCTTCAAAGGCTCATAACTTTCACAAAACATATCCTTTTCTTTTGAAAATTTGAGAATGAAAGCGTCTTATAGTTCTTTCCAAGTTTCATTACAAGATCTTTTCACAGTAGATCTAGATTTAGATTTAAAGATCTGACTTCCATAACCCTTGATATGTTTATCTCCTCTTAACTCTTTTATTTTATTTTATTTTATTTCTCTGCACATTATTTCCTTTCCTTGTTTGTCTTTTGCACTTGACAAACTCCTATGATATTACTAGAGACTTTCAAGCTCTAGTTCTAAAGACTTTCTAGCGCTAGATCTCTTTCAACTTTCTCATTCAACAACCTAAGCTCTGATACCATGTTAACAAATAAGAGATCTACTCAAGTGCAAATATAAATCTTTATTGAAAGGAAACTACAACATGATGTTCACAACACGAAAACATAACATCAAAAACTCCTCAAGGTTCTTGTCACATGAAATACACAAACTTGTGTAATGAAGAAAAGAGAGCCAAACCATCAACACCAAGGTATTTAACTAAAAGACCAAACCACAAATAACCAAACTAATATAAGTAAAGAAGGTAATTTTAACCTTGTGAGAGTAACTTAATTACTTTCCTACTCTAGTAACTAATGAATCCTAATTAGTTGAGCTTGAATTCTCAACAAAGTTATGATGGTAAAGGAGCAGAGAATTATGGATAAACATTTGTTGGCAGAAGTTTTTAAAATCTACCATATAGGTGAGACAAAAGCAAATTAAGAAAAAATATCAAATGCTAGAATAGTTTTAGCAGACATAGATGATAAGGTTCTAGATACTTACAACCCCAATGAAGGATGGGTTGTGAAGAAAATGAAACTAAAGTATGTCAACAAGATTGTAGCCCATTTATGCATAAAAAAAATAAGGTGTAATATTTTAGCAACAAATATGTTATCATGATCTCCAAAGTAGATAATGGAGAATCTATGAATTGGGCTACAATCATGTATTCTCAGTTGGTCAAAAAGTTGATCAAATGGGAAAAATGTCAAAACAACATGATTGAAAGAACTACCAAGAAAAAGTCCAAGAAGGATGTATGCCATTTTACTATTATTCTAGAAGTTCTATTTTAGAAATGTTTTTTAAGCAAAGGAGCAAAACCATAGGAGAAGAAGAATCAAAATGAGTAGCCAAAGGAGGAGAAGAGAAAGAAAGAGACTTTGAGAAAGAGGTTCATAAAAAAAAGACCTTTGAACCCTGCACATATTTTTCTTAAAAAGGAAAAAGAACCAAAAACAAAGACAACCAAAAAAACAGTTATGACACCCTAATATGATGATGATGAAGAGAGGAAAACTCTATTGAAGAGGTAGAAAAAACATGAGGACTCCACAATGAGGGGTAGTGTCAACCTTCAACAAGTAGCATAGTTGTTGAAAAAACAATAACAACAAAGACTGAAGGAGAAGTCAATGTCCCCTAGGTCCAACATAAGACCACAAATCTCTCCAAAACAAGAGAAGGGATTAGATGGGCAAGAGTAGCAAACATGGCGCAAAAGGGAACCACAATCTTAAACCCAAGAGGAACCAAAGGAGCAGATGCCGGAAGTAGAAACGGATTTGCCTAATGTGCAACAACTTGTTCCAATAGCATTGAATTATGAAGGTATGCTACCTTCAAGACCAAATTCTACTATAGAAACAAACATTTTTGGAGATATATGGACTCCATAAAAAAGTGTAAGAACTTCATATATAAGTTCCAAGGGTTAGATTCCTGGATTTCATGCACTAGGGTTTGTACAAGGATTGGAAGTAGAGCTAGATGAACATAGGAAAACTACTAGTATGTTTCAATAGGCATTAGAATACAACACATAGATGACCAACATTTTGTTCAGACTTTCTAATCTAGAGATCAGAAACAAATAAATCATAGAAAAAAAGGACAAATATGTTTAGAACTTGTGAGCTTTGGAGAAGGAGTAGAAGTTCAGAGCAAAATTGCACAAGAAGCAGGATGAAAATAATGAAGTATTGGTAGGATTACAGATAGCTAGATAGAATATCAATAGCATGGAGAAACACAATAAGGATATGGAGATGATCAGAGTTGAGAGGGATTCTTTGCAGGCAACTTTGATGCAGACAAATGCCAATTGTTGGAAGCTTAAATCAAAGAAGGATTCTCTAAGTTAGAACATAATAAACTTTAGAGAGATTACAAGAATATGGAGTGGACTTTCTTGAAGCAACGGAAGGAACTAGAAGAGCTCAAAGAGGATATTGGTAATGTATATCAATCCAAAAATGAAATACAAAGGTAATTTGACTAGAAACATGTAAAGATGGATAAAAATTCGTAGAAGCAGATGGCTCTTAATGAAAGGTTACAACAAGTTTTGGAGCAGGCCCAAGGAATAAAACCCTTCAACTAAGACAATGTTTATAGAAAAAATAATGAACTCAATAAGTAGCATAATTTACTTCAAGTAAAACTCAAGGCATTAACTATGGAAGAGAAGGATGCAAATATTTGGTGGGATGCAGTGCAAGATATAGTCCAAAAGGATATAAGAAAAATCTATAAAATATATGAGAGAAATGAGAAGCTCTACAAGCATAAGATATCTCAGATGGAAAAGGTCATACCATCATTCTAGTATGAACTTCAAATCTTGACTCCAGAACCAGAAACCTTAGATGAGGAATAAGAGAAAGGATAGACTAATGTTGTAGGACCATTAAAAACAAGAATAACAAAACAAGAACCGGTAGACATCAAAGGAGGAAGGGATGATTCTTAGAAAAAAGCTAGAGGAATGAAATATGTATTAGAACATAGTTTAAAGCCATTAAAATCTATTCCATAGGAGGTTAGTTCCTAGTAGTATGGATCTGCAACTACAAAAATAGGAGAGTAGATATAAATTGAGGAACACATAATTGAAGAACTACAAGAGGATCAGATTGATCCAACATCAAAGCTACAACAATAGGAACAGACTTAAATCACATCAGATTCATAGTCACAACAACAAATACAAGTCACATCAAAGTTGTAGTCATAGGAGCAAACAACAACAGATCGGCAAACAAATGCACAATTGCAAACAAAGGTACAAGAAATAGTACAATAACAGATTCTAAACACAACAGAAAATCAACCTTTGATTCAATTTGAAGTACAATAAGCATAGATAGATCAAATTGTAGTACATATAAAATACATATAGATCAAATTTTGGTACATATAGATTATATAGTAGTACAACAAGATCAACATTAGATTTCTTATTCATAGGATTAGAAACAATAACTGATTTAACTTCCTTAACATACTTTTATCCAAAATTTTGGGACATAATTAAGAGTATGGGTGAGGTGATGTGAAGGGAGTAATTAATCATTGTAAATTTTCAACTTCAATATGGATTTTGATGATATGGGGATATATTTTTTTCTTTTTTTTAGTCAAAGGTGTAAGTTGATTTCAATATGCTATTACTATTATTTAAATTATTTAAAAGAGATTCTAGGAACATGTAATTATTATCAAAATTCTAAGAAGATTTTTTGTGTCCTTTTGCATATTTTGTGGTCTTTACATTTTTTTGGCAATGGATCCCACTTTCATAGGTAAGATTTTCTTGATATGGATGTTGTTGTCAATTACATTCACAAATTCCATTTTCATTAAATCAAGAGTACGCACATTGGTCTTTGATAATGAGCCCAATTTAGGGATGAATTTTTTGCCACTATTGTGGGCATTTTTGCCACCATAAAAGAAATCCTCTTTGATTGTGGTGGAAAGAACCAAGATAATCAACACATTGGGATCAAATGGAAGTTGATGTATGGCATACTACCTTAGAAATGAGAAATAGAAAATACATCATGTAAATAGGATGAATTATGATTTTTTCAAAAATTGGTGTTAGAGTTCTACTTTTTTGCAATCCCAATGCCTCGATCATGTGAGACCACAACTAGATATTATAAAGATAGTTGTAATTGTTTATTATAGATTTATTCGTGGACATAGTGCCACTAATATGGCTGATCATTTTAATGTGGGTGCATTAACTATTTAGAAATATGTGGACATAGTATGTGATGTTCTCATTGATAGAAACAAACTTTTTAGCAAATACATTAAAATTCCAACAAGGAACCAATGGAGGTTGATGATTTAGGAATTCCAAGAATTGATAAGTTTGCTAAACATATGTAGATCAATAGATGGAACCCACATTCCTTTGGTAGATCTTCCAAGCAAGAGGGTCACATTTGCACAAAATGATTTTTTCAATAAAAAAAAATCCTATTAATATTGTTTTGCAAGGTGTGAATAAGTGAATTTGGAATGTGTGTGTTAAATAACAAAAAGGAGTTCATGATAGCGAGTAATTCAAGGTCTGTAATTTATACAAACAACTAAAAAACCAAGAGATTTTGCAAGAGCTTGTTCTTTTTATAAAAGGTGTGAGATGTACACCTTATTTCATTGGTGATTCAACTTATCCAATTCGAACATATTTGTAAAAAAAAATGGAAGATTATAAACCTTATAGATATGAACAAAACAAGATATGATTATATCATGAATATATAAAGGTAAAGTTGTGATAGAAAACGCTTTTGGTTTTCTAAAAAATAAATGGAAAACCTTGAGACATTTCAATTCTAGAGTGGATAAAATAACAAAGGTGATAGTAGCATTTTGTGTCCTTCATAATTTATATGAAATTTGGAATTGAACCAAAGCATATAATTTCAAGAAATAGAAAGGAAAACCTAGATGGATTTGGTGCACATTTGTTGCCTACTCATAGAGAAGGAAAAGCAACTAAAGTAGAAGGGAAAATATTGAGAATGGCCATGTATGAACAATGGGTGTTTGATCACCCATTATAATGAATCCAATTTTTTTTATCGTAATGCCTTGGCCACTTTAACATGTTTATTGAATAATTTATTTTATTTTAGGATTCCATTTTGACCAATGGTTTTGTTTATAAATATTACATCAGATTTGTTAATTTCCATCACAATTATGGCAATTATGGTAGAACTTACCCATGTACTATGGTATTTGTTGAAGGTCAAGTTTCTAAAGAAATAATAGGTGTTGGGTTAGTTTTTTGATTAATTTTCACATGTACAACAATTGCACCTTCAACAAAATTGGTACCAATGTTGTTTTCACCATTATGAATGAAGCTTCATAATGTGCAAGAAGAGATATAATATTCACAAAAGAAAATCAACAAGATTTAATGAAAAACTAAACACTCACTATGACTAGTGATATGAACCACCACCACCATTCCACTAATGATTAGCATTTCACCAATGGTTCTACCATCCCACCAAAGACCACCACATCTCACCACTTGGTTCTTTCAAATAGGATCAAAATATGATGAAAATTTTGAAGTTCCAAATGCATTGGAATGGCACAACAAACAGAAATTAGCAAATAGAAAATCTCAAATTTTTATTAAAATGAATTTGAAATAAATGGGGTACAATAAATATGAAATCAGGATTCAATTTGCAAACACAAAAAACTTTTTGATGAGATTGTGGCATCCACATCAAATCAAACCAAATAAAAAATCAAAGTCTACAATTTCTTGGAAACACAAAAGTGGGTAAAATTCAAGTACAACCTAATTTTGTCAAAGGTAATTGCTAGGACCAGCTTCTTTGGGTTTCAACACATTTATGAAAATAGTTGAAATTTGTAATCAACTTTGCAAAACCATTTGTTTATTTTTTTTCACTTTGTAACATTTGTGAGGTGATCCTTTTAGTCATCTCCATTTTGAATTTCTTAATCTCTTTCACATTAATTGAAAATTGTTTGATTGCATTAGGAATAACACTAGATCTTACATCCATTTTCTTTCATTTTTTTCCAACTTCTTGTTAGGTTGACCTTGTACATTAGGCAATTTGCACACCCTAGTCCTTGGTGTATTGGAACTAGATGTTGGAGGTACAACCCCATTTCCAAATTCAGGAGTTTGCATATCAAGGGATGCATGCCTCTCTTGAGTTTCAAGATTGAAACTTTCATCATCATTAGAAAGATTTGACACTTTCTATGAATAGTGCAAACACCTTAATCAACACCTTGGGGTAGTCCAATTATTTTAGTAGTACCATCAAATAAATAATCAAATCTTTCATACCATAGTCAATCTAAAGGTGGAACACTTGTGACATTGGTTTTGTTTTTTCTTCACATTGTACTTGTCCTTCATTTTGTTGAATTTGTTTCTGCACTATCCCCAAGTACGTTGCACATCACTCAGAAATGAATGTTCACAATTGTAGCAAAATCCTCCCAATTTTGTTTCTTCATCAATTTCTTGCCTAACTCCCAATTTCTTTTTTCAAATTTGTCAAGCAAAAATGAAAAGGTTGCATTACTCCAAAATCTCCTTGCGGAATCTCTCTTTTCTATCATGAGTAGTAGCATTTTTTTCATTTGCTTGGAAGAACAACTACAAAAAGCTAGGGTGTTCAAATATCTTGCCATCTTCAAAAGCATCTATGGATAATAACTCTTTGGAAACTCACAACAACCCTAATTTTTTCTCTACTATAATGCAACAGTGTCGAACAACCCTAACTTGTTCTTTGTTATAACACAATAGTGCTAAGTAATGCCAAGAAAAAATATTGTGCAAGTGTAAGTTTTTGGTTTCCACGGATTATAAACTATGATAACATATGCAAATTACCACATGGAGGTAAAGTGGGAGGCTAAGCAAACATCAAAGCTCATAGGCTAACCATGAATTAGCTTTGGCATGAAAAGCTTCAAATGTTGTCAACACATTCCTTGATGTAGGCTATTAACCAACTAACAAAGGCTCATAAGCCTATGAAAACACGCATGTGCCTATGCTAATTGTTGTGAGTAGTTTTTCTCTATGTAAGTTGGCCATTGAATCACATTACCTTAATGTCTCTAGATCACCTCTCAAATTGTCACAAATTATTTAAAAAACTCACTTAATGATCTCACCTTAACCACTACATCACAAACTTTCCATTACTTCTTTTTTTGAAGTTTGTTGAAATGAACAATAAAACCTTTAATCCTTCTAAAATTTTGCAAGAATGCCTAGGAAACAAGCATCAATATTCATGAAAGCATGCAAATAGAATCAAGAAATGTAACAACCAATTTATGAAAATTAATATGGATGAAAAGTATACATGTTCGTTCATTTGTGTTGAAAATATAAATAATATTATATTACATGCTGAATCTGTTCAGGTACTACAATATACCAGTTTGATGCAGGCATTGAGATTTTTTAAACTTGTACATATCAGGCTAATATTAGTATAAAGATTACTTTCATTTTCATATACAAGGATGGTGTCAATAATAACTGAAATGTTTGTAGGTTGTGGGGTATAAGCTATGAAAATACATACTAGCTGGTCCAATATATCATTCGAGCATATTCAAAAACCATAAAGCTACATATTTTTCTAAATTGCAACAATTACAAAAAGTTTTTTTCCTATGTTTTGTGGGGCTTCGTCAATGGAAATGTACCAATAGTTTCACTAATACAATACAAGTCAGTATGCAATTTAACAACAAACACACCCCAAAAAAAAAAAAAGAGGTTCTAAATTTGACTCATGTAACGTTAAATAAACACAACACAGCGCACAGTGGGCATTAACTATGAAATAACAAATATAATAAGAA
>Ga0116227_10017021_pt1 | contig 10258 bp, 8 predicted proteins | sample S1TSphgellanicum_FD_89693 | JGI IMG/M metagenome (GOLD analysis project Ga0116227, IMG submission 89693) | Host-associated microbial communities from peat moss isolated from Minnesota, USA - S1T2_Fb - Sphagnum magellanicum MG | ecosystem: Host-associated > Plants > Peat moss > Unclassified...
ATTTAGAAAAAAAAAATTAAAAAAAAATAAAAATTGAAAAAAAAAAAAAAAAAAAAAAAAAAAAAAAAGAAAAAGAAGAATGAGATAAAAAATAATTGAAAAAACACTGACCATGAATGTAGACACTACAGACAAAGGGAGTCCAAAAACATGCATATATATATATATATATATATATATATAAAATTAAACGTTGAGAAATTTGGCCAAGGGAATAAATAATGAGCTAGAATTAGAAGAAGATACTTGTGTAGGTAGTTTGTTTTGTTGTGAGAATGGACGTGGGAGATTAAAGGGCATTTTAACTTACATGCCGTTGGTGATTGGAAGCGACAAACAGACAGGCAAGCAGAGCAGAGCAGAGCAGAGCGTGCAGCTCAGCAGCTACTCTTTTTGACACCTCCAAAAGCGGCGTCCCCACTTGCAAGTTGCTGCCCCCCCCGCTAGCTTAGGATCGGATCCTGTGGATAGGATACCAAGCGGAACTCTCTCTCTCTTGTCCGTTCCACTTATCATAACTGCACACGATTGCAAGTAGGAGCAACATTCTCCAACTGGTTTTCAAAAGAAGAAGAATAAGAACAATAAGAACAAGTAGTAGTAGTAGTAGTAGTAGTAGAAGAAGAAGAACAACAACAACAACAAGAATAAGAATTCAGCAGCAGCACTTGATCTGTGAACAAACCCACCCAGCAAATTTCAATTTTTTGGTGTACTTTGACTGTGTAGTAAGGAAGTTTGCTTCTTGTTCTTGCAATGGTGGTGATATTACCAGTAGTCGCATCACCAGGAGGAGGTGGAGGCGGTGGAGGCGGTGGTGCTGCTTGTTGTTGCCGTTGTTATATATTCGCGCTCCTACTAGTCATTCTTTTGTATGCTAGTAGTTTTGCTGTTGTTGTTAGCGGTACTAGTGTAGAGGAATTTAATCGGACGTCTAGTCCCGCGTATGAAGAATTGCCTTCTGCTGGTGGTGTTGTTGCCAAGTTTGAGGAGTTGCCAGGATTAAGGGGGGATGGCGGCCTGTCTGCTGCAGCAGTGGTCGCTGACGGTTTCATCAGCTCGGCAGTTGAGCATCATCGTCATCATGCTGAGCTCGGTGTGCCGCAGAATAATATGGTGAGTTATACTCATGATGTGAACAATGGAGGTGACGAGGCGGATGGTGACGGCTCTGTGAAGACGAAGCTGCTGCAGGTAATTGGATCAATAGCGGCCAGGTTTGCGACAAGGGACGACTTGGACCCGGATCCAGATTACCGCAAGAAGTGGCCTGTAAGTCTGTGTAATTGTGTAGGATCATGTCAATTACAATATGTGCAAGAGGTGAGGAGTTTGTTTCAGAGACATGAGGTGTATGCTCCTCAGATTTAACAAATCGTGAAAAAATCTAGTACCCACAGTCAACTACTTCTTGAAATTGCAGAGATCTATCAGCCCAAGTTCTTTAGTCTAACAACTGAAACTGAATCAGCATGTATGACTGGATGCTGAATTTCTTCTTGTTCTTCTTGTCGTGAATGTGTTGTGACCTCGCGCGTGACAGAAGTTTGAGCCTAGCTGGAGACTGGCAATAGGTACTTTCCTTGGGTTCATGGGAGCTGCATTCGGAAGTGTGGGGGGTGTTGGTGGGGGAGGTTTTTATCTCCCAATTCTCAGCTTGGTAATCGGCTTTGACACCAAGACTACAACTGCTCTCTCAAAATGTGAGTTTACTAGACAATTGGAAGCTCTACAAAGCTGCTGCTGAGAACTCTAATATCGGCTGCAGGCATATGTGTTCCACATCATTTATATATCTATTTCTGGGTGTTGAACGTCTATGTTCAGATCAGATCATGTCATGGTAATTTGATTAACTCAGATATTTCCTCGAGTCTCTAATGATGTTATATATGTATATATGGCTTGATGTGGAATGATTGCAGCCATGATCATGGGAGCTGCATTCGCAGCAGTTTTATACAACCTGAAGATGAGCCACCCAACCTGCAGAAATCAACCAGTCATAGACTATAACATTGCGTTGCTGTTCCAGCCCATGCTTTTGTTGGGTATCAGTATTGGAGTTACTTTCAACATCATGTTTGCAGATTGGATGGTCACTCTTCTTCTCATACTACTGTTTACAAGTAAGTACTCACTGGTCACTACAACTCCCCCCCAAAAAAACCAAAATCCTGAAAACCCTTCCTGATCATCTGCAAGTGAATTATGAAGTATAATTTGCAGCTGGGAATGATCTCAGCAATATGGTTCCCATTAGGTACAGTTCTATATATGCAGCTTGCAAGTACTTAGAACTCTTTTTTCTAAATATACCTTGTTATGATTCTCCTTGACTAAACTGGAAGAATCAATTTGGAACAAAAAAATTTATGGGGCTGAATTACCATTGCAGGTATTGTTATAAGTGCATTCCGAAAGGCAATCTGTATGTGGAATGCAGAGACGCGGTTTGCAAAGGTCAGCCTTTCAAGAATGAAATCAAGCAACCGACTTAGATCCCTTGACAAAGTCTTCAATTTTCCAGGAGTCATATTTTTTCACTCACAGTAGGTTTGTGAAATCATATAAAATTTCTCATTTGTTCTGAATTTTGCAGCTGCTGATCAATTGCAAGAACTTGCAAATCATGAATTGATACAGAGCTCTTCGTATTATTAGTCAGCTGAATAACAATTGCATGAGGTAGCAGAGCAGGGTTTGATGATAGAATATATACAAGAAAACTTCAACACTTTCCTGATGATGCATCTTTGAGTGATGTATGACATAAGCTTGTACTGAACTTCTTGCGATCTCTGATCTTGTTGTTCCAAGTGCAGGGCCAGCATTCTCCCTTGCCTATCACCATTACAGGTTGTGAAAAAGGTATATGTTTGTTTTGAGATCTACCTCAAGTGTAGTTATGAACACTCAGATCTATATTGTGCATTCTAACTTCTAAGGAACTTGGCTATTGATAGATATTGTCATGTCTTTGGAATTCATGTGTATATATGGAATGAATTTTTTGTCATGAACTGATAGAACTAAGACTCATGATGATCTAGAACTTGGGCCATGACAGAATAATTGTGATGGGCTAATAGATCTTGCATTCTCAATTGTTTTGTAGATCTGGCGGAAGAGGAGATTGAGTATATGGCTCTTGCAGATGCAGAAAATTGCCAGTCTGCTGCTGTAAGCGAGCCTACAACTTGCCAGCCACAGCCTGTTATTTGCCAGCCAACTGTGAGTATCAAGTCTATTTGAGGTCATATCCTCTATTCAAATCTGACTAAATTCAATCAACTTGTTCTACATCAATCTACTGTTGAGATCAGCAGTTGGGTAAGAAGAAATTACAATGTTTAAAAGACATTGGCCCATGATCAAGGTCCAGACAAGCTCTTTTAAAATCTTGAAATTAGCATGTTCAATGCACATGAGACATTGTACTCTGTGAGCTGAACAGATCAGTTGGAGGAGCTAAATATGCACATGTGCAGGAATCATGTCCAACACTGCAGAACAATGTTCAATGGAAATCAATGGGACTGTTATTTCTCGTGTGGCTTGTGTTCTTGATCCTGCAGATTCTTAAGGCAAGTTCCACATGCAGCAGCTAATTGTAATTGTCATGCCAACACCATTTAATTTGTTTTAAAATGGCAATAAGTAGCGTGCACCTTGAGGCCAGAGCTGCTTGCAATGAGGGCCATCATGGGCTTCAAGATTGTTCTAGGTCAGGCACATGAGTATATAATGCATGGTTCCAGGAATTATGCCAAACCTGAACACATGCATCTGATGTTGTGTGTGTTGCAGAATGGGGTAGCTACTTGCAGTGTTTGGTACTGGGTGGTCAATTGTGCACAGGTGTGTTGTGTCTCAACCATGTCCGAAACTGCAGCTTTCAGATCACCAGTTGCATCAAGGTCCATGTAGCCTCAGATTTTGCATTTTACTGTCACAAGTTGCAGTCTAGTTGGCAAAGCAATATTGTATTCACAACATCTTTAGGTTTAGGTTTTAGGGTTTACATGAATTAGACTCTCTGATTAGGCTTTCTGTGCATGTGTTGATCACTTGAAGCTGCACCCATGATGTTGAGACAATGCTCACTAATTTTTTACTTGATGTTTGGCTCCAAGGACAGATTCCAGTTGCACTGGGTGTTACAGGCTTTCAAGCATTGTGTTTGTACAGAACAAGTCAAATTGCATCACAGACAAACACTGAGGTGGACCTTGACTACACATTGACAGATTTGAATTGGGGAGTAGGCAAGCTGGTTATCTATGCAGGATCAGCAGTTGGGACTGGGACAATGGGAGGTCTTCTTGGTGTTGGTGGGGGAACTATCATAGGGCCCTTCCTCTTGGAGCTTGGCCTACCTCCTGAGGTACTACTAACCCATGATCCTTGTCTTACTTAGGTCTGCAGCTCTCACTTTGTCCTCTAGTCAAGGATGAGGGCTTTATCTAGATGATTTTGCATTTTGCTCCAAAAACTCCAGGGCTTGTAAATTATCTCAGAACAAGGCAAAAGTCAGCATGCAGTTTTTTTTTGCTGCAGCTGCTTGCAACCCATTAATGTTCATAGATGTGGGGTGCTCAAACATACAGGTATCATCTGCCACTGCAACATTTGTGATGTTGTTCTCAGCATCCATGTCAGTGGTGGAGTACTCCCTCTTGGGTCGTCTTCCTAGAGATCAAGGTGCATATTGCACTTCTCAACATTTCTCACTCTTCATCAATTTCTCACTGTTCAATGCGAAGCTCTCTGTTTCCTTTGCTCAAAAAAATATGACATGAAGTCTGTCTTGTTAAGAATATAGCACTTCCTATCACAGCACTTACAGAATTTTATGTAGTTAAATCATGTAAGCTTGTTGCAGTAGTAGTTGGTCTTATCTTAGTTCTGAGAGGATTGTAGTGAGCATAGGGATGATTCCTGGTTAGCCTTATTCATGTCACAACTTCTTTGCATTTGGGGAGGCAAATGAAAGACTTTGAGATGTAGGTGGGACTTGTACAAATGTTGCAGAGTTGTGAGGTCAAAGTCATGATTGACAAAAAGATCTGGCATTATGCAATTGCAGCTATATTCCTTACAACCATTGCAGCTATTGGAGCTCTCTGGGGACAATCGATGGTGCGCCAAGTGATTCGTGCATCCGGGAAAACCTCTATCATCATCTTTGTGCTTGCAACCTGCATAGCCTTCAGTGCTGTTGTGCTAGGTGAGTTTCTACAGCAGCTTTTGAAACATGAGCTAATAATCTCTGCAGCTCAATCTTCTGGTTGATGACAATTTCTTGTACCTGTTCTAAATCTACTCTGCATCATCTAGGAAATGTCTAGGGTATGGCCCTCATCCTAGGATGAGGGCATTACCAGAGTGAAGGCCTGCACGAGGCGATAGTGGAGTGCAGACCTAATTCTGGTAATGCCCTTGTCCGAGGGCCTTACCTTTTGTAAAGAAAGAGAACAATGGATGAGATCAAACACTTATGTGATGGCTTTCATGTTTCTTTTTTGTTGGAATTCACAGGCCTACAAGGATTGATTAAAGTATACGGAGAATGGCAAACAGGTGCATACATGGGTTTTGAAGATTTGTGTAGTACATAAATTATTGCTACTGGCCCAACACTAGGGTATAATGTATTTGAGGGTCCATCAGAGCACTCGCAGCACGATCTTCATCCCACATTAGCCTGTAAATTGGTTTGGTAGTTGCTAGTATGGATGTTATATGAATGTGCACATAACACACACAAAGCTGATCTGTTATATATATATGAATGGAGCTCACTTCTAATTCATTACTTGTTGAGATATTTTCAGATATTCTAGCTCTTGGTAATTGAGTTAGGCTATTGAATATCATTCAATATTAGTTCACTGAAATTGAGCTAGGACCTTGGTTGTCTATGTGTTCTTTTCCTTCCTTCCTTCCTTCCTCTTGATGTTTTCTTGTGGTAACAATCATCAGGTTTACAATCATCATGATTCTGTGTAAAATTCAATACTAATATGTAAAGTGTTTAGGTTTTGTCTGCATCACCTGCTTGAGGGTTTAGGGTTTTTACATCTTGAACTTCTGTTCATCTGTTTGTGATGTTGAACCTGAACAATATGGATTGTTTGAGAGCCTATAAAATGCAAAGATTACTCCTTTCTTTTTTGTTGGACATTACTGGATGTTAATGTCAACAATTAAAGCAAAATTGTACCGTCAACTTGCAAACATTTTTCTCTTCATAATATGAGTGTTTTTGAGGTTTATTGCCATTTAAATTTGAACTTCAAGAAGTAGACAAACCTACATTGGCCATCCCATTGAAATCGTTACGTTGTAGTAACATCAAGAAAATGATCCCAAGTGTTTGTTGGTCATGTACATGTCCTCACAAGAAAGGAAACAAGCTAAATCTTTCAAAAGTGAATTCGAGGTTAAAATTTGTACTTACATGATAGCTTTAATAATGTCATCTATTTCTGAAGAATTGTAGCATACATTTGAGATATTGTTTTAGGTGATATTGAGGATTTATAGCTATGGTTTATGTTTGTCATTTGGAAAAGTCCACCTCAAAACACTCATTTTCCAAATGTATAGATTTCCTAGTGAAGTTCTTTGTGCTATCAACCTTCTTGATCACAAATTTTGCCAAAGAATTAGAGTTGTGCAAACATTCTTCATGATGCTAAAATTACACAATAACATTAATATTGTTAACACCTTCATCTTCATGGATGTGTACCAAAAATTCTATTCGCTCTAGGTAAGAGCATCATGGTTGCACTAAATTGTTAGTAATATTTTCAAATTGTGTCGTATGCATTCCATCCTTTTGGACTGTACCATTTGGTATTCAAGAGGATTTGTCCAAGAGGTTTTGTATGTACTTTCTTTCACAAGATTCCACATGCTTTGAGGATCATCAAGTGGAATTGATGGTAATTCTGAATTTTGTGGCAATGATATCATGGAAGCTTAAGGTGCACTCATTAATGGAAGCTCTTGAAGAATTAGGATGAGTTAACATGCTTCATGGATAAATCTCTAACAACTCAATTATACAAAGTAATGAAAGAAAATGTTTCGTGCAATTTGAGCCCAAACCACATTTGGGGCACATAATGGGCTCACACAAATTTCACCATGGCCCCAATCCATGATGGAAGGAATCATTAATTTCCTTATAGTAAATTATGCATGTTTCAAGGGGAGACAACTTTGAAGTGGCAAAAGTTTCAAATGATATGAATTACATCCTATAACCTATTAATTTAAGTCATTAAACATATATCAAAATTTGAAAACAAGTTATAAAACTTGAAAGTTTCATTTATTTTAACTTGTCATTCATGGATGGAGTTTGCTCATGAATAAAATTCATTCATCAACATCCAATTTTCACTCATAATAAGTATTTAAGTGTTGAAAATGGTTCTTTGGATGATGGGCCATATGAAAACTTCAATTAAAGCTTCTTCAAAATAGGCTCCTTAACAAATATAAACAAAGATAACCACATCAATTATCTTTAGTTTGTTTAACATCAATTTAAAATATGATTTTATGTTTTAAAATTTTTATTTTTATTTCATGTGTTCCAACATTTTTATGTTATGAATAAAATCTTGTATGACTATTTCTTGTTATTTCATGGCCTTGTTTAAAAATATCTTTTGCATGTGGTGGAACTTTGATTTAGGTAAGTTTTTAAAAAAATTAATTTATCTTAACTTTATACAAACTGAAATGTTAAAGAGTGTTGAAAGAAATCAACCAACATGTTAGGAGCATTGAGGGTGCCACATACACCTCCGGAATGTCTTGCAATGTTGAAGAGTGTCAAGTGCACACTAGGCAAAATGCCAAGAATGTTGTATTGTGCAAGGAAGCATTAGGTGGTGCTTAAAAGTTGCCTAGTGTCAAGACAAGATGTTTGGGTAGCATGTTGATAACATTGGGGCCCCAAAACAAGCACCCTTGGATAATTCATTGACCTTGCTTACCAAGGCAAGGATATTGTGTTTAGGTTCATTATAGAGTATAGTAGCTTAAGGCATTTTGGCACCTAGGTAGTAGGTCTATTTTTATATGAGGATTTTCAAAAGATGATATTTTGGCGTGTTGAAACTTGAGATTAGTTATAGAGTTATGATATCTTGGAGGATTTTGGTTTCTTTAAGAGGATTTGTTTGAAAACCATATTTTTGCATTGTGAAACATTTGAATTTCCATAATTCTTCTTTTTCCTTAAGATACTTTTCAATAGTTTGTGATAAATTTTCAACTTAAAAAATTAAAAAGAAATTTTAAAAAGGGAAAAATGTTTTTTTTTAAATTCTAAACTACAACTTGGGACGTAAGGAAAGACAATTTTGAATCATCCTGAAACATCTTGGGACATCCTTAGGGACATGTTTGGGGTGATGAACATCCCCCTAGCAACCTCGCTCATAACTCATGGGAAATACATGATTCATTCATTAGGGCATTGGACAACAATTTTTAATATCTTTCATTGATGACTTTCCAAATCCATGTCAAGCTCGACCATACATGATTTGCCCTTCTCTTCATCGAGGCATGAATGGGCAAGAATTGTTTCCACAATATTATTTGTGTTTGGACTTTTCAAATCCCCCAATAGTAATTATCATAAACCAATTAGTTTTGGGAATACAAACTTGTGTTTTTAATGTTTTACATTGAGATGTTTTGAATCATATCAAGAGTAAATTCAATTCAATTAGGGTTTGATCTCTCTATAAAAATCATTGGGATATCATTGGAAACATCTTATACCCTTATTTTGAAAAGTGCCAAAATCTAAAATGTGAATATTAAACGTCCACTTTACCATTGACCTTCCACATGAATTGTGAGGTTTTAATGAAATCACACATTTTAATTCTTGGTGAAGAAGTAATTTTTATGTCTAAAATGTTGGGTCATAGTAATGGTATCCATGAATTGAACCCTCATACGGGCACTAATTTGGACCTTTGTTTCCCATCTCATGCCCATTTAAAGTACATTCATTAAATCAGCCAATGTGGGCACCACGGACACCGAGTTTTGAAAAATTTGCGAACAAATTCATCATTTGATAGAATTTCAATATTTGAGATAACAAATGTAGGGTATAAAGATAGGGCATTGGGGGTGTTGCACCTTCGGTGAGAATAAAATTGGGGCCAACACACCATTTTGGCCCAATTTTGGAACAATATTGAGTTTCATCACCCATTTTCCCCTTGTCTTGAAATTCATACTCACTTTTGTAACTATATATTTGTTTTGGAGAAACAAAAGATACTTGTTTCTAGTTCTAACCACGTTATGAATTATTTAAATGTGATATAAGTTTTGGTTTTCAAGTTTGTGATATTTGTATGGATGAAATCCAACACCAAAAACCCAACTTAAATCATTAAATACATATTTAAAATTTCAAAATCAATTAACAAAAATAAAATATCTAATACGATAATTCATGTAGTTTAGCTTATTGTTCATAAATTTAAAATTAATTTTTTTTTTTCCATTATTGATCAAATTCATCCATCATTGTTTAGTTTGTCAAGTTCATGGATGAATTTTATTATTGTCATTCTTTTTCATCCATAGTGAAAAAATCATCCATTATCTTTTTTTCACCCATCATAAATATCATCACAACTTTAGCTCTAAGTTTGTGAGGAAGATTAAGGCAAAAACAAGGAAGTGAACCAAAAGCAAGCCTTAAACACATGGTGAAAATGAAACAATTACTCACAAAAAAGAATGCACAAGAATCGAAGGGAGGCATTCCCAATTTTGGGCATGAAGAATCCCAAGGAATCCCAAATCTTTTGGGCAAGCTTGGATTTAAGCACACATTGTTGAAATCAAATAACCTTTCATTCCTTGGAAAGGTTTTGTAAAAAATACAACATTCGGTAGATATGACAAAAGCCACCTTTGTAAGAATGAATTAAAGTGTTTTGAAATCATGGTTAAATAAACAATAGAAAATTTACCTTGTATATGCTTCGTATTTTTATCTATTGGATTTTTTAAATTTGAAATATTTAGTTATAATAAAAAATAATTAATTATGAATTTTAGAGTCAATTAACAAAAAAAAAAAAAAAAAAATGACAAAAAATTGGTTTATGATTGCTAGAAAAAAAAAAATCCAACATTAACGCAAAAATAGTTATTTTTTCTTTTTTCAAAACCCAATTTAACAATATTTTTTTATTAA
>Ga0116227_10017022_pt1 | contig 10258 bp, 10 predicted proteins | sample S1TSphgellanicum_FD_89693 | JGI IMG/M metagenome (GOLD analysis project Ga0116227, IMG submission 89693) | Host-associated microbial communities from peat moss isolated from Minnesota, USA - S1T2_Fb - Sphagnum magellanicum MG | ecosystem: Host-associated > Plants > Peat moss > Unclassified...
CACCTTGTTTATATACTTTTCAAGATGAGAATGAAAGCCAAAACATATGGGATAAAATTTTTAGTTGTAAATCACTTCCAACTAAAAATTTTAGTCGCAAATCATTTACAACTAAAATTTTTTATCCCATATGTTTTGGCTTTCATTCTCATCTTGAAAATTATATAATTAAATAGGTAAGTGCTAATTAAATAAATAACTAACTAACTAACTAACTAATTAATTAATAAATTAAATAATTAGTAAATGAATAAAATATAACATTAAAAAATAAACTTGTTAATTAATTAATTAACAACTAAACAAGAAACTAACTAACTTATTTTATAAACTATCCAACTAACTAACTATTTATCATAATAATCATCAATATCTTATGATTACTCAATTAATTATATTATTAAATATTACTTAATTTATTAGCTAGATAAACAGTAATAATATTTAGTTATATATATATATATATTAATTATAATAATCTATCAACCAATTTGATTAACTAGTAATTGATTAATATTGAAATAATTAGATCATTATTAATAAGTAATAAATTATTATTTTGTAACCAAATAAATAAATATAAAAGCTGAAATATTCAGTACTTAATAATTATTAACTATTAATTATAAATATTGAGTACTAGTTTTTAAATATCTAATAATATAATCAAAACCTATCCTAGGCTAATTATTTTATTTTTATTATTCATATTATTAATTCATTCATTAAAGCTATTTATGAATTATTACAATAAATATTTTATATTTCTAATAAGTATATTTTTCCTTCAAAAATAATTTTTGCATTTGTATAATAATTTATTAGATTTCCATTCTAACTAATAAAATAATCATTATAAAATACAAAACTGAAAATAAAAATTATATATCATTAATTTATAATAATAATAGATTTACTAATAATTAATAAATGTCAATTATAAAATTGAAATATAGAAATTTAAAACTATATATTAATATTCCCTAGTCATTATTATATTAATCTAATAATAATTCATAATTGATTACTTATAATAATAATAATGTAATTTGTAGCTAGCATAGGTTAACTATTTTTTAAAATTATAATATATTATTATGTCACTTGTTAGAATTATTATGATTTATTTTAATTCAAATTTCATTTTTTGATAAATGAAAAAATTCTTAATAAGTACATCAGTCATTTGAAAATAGTTTAATAATAATATATAATAAAATATTAATACAAATAATAATAAATGTCATTTGTAATAATTTTAAGAAATATAATAAGATGGTTTGGATAAACTTTTAAATATGGGCATAATATATTTAGCAAATATCTAACATAAAAATTTAATATACTCAAAATATACACTATTTAATGTAACCATAATATCAAGGCCATTTATGCTAATAATAATATTTGAATACACATCTAATATGGTTGTTCATATAAATTCAATACATACATTTATAAATCCTAATACATTCAACTATATTCCTTAGAATTCACAAATACACCTTTGTATATTCATAAGGTTACAACTAAATTGGTCACATTTGCAACTAATGGGACATAAATTATTATTTTTGAATGAAAATTAAACTAAATGTTGTTCACATGGAAGGATGAATACCAAAATAGTTGCAAATTAATTACATTATAGTTGCAAATATGACCAACACATGAAATAGTTGCAAAAATGTTCAAATGTAATTCCAAATAACTAATAGTTGCATGTAGTCGCAAATATAATGGTTACATTTTGGTCAATTTCTACTAGTGAAAGTTATATAAATACGAGACATGCCTCAAGGCTCTAAATATGATTATGGATCCAATTTTGCAAAATGGAATGGGGTGCCTTAGTGTGTATGAAGGAGGAGCCCTCATACTTTTATGCCTAGTAAGTATATCATTGAAATGTGTTTAATCAAATATATTTAAATGTTTTATTCCAATATATTCAAATGAAACTTTTACATGTGTTTTTTAATTTATGTTTTAGGAGAGAAAGTGCAAGGTGTTTGACCGTGGTCGTGAAGATGTGGGGAAATGGGCAAAAAAATTGCATCAATTTTTTTGTAAATGTTTTCATCCTGTCCATTTGTATAGCTAGAGAAATGACCTGCAATAGATCTTGACATTGATGAAATGCAAGATCAAGGGAACGATGAAAATTAGAACCTTGAGGGCGTAAGGTTTCGAAATATGGAGGTGGAAGCTGTTGAAGTTCGTGAAAATGTTCATCAATGTTTAGACCAACCATTTAGTTCTATAACCCCTAAATCACATAAGAAGCAGACGGTGCATAAAGAATCTCCATAAGTATTAGGCATTCTTTGTGCACCAAGGAAGAAAAGAGGAAAGTCAAATCATTGCTAAGATGAGGTGGAGACTTAAAGCTCAAGGGGACTAACATTTACATCACCTAGTAGAGTCTTTTTACAATAATCTAGTGTGCAAAATATTGTTGATGTTTTCGACATGGACACCTCTCATGGAAACCCATCAATTGGGGAGGTCCCAACATAGGTGCTAGTACATGAGGCCTTAGAAGTTGTGTCTAATAGGCTATACTTGTCGAAGAGTTAAGCCCATTCACAAAATAAAAGATCGATGATTCCTTCTTTTCAATATTATATTTAATCTTAGTTTTTGTACAACATGTGTGGGTTTAGATGAAAATCTAATGTAGTCATTAATCAAGGATGTAATAGTAATTTAATTTGCTACTTTCTTGTTTATTTTCACTTGGTGACCACTAGGTGGGTAGATCCTTACCTTTTCAATGGTCACCAAGTGCTTCGCCTCAATTTTAGAAATACATTTGCACTTGGTGACCACCAAGTCATCAAATTGTATGTGCATGGAAGCTCACCTGAAATTGCAATTAACAAATTGTAAGTGGATGAAAACTTGAATCGTGCAAATTGCAAACTATTTGAACAAAACAACAAAACAATAAAAAAAAGAGAGCATGACAAAGTAAAATCCTTGCAACAAAGTCAAAGGAGAAAATTGAAGACTAACATAGCAAAGTTTATTTTGTCAAAAGTTGTAGTTGAAAAAACAAGATTGTCAAAAGTTGAAAATCCTAACTTGTTGAAAGTTGAAAGATTGAAATTATTGAAAGCTTAAAAATCAAGATTGCCAAAAGTTACTATAGAAATGCTTGAAAAGTCAAATATGGCAAAAACATGATGCAAAAAATGAAAACATAAACACATATAGAAACCACAATACATATAATGTTTTTAAAAAAAGAAGCATACCTCATAAGTTGTAGACTCTTGAAACTTGAGATTGTTTCAAACACCATAAAAAAGTTACACAAATGCATCAACATTTCATTGATGAGAAAGTTTGTGACAAAAACAAAACACACTCAAACTTTGCCGTTACTCAAAAAAAGAGAGACACAAAATAAAAACTAAAATTTAAAACCCTAATGCGAGCTCCATATCTAAACCTTAAACCCTAATTACCAGATATGCATATGCATAACCCTACAATCCATATTCGACCCCTTTAATATGTGAATATGAATACTAATAATCATGCTTAGCATGTACATATACATAGTTACGGATTACTACTTGAATGCCTTCTATTGGATATGTATAATCCCAAATATTGAAAAAAGGATAGATTCCAGATATGATTACATTCATATCTGGCTACTAACCGGATTCATATCCAAATTTTATTTATTTTCATTTCCAGATTTATATTTATATTTATATTTATTTATCCTTCATATATCCGGCCAGCACTGGTTCTTTGCTGGTTTGTGAACCGTAGGTATGGAATTAAAGAACCCCCGGGAACCAGGGGCGGTTTTCATGAAAGAGTCTCTATTTTCAAGGAGGGTATTTGATTTATTTTCTATATTTCTGAGAACCGCGGTCAATATGTCGAAACGTCAAAACCGATTGTTCTTTGCTGGTTTGTGAACCGCAGGTATGGAATTGAAGAACCCCCGGGTACCAGCGGCGGTTTTCACGAAAGAGTCTCTAGTTTAAAGGAGGCCATTTGATTTATTTTCTATATTTACGAGAACCTCAGGTTATATGTCAAAACCACCGGTTCTTTTCTGGTTTGAGAACCGCAGCCATGAAATTAGAGAACCCCCCTGGGAACCGGAGGGGGTTTGATGCGAAGGCGAGAGGGAAGGAAGAAACATGACGCCTTCGATTCCCGGCTCTTGTTCCTGCCTGCGTGCGCCTGCCGGAGAAGACTGTGGCCGCATCAGACACACGATGCATTCGGAAGATGTAGATGGAAAGTTCGGAGATTCGCCGTTCTCTTCTTCCCCTCATATTGTCACAAAAAAACTGCTGCAAATTCGCTCTCATTTCTAATTGTGATTGCGGGTGGTGTTCACCAGATCTGTTCCCGGTTTCGGGGAAAAGATAATGGAGGTGAGATGATTTGATGTTATTGTATAGCACGTCTAGATCCATCTCTCAGTCAGAACTGCGTCTGAGAACAAAAAGGAAAGAAGCTGAGAAACCAGAGGACATCGAAATTCTCTCGAGGTTTTTCCTTTCACGAGACAAGCAAGTCTGATGCTCTCACCGTTTGCAGGAATTTCATCATTATTCTTTTAAGTTGAAGGTGCAAACTTCGTGACTTTCGCAGTTCGAGAGAGAATTGTTCTACCTTGAAGTGACTGGAAATAATTCTTCAGGGATTCCTAAGGGACTAAATGCTGATAAGTTTTTGAAAGTGTTTTTTAGCCGCTGCTCTGTTAATATCCTGATCTCAGATTCTTTTGTAATTCTTTTAGATGTCATCCTAATCTCAGATTCTTTTGAAGTTCTTGAAGATGCTATGCTGGTCCCAGATTCTTTTGTAATTCTTGAAGATGTTATGCTGGTCCCAAATTCTTTTGTAGTTCTTGAAGATGTTATGCTGGTCCCAGATTCTTTTTTATTCTTGAAGATGTTATGCTGATCCTAGATTTTTTTGTTATTCCTGAAGATGTTAGTATCTTGATCCTGGATTCTTTTGTAATTCTTTGGAGAGGTGCAACGTTTTGGTCCAGGATTGATAGCAGAAGATGGCCAATTATCTATTGCATGGCACACTGCATGTATCCATCTACAAAGCTGAAGGGCTTATCAATGAGGATCGTCTCACTGGTGGAGCTCCAAAATTCTTCAGACAGGTCAGTCCCTGCCATGCACTGTTAGTACTAATTGATCAGAGTCGGCAAGCATACATAGAATCTTCAGCATGCAAAATTTGTTATGACAATCCTTGTGTGCTCAGATGGAAGTGGGAGGTTTTCCTGCAATTGTTATGTGCATTTAACACAGGAACCAAATTCTCACTCTGTGTTGCAGTTCATCGAGGGCAGTGAAGCAGCCTTAGGTTTAGGCAAAGGGTTTAGCCAGTACTATGCAACAGTAGACTTGGGGACAGCCAGGGTGGGGCGCACTTCTATTCTGAAAGGTGAACCCAGAGATCCAGTATGGAATGAGTCATTTCAAATCTACTGTGCACATACAGTCTCCGATGTGACAATTTTAGTGAAGGATGCAGCAATCATTGGCACCGCTGTTGTAGGCAGGGCTAAGGTCCCTGCATTTGAGCTTCTGTCAGGAAGGAAAATTGATGACTGGTACTATCTTTACAACACTGCTGGTGAGAGGCTCAAGGATGCTCGTATTCGATTCTATCTGCATTTTTTTGAAGCTTCCCGTGATCCTTTTTGGGGTCGTGGAATTCATGATGCTCATTACCTAGGTGTCCCTTATTGCTACTTCCCTCAGCGAACAGGGTGCCGGGTCACTCTGTACCAGGATGTGCACATGTTTGACAACTTTCTGCCACCTATCTACTTGGCTGGAGACAAGATTCAGCAACCAACAAGGTGCTGGGAAGATATTTTTGAAGCTATCAGTAATGCTCAGCATTTGATTTATATCACAGGATGGTCTGTTTTCACTGAGATAACACTCATACGGGACCCTCGACAACAGGTACTAGGTGATGCCAGCCTAACCCTAGGGCAGCTTTTGAAGAAAAAAGCAGACCAAGGAGTGAGAGTGAACCTCCTAGTATGGGATGACAGAACATCCAATTTCTTCAATCAAATTGGGCTGATGGCAACCCATGATGAAGACACAATGAACTACTTTCGAGGGTCAAATGTCAATTGCTACCTCTGCCCACGCAATCCTGACAACAGTCAGAGTGTTGTACAAGGAGTGACAATTGGCACCATGTTCACACATCATCAGAAAACGGTAATCACGGATGCACCTGTGTCTGGTCCTCATGGTTACTACACAGGACAACGAAGGATTGTGAGCTTTGTAGGGGGTATTGACCTTTGTGATGGCCGTTACGATACCCAGTACCACTCACTTTTCCACACTCTGAACAATGTCCATGCCAATGATTTCCATCAACCAAATTTCAATGGGGCTGCCCTTGAATTTGGGGGTCCTCGGGAACCATGGCATGATATCCATTGCAAGCTTGAGGGTCCTATTGCTTGGGATGTGCTGTTTAATTTTGAGCAGCGCTGGCAAAAGCAAGCTAGTAAAATTCAACAGTCTTTGCTCATCCCATTGCAAGACATTCCTTCTATTGTTCAACCATCTGCTGTCACTGCAGAGAATGATCCTGACACATGGCATGTGCAACTCTTTCGTTCCATTGATGCAGGTATGGTGTAGACCATTCAACCATTTAGAAAAAAAGCTTGAATGCCTTCAACACACACTGATACTTTTGAAAGCTGTTCTGGTCCCATGTTGAATTGTCTGGGCTGACTGATCCAAGTAGTCACCATTGCTGTGCTTGAAGGATATGTTCAGGGTGCAGCAGGCCTCTTGTACTACCCTCTGTGTAGGCCTTGCTATGCATTAGGCTTAGGTACTTGCTTTTACAGGGGTGAGCTATAATGAAATGAATCACCCTTATAAACTTGTTGCAGAATTAGGATACTGCTTATCTTTTTGATTAGTGAGCAATCACAGGTGTCACCAACCTGCTCAGTATTAAATTTCTATGGGCCAAGTAGCCAATTCAATCACTGTCAAACCATTTAGCTTTTTTACTAGTGCTTAACTGGGTGAGGGTCTGTTCCCTATTTTCAAAATGTCTTTGGCCTTAGTTGTAATTTGGTATACATTAAAGTGAATCACAAGTTTAAGTTTCTAGGAACTTAAGAATGAAATAGTTGGAAAAGCACAAGTTGTCCTTACAGCTTTGAATTCAAAAAGTTCGGAAGGGGTAGCTAGTATCTGCAATTTGAACAGTTATTGCAACAGTCTGGATATAATTGTTGATCTGGGATTGTCACCCTTTCCCCAGAAGCACTAGAATCCATTAAGGGAAATGGATTATTAGAGGATCTCTGAAACTATAGCTCACTGGTCATCACATTCTGATCTTAACTTAATTGGATGCATGCAGGGGCAGCCTTTGGATTCCCAGAGAATCCAGAGGTTGCAGCAAAGGCGGGATTGGTGAGTGGGAAAGACAACAGAATAGACCGAAGTATTCAAGATGCATATATAAATGCAATTAGACGTGCCAAGAACTTCATATACATAGAGAATCAGTACTTTCTGGGAAGCTGTTTTGGATGGAACAGTAAACAGGACTGTGGAGCTTTACATCTCATCCCAATGGAGATCACTCGCAAAATACTGAGTAAAATTGAAGTGGGTGAGCGGTTTACTGCCTACATTGTGGTGCCTATGTGGCCTGAAGGTGTTCCAGAGAGTGCTTCAGTTCAAGCAATCTTGGATTGGCAGAGAAGAACAATGGAGATGATGTACAGAGAGATAGCAATTGCTTTACAGGTGAAAAGGATACATAACCAACATCCAAAAGATTACCTCTCTTTCTTCTGTTTAGGAAATCGTGAAACTTGGCAGTCTGGTGACTATGTCCCAAGCAAAATCCCATTGGATCCCAACTACAGAAGTGCCCAGGAGCATCGGCGATTCATGATCTATGTGCATGCAAAGATGATGATTGGTGAGTTGAACATTTTTCCCTTGATCGACTTTGGATCAGAGAAGATTTCACAATATTTGAATCAGCTTCCATGGAAATCAAGCACATGCTTGGTGCTGTAATGTATTTAGGGTCTCTCACGTGCTAGCCAACATCATGACCAAGTCTTCTGTTGCAAAATGCAACAGAATCTCAGAACACAGATTTTGTATAATGGTTTGGCTGGGATTTGGGTGGGTAATTTATTTTCTTGTCGAGACCCACTGTTGGGAGCTGATAAAGTCAGTGGGTAGTCATGGCAGCTATCACTGCTACTTTTGATAAAGGTGATGGTCTACACACATAAGGTTGTGACTGCACTCATTGTTCATTGTGGAGATTTCTCTGCAAGTTTATGGATGTATATTTGCACTATCATGCATTGCCTCAAAAGTTGTGTATTGTGGGCTGTGCAGTGGATGATGAGTACATAATTGTTGGATCAGCGAATATCAATCAGAGATCTATGGATGGGGGCCGTGACACAGAAATTGCAATGGGAGCATATCAACCCCATCATCTTGCAACAAACCATCCAGCTCGTTCTCAAATCCATGGGTTCCGTATGGCACTATGGTTTGAGCACATGGGTATGATTGACAACACATTTCTGTATCCTTGGAGCTTGGAATGTGTACGCAAAGTGAATCAGAGGTCTAATGAGCTATGGGATTTGTTTGTGGGCGAGCATATCATCAACCTACCTGGCCACTTGTTGACATACCCAATTGGCGTATCACAGGATGGACTTGTTTCTGAGTTACCAGGCTTCACTTCTTTCCCAGACACAACCGCTCGTGTGCTTGGCACGCCGTCTGATATCCTTCCTGAGATTTTAACCACTTAAAATTTGTGCCAAGTTTTTGAAGTCAAGGATCTGTGCATTAGAGTTATTCAACCAGCATAGACTCCATCATTATGATTGATCATCACAACTCCATCATTGGCAGTTTCAGCTCTGGGAATTACAGACCTGGTTCCTGATTTAGCATCAGTGTATATATCATCCAAAACAGGTTCTCCTTTCAACCTTGAACTTCTTTGTGTAGGGATGGAATTTCTCCCTTCCCTCTGATGCCATTGCTGACAATTTCTGAAGATTGCTGGATCTTGTTCTCCATTAAACAGTTCACTCATAGGGAGTGTACATACATACTGGATAGATACTGTGATCCTACAATGTATCCAGGATCTGCAGGTTGCAACTTCCATTAGATTTGTGTTGGTCCACAGAATTATCCACTTCCCATTATGAATCAAGCCACTGGAAATCTAAGAGTGTTTGCCAGGATGCTCAGTTATACTAGTTGAGCAGTCTCAAGGCTTGTATAAATATTCCAGTGATTCAATGGACTTGGATTACATCTCAAACACTTTTCCATTTCACCATGGATCCTATGCATGATGAAGGTTTTGTTGGCTCTGCTTGTAAAGGAGACTCTGGAATAATATAGCTTTCACTTGATCCCACATTTTGAAGAATGTTCACCAGGTGTTGACTGTGAACTGTGCGTTCAATTTTTTGGAACTTCATGGAACATTTTGTATTCCAACTGTTGCTGGTTTGAACTTGACATAAGGGGCAGAGCCATTACACTATGAGCTATGGAACTTCATCATCATCAACCACTATAAAACTTCACCCTTTCGTAAGTTCACATGATTCCCTGCACTTTCATTGATCTTCAATGACACCATTCCTCCTGATTCTCCAAGTTGCATTTATCACAAATCGACAATAGAGATGAAAATTAAGAAAATTTCTATGATAAAAATATTGTTGTTTTTCTATGTTATTCATACTTCATTCCTACCTCTTCCAAGCTGAACTACCTCACTCCTTTTTCCTGCCTACCTTCATGGATATGAAAAGACAAATGAACATGTGCCTCTTCATGTCCATGTTATGTATATTAAAATAATTTAATAACTTATCTCTTTTAGGCCTATCTACTTAACTCCTTTCCCCTGCACATCTGCATGGACATGAAAGATTTGGCATAAATAATGATGAACCACGAGGAACCATGTGGGAACATACAAGAGAAAAAACAAGGAAAAAAAGAGAGAGAGGGAATATTTCTCATGTAGATGGATGTGAAAGATTTGACATAAATAATGATGAAATATAGGGAACCATGTGGGAACATTAAAAAAAAAAAAAAAAAGGGAAAATTTCTCATGTAAATGGACATGAAAGATTAGAAAAAAAAAATGATGAAAAAGGGGAAACCATGTGAGGAACAAAAAA